>WNFT01004397.1_pt1 | contig 12308 bp, 7 predicted proteins | sample 5400191 | NCBI WGS metagenome assembly WNFT01 (sample SAMN13153359, study PRJNA577476) | soil metagenome | isolation source: 80 cm saprolite under Madrone tree | place: USA:California | collected 2016-06-14
TGGCGGCGACCATTTCGACCATGGTTTTGGGAGCGCCGTGAAATTGCGGCTGGGCGGCAAATGCAGATGAGGTGGGATCGACGTCGGGGGAATAGACATTGACGTGAATGGAGTCGATGGAGGGAGGTTCGGCGCCGAGCGCCTGGTCGCCAGCTTCGCGGACTTCGCGGTCCACATCGGCTTCGAGGGCTTCGATCTCCTTTTGGTCGAGCAGGCCTTCGCGCACGAGGAAGAGCGAAAATTTGGACAGCGGATCGCGATGCGCTTCCTCTTCGCGCTCTTCGGCGGTTTTGTAGAGCTTTTCGTCGTCGGAAAGCGAGTGGGAATAGGGGCGAATGACGTGGGCGTGAAGCAGCGCGGGACCGCGGCGCTGGCGGACGTAGTCGACCGCTTCTTTGGCGACAGCATAGCTTTCGAGCGGGTCGGTGCCATCGAACTCGGCGACGTGCAGGCCGGGAAAACCGCGGACCAGCCCGGAGATGCTGCCGCCGGCGGTCTGCACTTCCACGGGGACGGAAATGGCGTAGCCATTGTCTTCGATGAGATAGAGCAGAGGCAATTTCTTGGCGCAGGCGGCGTTGAGCGATTCCCAGAACTCGCCTTCGCTCGTGGCGCCGTCGCCGCCGGAAACGTAGACGATTTCGTTATCGTGGTGACGAACGTATTGGCCTAGCGGGGCTTTCTTGGCTTGCGCGAGAGCTTTGGTGCGATTTTGGTAGTAGAGCGTGGCCTCGGCGGCGCCGACGGCTTGCACGAATTGTGTTCCAGTACAGGAAGATTTGGAGACGATGTTCCACTTGGGATGGCCCCAGTGCGAAGGCATCTGGCGGCCGCCGGAGGCGGGATCGTCTTTTGCGCCGACGGCTTGCAGGAGAGTTTCGAGCGGGGTGACGCCAACCATCAGGCAGAGAGCGCGGTCGCGGTAATAAGGATAGAGCCAGTCGACGCCGGGACGCAGAAGAAGACCCATGACGGCGGTGACGGCTTCGTGGCCGGCGCTGGAAATCTGGAAGTAAATTTTGTTTTGGCGCTTGAGCTGGATTTCGCGGTCGTCGAGGCGGCGGGAGAGAAACATCGTGCGGTAGAGGTGAATGAGGGTTTCGCGGTCGAGGCCGTGATACTTGCCGGCGTCGAGCTTGGTTGGTTTTACGCGCGTCTGTACCGCCATTCAGTCGGCCCTCTCAGTGGGATGGAGATGCTCGCCGGAGGAAGATCTATTATATCGAAAAGATGCGGGAGCGCGCTGCAAGGGTTCGGGGAGTTTACCGGATTCACGGGCAATTTTCTGGGAGCGCATAGGCAATGGGCTTCACTCGAGGGTGTCGAACTGCTTCAAGACGTCGGCGAAAGCGGGTTCGCTTTCGCGGACGGTTTTGGGCGAGGCGCTCTTGAAAGGCTCTTCGGTGGGGATGCGGTCGATCCAGCGCTGCTCGGAGAGCTTTTCGTGGCCGGAGAAATAAAGGCGGACGAAGAGCTTTACGGGGCCGTTGCTTTCGGCTGAAGGTTCAGCGGATTTGGGCTTGGATTTTGATTTCGCTTTCGCGGACTTAGCTTGTTCGGTCTTCGCTGGCTCCGGTTTCGCTTCCACGGCAGCGGGCACGGCGGGTTGTTCGCGCTCCAGTTTGTACTGAAGCTTTTTGTCGAGGCGGAAGGCTTGCTTCCAGCTTTCGAGTTTGTGGCGGGCTTGCTGGACTTTTTCCTCATCCGGCCCGAAATCAAAAAGCAAATAGGTTTGCGCCATGACGGAAGTCTGCGACGCGAAGTGGCGGCAAGTCAAGGCGCTGTCGCGGGCGAGGTGAGGTTCTGTTACGCGTTGCGAGACATATTGGATGGGCAGAGAGAGCCGTTTTGCCTTATCATGCGTCATAGAGAGCAGGGAAAGTGAACGCGTCGAGCCAGGATCGCAAGAGAGTATTCGCCGCGTGGGTGTGTCTGCTGGCGGCTGTGGCCTTGTACGCTCCCTTGGCGGGCGCCGCGTGGTCAGTGCATTCGATGGCGTGTTGCACCGGCGACCATTGCCCCATCGCGCAGCATCATCACCAGAAAAAGCACGCATCGCCGCATTCGGATATGGACTGCGGGCATGACGTGGGCGAAATGATGGATTGCTCGATGTCGTGTTGCCAGGACTCTGAGAAACTGCTGGTCACGGCGGTGGCCTTTGTGCTGCCGCAGCAGATGTTCGCTTTCGCACCCGCTTGCCTTGTTCCCGCCGCGGAAACTGCGCGCGCTGTCGCGATTCCGCGGGTCGTAAAGCCTCTCTCTCCTCCGCCTCGTTTCGCGCACGCTCTCTAACAGCCGCTGCTTTTTTCAACCCAAATGATCGGCTCTTGCCGCGACTCTGTGTCGCGCTCTAATTACTTTGGAGAACAAAATGCGAGGCGTTTTGAGATTGCTTGCTGCTTTGCTCTTTCTGAGCGTGCCTGCGTTGGCCACGATTTTTGGGACGGTGCGCGGAATTGTGCACGATCCGCAGCACCGCCCGGTCGCGGATGCCACGGTTACGCTGAAGGCAAAAACATCGGATTACACGCAAGCGATGCAAACCGATGCGGAAGGGGGATTTCACTTTGATGCTGTGCCGCTAGGCCAATACAGCGTGACTGTGTCACAGGCTGGTTTCGTGACGCAGGAGCAAGCCGTTACGGTGCTGTCCGGCACGGCGCCGATTCTGCATTTCGAGCTGCGGCTGCCCACGCAGGCGCAGTCGGTAACGGTGTCCGCCGAATCGGCGCCGGCCCAAACAGAGTCCGTCACCCCCACCACTCTGGTAGATCGCTTGGAGATCCAGCAGACACCGGGCGCCACGCGCAGCAATAGCTTGGCGATGATTACCGACTATGTTCCGGGCGCTTATTTTACGCACGACCAACTACATGTCCGCGGCGGCCACCAGGTGAGTTGGCTGATTGACGGTGTCGCGATTCCCAACACGAATATCGCGAGCAACCTTGGGCCGCAGGTCGATCCCAAAGACATCGATGCTGTCGAAATGCAACGCGGCAGTTATGCAGCGGATTTCGGCGATCGCACCTACGGTATCTTCGATGTTCTGCCGCGCACGGGGTTCGAGCGAAATAATGAAGCTGAGCTGACGTTTGGCGCGGGAAACTTCTATCAAACAGACGATCAAATCAATTTCGGCGGGCATAACAGCCGCTTTGCGTATTACGCCAGCGCGAACGGGAACCGCACGAATCTGGGCTTGCAGACTCCCACCTCGGCGGTTGTCCACGACGCCGCAAACGGGTACGGGGGATTTGTCTCGCTGATTTACAACGCGGATTCACAGGACCAGTTGCGCCTCGTTGCGCAAGCGCGCCGGGACTTTTACCAAGTGCCGTTTGGCCCCAACAACCCGCTGAATAGTCCCGGCATGACGCTGCGCGATGCCAACCGGGAAAACGATTCCTTTGCTGCCTTCTCTTGGGTACGCACGTTCAGCCCGGGGCTGGTGCTCACCGTTTCACCGTTCTTCCACTACAACAGCGCCGACTACGCAAGCGATCCAAATGATTTCCCAAGCGCCGCAACCCAGAATCGCTCCTCAAAATATGAGGGCGGGCAGGGTACCGTGTCTTGGATCAAGGGCCCTAATAACGTGCGCGTGGGTTTCTACAGTTTTGCTCAGCAGGACAATCAATTTTTTCACGTGGTATACAACGATGGGAGCGGCGCAGTCGCGCCGTTGTCGCAAAATCCGGACGGGAGCCTCATCGCTGTTTATGTTGAGGATCAAGTCAAAGTTAATCCATGGCTGACGCTCAACGGCGGGCTGCGCCAGACACACTTTTCCGGAGGAGTGGTGGAAAATGCCACCAGTCCGCGCGTTGGCGCTTCGCTGCGAATCCCCAAATTGAACTGGGTGTTCCGCGGATTCTACGGTCATTTCTATCAGGCGCCACCACTGGGCACGCTCTCTGGCCCCACGCTGAACGATATCCAGACTCAACAGCAGCTTGACTTCGTACCTTTGCGGGGAGAGCGGGACGAAGAGCATCAATTCGGCGTCACGATTCCCTTCAAAGGCTGGGTGCTCGATGCCGACAACTTTTTGACTCGCGCGCAAAACTTCTTCGACCACAACAGCTTGAACAACTCTAACGTTTTTTTCCCCGTCGATGTACAGGGCGCGCGAATTAACGGCTGGGAGCTGACACTGCGCTCGCCGCGGATCCAAAACCGTGCGCAACTCTATCTGACTTATTCCAACCAACTCGCTCTTGGCTTCGGCTGCGTGATCGGCGGACTGATTGGTCCGTGCGCTGTGCCTCCGCCGGGCTTTTTTCTGCTCGATCATGACCAGCGCAATACGTTGCACCTGGGCGGCCAGTACACACTGCCATGGCGCGCTTACGCTTCCGCGGACGTTTATTACGGGTCGGGCTTCTCGAACAGTAATCCGGCGATCCCCGGGGATCATCTTCAGCCGCATACTACTTTTGACTTGTCGCTCGGCAAGGAATTCGGGGAAAAGTTCTCGGCTTCGTTGAGCACGACGAACGTTGCGAACCGCCGGGTTTTGCTGGATAACAGCTTCACGTTTGGCGGCACGCATTATCTGAATCCTCGGGAAATCTTTGTCCAGGTCCGCTACCGGTTTCACTACTAGGCCTCCGCGGCTACAGTTGATATTCACTTCATGCCGCGAGGATATTTATGGTCGACATGCTTCGGTCCGGCTAAAAGACGCCGTACCTCAGGATGACAGGCCTTACAGTAGCGAGTGATAGGAGTTCGTGGTGATTGGGCCGTAGGGCTACTGTGCAGTTTCCCACATAGAAAATTTGACGTAGAACGCTGTTGCGTATGCGAAAACCGCGTGCTAGCCTTTGGCGAATAAAAGGCGAACGCGCGGGAGGCTCGCATGCCGGAATCACTGGCGGTTCGTAGGGCTGGCACTTCAGTCACACCGATTTCCAACGGCGCTGCGCTGTCGCGCGGCTCGACGGCGATCGCTCGCGTCCATGAGGTGCTCGATGTGCTCGCCGCTCGCGATGTTCGTGGCGAAATCCTCACCGCAGTTCGCCACTATCCGGCGCGCGAGGCACAGTGGGCCGACTTTCCGGCCTGGACGCACAGCGATCTGAAGGCGGCTTACGCCGGTAAAGAGACTCGGCAGCTCTACAGCCACCAGGCCGCCGCTGCTGAAGCGGTTCACGCCGGCAAGAACGTGGTTATCGTCACACCGACGGCTTCCGGCAAGACGCTTTGCTACAACTTGCCGATCCTGAACGCGATTCTGCAAAGTTCGGACAGCCGCGCGCTATATCTCTTCCCCACCAAGGCGCTGGCGCAGGACCAACTCGCGGAGCTCCATGATTTGAACGAGCGGCTCGAAAATCGCTTTGGCGTTTTCACCTATGACGGCGACACGCCGAGCGATGCGCGCAAAGCCATCCGCGAAAAGGGGCACATCGTGCTCACCAACCCGGACATGTTGCACACCGGAATTCTGCCGCACCACACGCGCTGGACGCGGCTGTTCGAGAATTTGCGCTACATCGTGATCGACGAGCTGCACACGTACCGCGGAGTCTTCGGCAGCCACTTGTGCAACGTGCTGCGCAGGTTGCGGCGCATCGCGCGATTTTATGGGCGCGAGCCGCAATTCATTTGCTCGTCGGCGACGATCGCAAATCCGGGAGAACTGGCCGCGAGGCTCCTGGAAGCAGACGTCGAGGTGCTCGACGCCAACGGCGCGCCGGCCGCGGAGAAGACGTTCGTTTTCTACAATCCACCGGTGGTGAATCGCGCGCTGGGGATTCGGCGCAGCTATATCAACGAATCCGCGCGCGTGGCCCAGGAATTTCTGAAGCACGACCTGCAGACCATCGTGTTCGCCAATTCGCGCCTGCACACCGAGCTGCTGCTGACCTACTTGCAGCAGGCCAATCCGCACGCGCCCGGCAAACCGGAAACGATTCGCGGCTACCGCGGCGGCTATTTGCCGAACGAGCGCCGCGAAATCGAACGCGGACTGCGCGACGCGCGGATTCGCGGCGTGGTCTCAACGAGCGCGCTGGAGCTGGGCATCGACATTGGCTCGCTGGATGCCGTGGTGATGGCGGGTTACCCCGGGACGATCGCCGGAACCTGGCAGCGCGCGGGGCGTGCGGGACGGCGCAGCGGCAGCTCGTGCGCCGTGATGGTGGCTTCCTCCACGCCGCTCGACCAATTCATGGTGCGCAATCCGGACTATTTCTTCGGAAGGACGCCGGAGCATGCGTTCATCCAGCCGGATAATTTGGAAATCCTCGTGAATCATCTGAAGTGCGCGGCGTTTGAACTGCCGATCGCGCCGGCAGAGCGCTTCGGCGACGTGGACGTGCCGGACGTTTGCGCGCGACTTGCGGAGGCCGGCTATTTGCATCAGGCGGGCGAGCACTATCACTGGACGCATGAGGCTTATCCGGCGGACACGGTCAGCCTGCGATCGGTGACCAGCGACAATTTCGTGATCATTGATATCACTGGGGAGCCGAACGTAATCGGTGAAGTTGATTTCTCGAGCGCGCTGACCACCGTGCACGAAAAAGCGATTTATCTGCACGACGGCGAGCAGTATCACGTCGAGCATCTGGACTTCAAAGCGCGCAAGGCATGCGTGAAGCGCGTGGATGTCGATTACTACACGGACGCCATTCGCTACACGCAGGTGCGCGTGCTGGAGATGGCAGCGAGCGCTCGGGATGCTCGAGATGGGACGCAGCGTGCTGCGCCCCTACAAGAGCTGGGTTCGCTTCATGCCCATGGGGATGTGCTGGTGCGCTCGCAGGTGGTGGGGTTCAAGAAGATCAAATTTTTCACCAATGAAAACGTGGGCGCCGGAAAGCTGGAGCTGCCGGAAAACGAAATGCACACGACCTCGTATTGGATCACGCTGGAGCGGCCGTTGCTGGAATCGCTTCCGATTACTGTGAGCGAGCGGCAGAGCGGAATGTTTGGCCTGCTGCACGCATTGGAATCCGTGGCGACACTGTTATTGATGTGCGATGGCCGTGACCTGGGCAGTGCGATTGGCGAGCACCCGCCGGATACGGCGACGGTTGAAGTCCTTTCTCCGTCGCGACTGGAAGAGGCAGTTGGTGCGAGCGCGAAGGAGTTCTTCGAGCCCAACCTGTATCTCTTCGATGCATACCCGGGCGGCATCGGCTTTTCCGAGCCGCTTTTCCGCGCGCATGCATTGCTTATGCAGAAGACGCGCGAGCTCATCGCGGCGTGTGGATGCGAGCAAGGATGCCCATCGTGCGTCGGTCCCGCGGGAGACATGGCGCCGCGCGCAAAGGAAGCAGCGTTGGCCATACTCGATCGGTTGTGTGCGTGATGGCGGCGTTCGGTGACAAGTTCTCGCGACTAGCAGCATTGAAGCCGGTTCGGCCGCGGCCATCGGGCGCGGAACTGCTGCGTGCGCCGCATGCCGAGGATTCGTTGTCGCGCTTGCTCGGCGCAGGAATCGCCACAAACCGTTACGGGCAACACGTTTTGGTGCGTAACTGGTTTTCTTCGCCGGAATATTCCGAAATTTCCGAGGTAAGCCTGGAATTGCTTTCGCGTGGCCGCGACGAAGCGCTCTCGAAGCGCATGCGGGCGGCGCTGGCCGATCCGTCGAAATGGCTTTTTCTCGATACGGAAACGACAGGGTTGGCGGGCGGCACGGGGACGTATGCGTTTCTGATTGGCCTGGCATGGTGGGACGCCGGCGCGCTGCAAGTCGAACAGTTTTTCATGCGCGATTTCGGCGAGGAGCATGCGATTTTGCACGAAGTCGCCGGGCGCATTGCGGAGCGGCCCGTGCTGGTCACCTTCAACGGCAAAGCGTTCGACTGGCCGCTGCTTGAGAACCGCTTCACCATGACGCGATCGATCGCCGTGCCGCGGCTGGCGGCGCATCTTGATTTGCTGCATCCGGCGCGAGCGCTATGGAAGCTGCGGCTCGGGTCGGTGCGGCTGGTGGAGTTGGAGCGGCAAGTGCTGGACGCAGCAAGATTGGGGTGGCATCGTCAAGACGATGTGCTGGCCGCGCTGATTCCGCAGCATTACTTCGATTATCTGCGCGGAGGGCCGGCGGAGCCGCTGGCGGCCGTGGTGCGGCACAATCAGATGGACTTGCGGGGGCTGGCAGCGCTGGTGGGCAAGATCGATGCGCTGCTGGCATCCGATGAGAACCGTGACGTCGAGAGCTTGGACTTGTTCGGGCTTTCGCGTTTCCTGCAGCGGCGCGGCGAATCGGGGCGAGCGCACTCCGCGTGCACGCAAGCCATCGATCTCGGCTTGCCGAAGGAATACGATGGGCCAGCGCGACGTGAACTGGCGCTACTGGCCAAGCGCCGCGGCGAGCATGACAAGGCCGCGGCACTGTGGCACGAACTTGTGAGAGACGAGCGCAATGGCGCACCCGCTTGCGAGGAGCTCGCGATTTACTACGAGCGGAGGAGAAAGGATTTTGCACGCGCGCTGGAGTTCGCGAAGCTGGGGCTTGCGAAGGTTCGCCGAGCGCGAGCCCTTTTTCTCGATCGGCACGGCGCACGCGGCAGCATGCGAACCGAACAGCGGCTGGACGCCCGCATTGCGCGCTTGCAAAGACGAATCGAGTTGAAGAGCGAAGCGCGTCCTACTCTGCCACTGGAGAGTCGCAGCCCAATTCCAGCGGCGAGGAAACTGCCGGCCTAAACAAGTTCATCGGAGCGCCCGCGCGGATCGCGACTTCTTTTGCAGCTTTTGCGAGGACCTTCGGCTGTTCTGGAACCGGCGCCCACTGAAGTTCCTTGTTGAGCTTGAGGAAGAGCGCGCGGTCGCCACCTTCGAGGGTCACGCACTCCTTTTCAAAGCAGCGGAGAAAGACACCGCCGCCGGGAGTGTCGAAGGAAAAGAAATCGGGCTTGCGAAAGAGAGCACTGCGCTTTTCGTGTTTTTTCTCCAGCGCCTCGGAATATTGGCCGAAGAAACGCTGGGCTTGCTCCTCGCTGGCCAGGCGCTCGCGCGTTATCAGCAGAAGACGTTTGCTCTGCTTTTGCTCGTAGACAGCGTAGCGGTCGCCGTCCCACGCCGCGGACAAGCCCTTGGCGCGCGGCTCGTCGAGAAATTGCTTGAGCACTTCTTTCCAGCCGAATTCGCCCATCACGTTTTCTTCGAGCTTGGCCCAATCGGCGCCTAACGCTTTTTCCATGGAGGGCAGCGAAACCGGCGCAGGCACTTTGCCGGAGGTGTACAGCCCGGGATGCATAATTTGCTGGGTGGAAACCGGGGGCGTGGCGAAAATCGCGGACAGACCTTCCCAGCCAGTGGGCTTAAGGACCGCGGCGGAAAATGTCAGACCGTCGAGATAGGGGAAAATCAAAGCGTCTTTCAGGAAAGGCGGCGCTTTCTTAAGCAGCGGCGTCTCGGTCATGTCACCGATCAACATGGCGGGATCAATGTCGGGCAAATCCTGGAGGGAGCGCCCGCTGCCCTGGAGCAGATATTCGACCATGGCGGCCATGGCGTTGCCTTCGAGGACGGCTTCGCGCGCGAGCTCGCCGTCATCGTTGGGGCGCGCGGCCTTGGCCCAGGCTTCGATTTGGAAATGCTGATCTTCGAGGGCATGGGTCAGCTCGTGGGCCATGACCATGCGCTGGTCATCGATGGGAATCCAATCTGCGACGTAGAATTCATGTGCTTTAGGATCGTACAGGCCGGATATCTGTTCGGTGAGCAGATCAACCATGAAGGAATCGAGGTCGAACCCTTTGGGAAGCAGGCCGAAAGCCTCGGCGCTTCGGGCACCTGCATAACGCTCGGCGGTGTTTTTGTCCTCGTCCATTTCTCGAATGACGTGGGCGCGAATCTCTTCGCGTGAGCGCAAGCTCTTCTTAACTGGGCCGCGCAGGGCCAGGCCGGTGATCTGACTCATCTGCTCGAGTACTTCGTCGGCGGCCGCGGAGAAATCGGCGGCGCCCGGCTTGCTCGCGAGGCTAGGCGGTGTAGCGGGAGCGGTGGTTTGCTGCGCGAAGCCACAGGAGGCGAAGCCCACGGCCAGGACTAGAAATATGACAATCAGGAATGCGACTGGGCGGCGAGAACGCGAAATCGAAGTGGGCATGACATTTTCAGAATAGCAGATTCGGTGTTGAGCCGCCGCCGGGCTTGGCGGCGATGTTGCAGTTGGTGTCCAGGGAATCTTGGAAGTTCCGGGTGTACGGAAATCGCGGGGTGCGCGATGGGAAGGGTTACCCGGCTGCCTGTTCCGTTGAAGGCTCTTTCTCGAGAATCTCCAAAATCGCGCGCACATTCGAGCAAAAAAGCTCTTTGAGATACTCCGGCGATTCGGCGGGCAACAAGGCGCGATAGGATTCGAGCCTGCGCCACTGCGCGGCGGCCCTGCGCGAGCCATTCGGCAGCGTCCGGAGATGCGCGCGCAAATCTTCCTCCTGCACCGCCAAAGGGGTCTCCAGAATGCGCTCGAAAAGCTCTTGATGGCATTGCTCGAGGGCTTGCCGAACCGCCTCCTTCGGGTATAGGGCGCTGAGGCCGACATGCTCATACACATTCGTGGCAATGTCGCGCAAGGAAGCCAAATAGGCGAGACGGGAAAAGGGGCTGGAGATTCTTGCCAGCGTGGAAAGCGTCAGGTCATGGATGATGCGCCGATTCTGCTGGAGTTGCGTCAGTGTATCCATGTGCTTCCTTGCTCTAAATAGGGAGCTCTTTGCAATGAATAGCCCGATTTGCGCTGTTTTTCCATCACGGCGACTCTTAGGAGAATTCCCCGTGGAAACAGTGGCTGTCACTGTTCGGACGGTTCCTGTTCGCGGCATCGGTCCTACTTCCTGTAGCCCGCTCAGGTAACTATAATCCAAGTAACTCCGATGTCGAGGGAATTCTTGTGGCGCCTTTGTTGACGGTCGTTCACATCCATCATTGCCGCCCCTCGGTAAGCGAGCTTGCTTTTCGCGCGGAATTGGCCATGAAGGAGCTTGGCCAACGAGCCGCCGTTGCCGAGGAGCTGGCGTCAACGCTAAATAGGCGCGGGCTGGACATGGCCTAGCGCCATCTCCACGGCGGACAATAAATCCGCGGCTTTAAACGGCTTTTGCAGCACGAGCGACGCATTTCCAGCATGATTTCCCGCTTGCGCAGGTATGGCTGCGGCGCTCATCCAAACTAACCGCCCCGCCAGTGCGGGCCTGTTGGCCACCAGCCATTCTTGCAGGCCCTCTCCGCCAGCGGCAGCCCGCACTTCGGCGTCCGCAACCACCGCGTCGAATTCCTGCTCCCCGAGTAGCCGCTGTGCTTCCGGAAAGCTTGCGGCAGTTCGCACCGCATGATTCCCTTCACGAAGGATGGCCTCCACAGCTTCCAACACCGACTCATCGTGGTCGATGAGGAGAATGCGCCCGCCGCGAGCAGCAACTGCCCCGCCGGCCGGAATGGGGTCCAGGGGAGCGGCCGCGCGCTGATACGGCAACTCAATGGTGAAGCAAGCACCGGAGGGCTGCACATTGCTTACGTTGATGGAACCCCCATGTTCGGTGACGATTCCGTAGCAGATGCTCAAGCCTAGCCCGGTGCCCTTGCCCACCGGCTTGGTCGTGTAGAACGGATCAAACACGCGGGATGCATCTTTCACACCCGGACCGCTGTCCCTGAATTCCACAATTAGGCGATCCTCTCTTGCCCTGGTGCTGACCCAGAGATCCCCCTCGGTAGAGTGCTCCAAGATGGCATCGACGGCGTTGTTTACCAGGTTCAGGAATACCTGTTGAAGCTGGTGAGGATCCGCGGCAGTCATCGGCAGATCGGGAGCGAGGTCATAGTGAACGCGAATGTTGCTCAGGCGGAGGTCGTAGTCACGCAACGCCAGGGTATCTTCCAGAATTTGGTTGAGTTGCGCGGCCACGCGCTCCGGCTTGTGTTGGCGAGCAAAGCTCAGGAGATTCTGCACGATGCGATGGGTGCGCTGCGCCTGCTTGTAAAGCTTGTCCGAGTACTCCATGCCCAGCGGCGGCATCTGCCCGCTCGATAGCAGTAATTGGCTGTATCCCAGGATGGCGGTCAGCGGATTGTTAAGCTCGTGCGCCACACCGGAGATGAGTTGGCCGACGGCGGCCATCTTCTCGCTGTGGAGAAGCTGTTCCTGCGTGCGCCGCAAATTTTCGTAAGCTTGCCGCGTCTCTTCATACAGCACGGAGCGATCAATGGCGTTGGAAATCTGGCTGCCGACGGCAATCAAGAGATTGATGTCCGCCGGCGAGAATTCCCTGGGGGTCCGGCTACCAACTATCAAACCGCCGAGCACGCGATCCTTGGACCACAGGATCACTACGAAG
>WNFT01006981.1_pt1 | contig 12308 bp, 12 predicted proteins | sample 5400191 | NCBI WGS metagenome assembly WNFT01 (sample SAMN13153359, study PRJNA577476) | soil metagenome | isolation source: 80 cm saprolite under Madrone tree | place: USA:California | collected 2016-06-14
GCGAAAACTCGCTAATAGGGCCTTCGCCCATATCATCATCGGAATCTCGTTAGTAAGATGGACGGGCTGTGATCACCGATCGGTCTCCGCTGAAGATATATCTGCTCACCGAGAGGAGCCCGCTTCACGTGCGGGGGTACCAGAGTCAGGTCAATCACTGACCATATGGGCGGGTCGCGCCCTAGCATGCGCGCGCTACACTCAAGACCCAATCTGAGAGGCGTCGAGGTTGCTTGATGCCTCTGGGAGCGCGGGTGTGTTATCCCGTGGCGTAGGCCTTCGTGGGTTCGAATCCCACCCCCCGCACCAACCAAAAAAGGTCGAACGGGGCCCCACAAAGCGAGGGTGAACTCTAGTGCACCCCAAAGAGATCGTTAGGACCGGCTACAACAAGATCGCGTCTCGTTACACTGCTAAACGGGTTGCCGACTCAGAGGATGTTCAACGGTTGGACCTGTTTGTGAAGCGATTGCCGAAGCAAGCTATGGTGTTGGACGCGGGGTGCGGGTCCGGATATCCCATTACTCAGTTCCTCGAACAGTTTTTCCGAGTCACGGGTGTCGATTTTGCCAACCAACAGCTAAGACTGGCCAGAACAAAGTTGCCAGGTGCAACTTTTGTCAACGCCGATATCTGCCGGATGCCCTTCAAGAATGATGTATTCGACGCCGTTTGTTCATACTATGCAATCATCCATGTGCCCCGCCGCGAACAATCGAGATTGCTAATTGATTTCCTCAGGATCCTGAAAATGGATGGGCTCGCCTTGCTCTGCATGGGAGCTGGCGATATTCCCGACGATACCGCTGATTATCAGGGCACTGAAATGTTCTGGAGTCATTATGACAAGGAGACGAATCTGAGGATGGTGAAGGAGAGTGGTTTCAACATCCTTTGGTCGAAGGTTGTGAAGGATCCAATCGACGCCCATGCAGCACATCTCTTCGTGTTGGGACAAAAAGGATAGTGAACTGAGCGATTCCATGATTAGACCTGGTTTTTCGGTTCGCTAAGCTTCGATAGAAAGAGAGTCTCCCAAACTTGTCAATTCCTCCTATGAGCAGGCTTAAGCCTTCAGATCTTTCACAGTCATGAATCCGAGCTTCCTGGAATAAATCGCAGCGCTACCGAGAGATACCGTTGTGAGTGCTGATGAGGAGACAACTGTTGAAAGCTCAAGGTCCGAGACTGATACGCTTGGATCAGGAACAAGGAAGAAGATCGAGACGGCCCATGCAACAGGTACAGCGATCAGCATCGAAATCGCGAGGACGCCCCATGATTCCCACAGCAATAGTTTCAGTCTGTACCAGACATTGGCGCCTAAGACCTTCAAAACTACGTAGTCATTGAACCTGCGAGAGAAATTCGTCGTCAAGTAGCTCAACAATATCCCACAAGTCAGGGCCAGAGATAGAATCGGGATGAGGAAGATGTAGGACCATGTACTGTTCAGAAATGCCAGGTTTGAGTTCAGGATAGGATCTTGGGAGCCAACTACCAGTCCGAAGGAACTTGCCAGTTGCGAGACTGCGGACAATACTGCTGGGTCATTATTCACTTTCAACAGCAGAACATTGTAGCCAGTTACCCCAAGATTCCTCTGAACCGTTTGGATTGGCGCATATAGAACTCGTCCAGCGTTGAGGGGATCCACTAGCGCGCTCTTGACGTCATATCGAAAGCCGAAGGCGCTGATCTGGGATAGGTTCAGGGGCATCTGGACGATATTTCCGATGAGAGAGTCGCCTGCAATCATTGTGTACTGCGAATCAACGCTCTGCAGAAATCCATCGGATGTATACCAGTCACCTATCGGGCTAGTTGAGTTAATTCCTACTATCAGGGCTTGGGTTGAGCCAGTGTCTACTTCAGGAATCATCTGAGTGTTGATGTTTTCTCCAGTGTCTTGGTTGCTGGCGAAGTGGGCTTTGACGTAGCCTGTTATCGAGCTCACGGTAATCAGTCGTGTGTCGACCGTCTCGACTCCGGGAATTGCCCTAAACGTGGACGCGTTCTGAGGACTAATGATGTAGGATTCCTTCACGTAGTCTATCGAGAGCACGGGCGCTGTTCTAGAGAAGGACGTTCCCAAGCTGACATACTGGTTGTAGATGTTGCTGTTCGCCACGATTAGTATATGAGGAGGCATGGCCCGGACGACGTAGCTGGCTGAAGTGTCAGCCGAGACGAGCGCTCCGGACAATACGACCATGCTGAGAAAGATGCATATGCCGACGCTGAGTATCGTCCTGTTGAACCCCCTGTCCCGGGACACGTTCCTCGTCGCGAGGTTGAACGCGGATCCGAGTCTCTTGATCCTCAGTGGTTTTCCGAGACTCTTCAAATCTAGGTTCGAAAGCTGTCTTGAAATCGCGTTGACGCTGCTGGACCCAACAATTCTCCTCACCCGAACGCTCGCAACCACGTAGCAGAGCAGAAAAGAGGTCAGCGGGACCACAATCAGAACGGTTGCTCCAGCATTTGGAATAGGCCCTACTTGCCTGAACAGCGAAATGGATGGCCAGGACCAGGAGGCGTAGATTAGGAGTGCTGAGAGTGCGCCTACTAGACAGCTTGAGAGCCAGAGCGAGGACCAAGTAAGCGAAGATAAGCCAAGATATGCCAAAGGTCGATCTCATCGACGAATCAATCCCGAGTCTCGTAGCCAGGTCTTGACCAAGGAGAAGCAGAAACGTCGTCGTTGCAACGGTGAGCGTCAACCCTAGGAATGCGAGGTAGGAGTGGAAGCCTCGGCGTCGCAGGCTATTAACTGCGAACCCTAACGGGCCTATCAACGCTTCCCAAACTTCCATTCTCTAGCCGATAGATCACGTCTGCCATCTCAAAAATCCGATCATCATGGGTCGTGACGACAAGTGTCTTACCTTTCTCTCCCTTCAACCGCAAAAGAAGTTTGACGATTTCTAGCCCGGTCTTCAGGTCAAGGTTTCCTGTAGGCTCGTCGGCCAGAATAAGAGCCGGATCATTAGCCATCGCGCGAGCAATCGCGACGCGCTGTTGTTCTCCCCCGCTAAGTTGGGCCGGGAGATGCTTTGATCTATCGGTTAGCCCGACCATGCTGATGAGCTCCGCTGTCAGCCTCTCATTTCTTCCGCTATCGCTCCATCCGGCCAGTTCCATCATCAATTCTACGTTCTCTTCCGCGGTCAGAGTTGAGACGAGGTTGTAGGATTGAAAGATGAAGCCTATGTTTGCGGATCTAAAGGCTGAGAGAGAGTGTTCGTTGGAGACAGCTAAGTCCAATCCTAAGACTTTCACATCCCCCTCTGAGGGTTTCTCGAGTCCCGCGATTAAGTTGAGTACGGTAGTCTTGCCAGCTCCAGACGGTCCGACGATGGCGGCGATCTCTCCTTCCTTGACATTGATGCTTATTGAGGTCAGAGCTTTGATCGGCTTTCCGCTAACCAGATATTCCTTGGACACTCCTACGAAGTCAACAGCGATCCCGGGTGCTCTGACTTCGATCTCTTCGTCTTGAGGGTCCATCAGGGTTTCATCGGGACCGAAATCTATTCGATCGATCCGGCTTATACTTACCGACGGAAGGATCGGCTGGAAGGCTAAGTGTGCTCCTAGCCACTTAGCATGAGAAGTTCAGAGTAGCGTTCTGTTCCACCGAACTGAACGTGCTCGGATTAGCAGTACAACTATAGAACGAGACGACACCGCCCGTGACGTTCGTCCATTGTATTATGGCTGCGTAATTTCCACTTGAGAGAATGGGGAGGTATACCTGGTAGGATTTGTCGAGGAAGACGCCGGAGCTGAGATTGCCGGTGATCGCGCTGTTGAAAAGTATGTGGTTCGGGGTGCCATGATACTGATCAAAGTAGGGACTTCCAAGCGAGACTGTTCCTGTTAAGTCTGTCACGTCGGGTCCTATGAGGAATGTGCTAGTGACGAGCCCTCCGACAATCAGGCCGATTAATCCGACTATGATGATTGCGAGAATGTACTTTCGATGGCTGTGGGGCGGGTTCGCCGTTGGCATTCCGGCACTCGGCTGAGGAGAGTAATAGTTTGGCGAGTAGGTTCCGCTCTGCGCGGCTGAACCTGGACTGGTCTGCTTGAGACTCGCACCACACGCAGGGCAGTAGGCTGTTGTTGATTGGATTTCCTTCCCGCACACTGGACAGTTACGCATGCGCTGAGTTCGGATTCTGATTATTTCAGGCTATTCCTATATCGAACTAGTTGCTGGCTCAGATTTCTCAATGACAGGATTTGATCCCTCAGGTTTCTGACGTCGGCTTCCTTCAAATCATAGTCTGGTGTACCGGAGATAACAGAGCGCCCCCAGCATCGCAAACGCCAGCGACGGTCCGACGAGGACTGCGATCGGATACAACGTCGACCCTTGGCTCTGTAGCGCTCTGAACGCTTGCATCGCCCAAGTCATGGGGTTCGTTTGCACAATCGGCTGCACTATTGCTGGAAAGAGGCTGACATCATAGAATATCGTACTCAAGAATGAAAGGTAGAGCTGTATTGCGCTTCTAACAGTGGCGAACACCTCGATGGTAGAGGCGAAGGCCGACACGGCAATCGATAAGCCGACTATCCCGAGAGAGAATACTCCGACGATTACAAAGGCCTCGAAGAGGCGAGGGGTGAACAGGATACCGTAGAGGTAAGATATGACAAGAGTGCCGGGTATTGTCACGACGAGACTGCGTGCAACGCCGCCGGCGATCCTTGAGAGCACGAATAGTCTGCGTGAGATAGGAAGCGTCAACAGATACGAGGCGAGGTCTTTGATATACTTCTCCCGCCAGATATCCCGGCCCGATTGAAACGCAGCAACCATGGCGGTTATCAGGTTGGAGCCTGGAGCGATTCTGAGAAAGTAGCTGGACCCGATGAGATTGCCGAAGGTGGCAGCGGTGACGAAGAGGTCTATGCAGAAATTAGCGAACATTATTCCGATCAGGAACGTATCCGAGAAGAGAATCTTGACATCCCTCTCCACTACCCGAGAGATGAGACGGCTCGAACTCAAGCGTAGACTCCCCCCTCTAAACGGCGGAAGTAGAAGGTCGCTCCCAAACCGAGAAAGATAGCGACAAAGGCTAGTAAGCCGGCGAGCCCAGGGAGGTCCAGGCTCAGTCCGGACAGTGCTGCCCTGGCACTATCAGATGCAAATGTGACAGGGGAGAACGGTGCGAAGACCTTCACATAAGCAGGTAAGAAGTTGAGAGGATAGAGAGCAGTACTAGCCCTAGTCACCGCCAGCTCCAGCAGAGCCAGGACCACATCGAACCTGTTTGCGCTACGAACACTCACCGCCACGGTTATCGAGAGTCCTGTCACGCCAAAAGCGATGAGGAACAAGTCGAAAACTGCTGCGAGAATAGAGAGGGGGTTTGCAAAGTTCTCTACCACCGCGACTATGACAAACATTGGAATCGTGTATATCATCGCACGGACCGCGCCTCCCAGGGCACGGCCGATGATGAATTCGCGTCTGGGGATAGGTAGTGTCAGAAGGTAATCCAGCAAACCCTCTTCTGCTTCCTCGAAAATATCGTAGCCGATTATGAAAGAGATCGATGCGACCGTAGAGACTACGGCTCCCACGGCATAGTAGCCAAAGTAGTTAGGGTAGCTTACGACGAGTCGACTGATCAAGTAGGCGAAAACGAATAGTTGGATTATGAATGCTAGACTTCGGGAGATTATTATCCAGGGCGTCCGAAACAGGGTCGCGATGTCCCTTCGCGCCATTTGCATGAGGAGCCTGGAGGCAGAACCAGGAACCGAAGGCTCATTCGAGGTTGTGACCTGTATAGTTGAGGAAGACATCCTCTAACGTGACCTCCTTAAGATGAACACTGTCGATTTTGACACCCCGGTTCGTAAGTGCCTCTACAATCTTCGGTAGGAGCAGCCTACCTCCGCTCAAGTAGACCGTGACTTTGTTGCTCTCTTGACTCACGTCTTGTACTTCGCTAAACTGTGCAAGGCATTCGCGTGGGAACTCTTGTCCGTTTCTCACGGTGAGTTCTAGCACTTCCCCGCCCTTCGTCTTACTCTTCAGGTGCTCGGGCGTATCGATGGCGACCAGTCTGCCGAGGTTTACGATTGCTACTCGGTCTGAAAGCCTCTCAGCCTCATCCATCATATTTGTCGCAACAATCACGGTAGAGCCTTCGTCTCTCAGCTCTCGAATCATTTTCCACATCAGCAATCGACTCGGAACATCAAGGAAAGCGGTGGGCTCATCAAACACAGCAATCTTCGGACGTTGCGCTAGGACTTTACAATCCTCAACCTTCTTCCGCATTCCGCCGCTCATCAGCCAGGTCCTCTTGTTCCTAGCTTCCCAGAGATCGACTGCCTTCAGGACCTTCTCCACACGATTCTCCCGCTCCACCTTGTCGAGGGTCGTCGTCATCTTCAGATGCCAGTTGAGTACGTCAAACGCTCCGAGTATTCCATCGACGCGGGGATCCTGGAAAGCGATCCCGATCATCTTTCTCACGTCGTTCGGGTGCTGAATGACATCCAATCCATTCACGGAAATCTTGCCGCTCGTTGGACGATAAACCGTGCCCATCATCAGCATCAGGGTTGTCTTGCCGGCTCCGTTCGGGCCTAAGAGGCCTAGAATCTCCTCGTCCTGAATGGTCATGGAGAACTCCTTGACGGCGTCGAGAGTTCCAAATCTCTTGCCAGTCTTATCGAAGCCGATCAAAGTGGCGTTCCTCTGTAAGACGATGCAGGTACTTTCACTGTTTGAGAGATCGCCTGAAATCTGAATACTTCAAGGCTTGTCGGAAGACCCGAATAAAAACCCGATTTCGCGAGACTAAAAGTCTGGAAATGTCTACCGAGGTGGTTCGAAGAGCTGAGCTAAAAGAAGAAATACGTATAGAGCAGATCACACGTTCGCGACATCGTAGTATAGTCGACGGTTCGTCTTTCCCTTGTTCTCCAGCTTCAAGAGCTGAATCTTTCCTATCTCGTTAAGATGGGCAACGTGGAGCCCGCCGTCAGCTTGTCGATCTATCCCAGCGATTTCCACAATGCGGAGTTGAGCCTCAACAGGCGGAGCCGCTTCGGCCAGCTTCACCATATCTGGGATTTTCAGAGCCTCGCTTCGCTCCATGAAATAGGATTTCACAGGGGCATCATTTGTAATGAGCTTGTTCGCCTCTCTCACGAAGCCCTCGATCTGGGAACGGTCGAATACTTCGAGGCTAAAGTCCATCCGAGATCTATCAACGTCGATCTGGTTACCGGTAATGAGACATTTAGCACCGGAATAGAAGAGAGCGCTCAACAAGTGGCCTGCCGTGTGCATACGCATCAGACGGTGCCGTCTGTTCCAGTCTACTCTACCGGTGACCGTCTGTCCTTCGACAAAGCTAGCAGGGGACGCGAGTGTATGCAGAATCTTATCCCCCTCCTTCGAAGTCTCAGCTACTTTCTCTCCGCCTAGGACGCCTGTATCACAGGAAACGCCCCCACCTCTAGGGTAGAACAGCGTTTGATCAAGCTCGACTCGGGTCTCATCCAACCCGATTATCTTCGCAGCGAAATCCTGCGAGTACGGTTGTTCCCAGTAGAGTTTCTTTGTCATGTGAATCTTACCAAGAGTTTGTAGAACGAAATGTTATGGTGTCAGCACTCATGTCTTCAGAGAGATTTTACCTGACAGCAGCCTTTGCTAAGACAGAAGTTTTCGTGTTCTTGGCTTCTTCGAAGGCTTGCTGTGCCGCTCTTACGCTTGCTCCGTTGTGAACTATTTCGCGAATAGCTGTGATCATTGCAACTGGATGCTCTGACTGCCAAATGTTCCGTCCCATATCTACACCGATTGCCCCCTCCGCGATGGCGTCGTGGGCGAGTTCGAACGCGTCCAGTTCTGTTTCTAGCTTCGGTCCTCCCGCCACGACAAGGGGGACAGGACAGCCTTTCACGACTTTTCCGAAATCTTCACAGAAGTAGGTCTTGACGAAGTGAGCGCCTAGCTCGGCAGCGATTCGACAAGCCAGTCCCAAGTACCTCGCGTCCCTCTTCTCCAGTTCCTTCCCGACAGCAGTAACTGCGAGTACCGGAATGCCGTAGTCCTCTCCGAGGTTCACTAGTTGACCTAGATTCCTTAGGGTTTGATGTTCATGCTTGGTCCCGACGAAAATGGATAGGGCGACTGCGGCTACGTTGAGTCGGAGGGCGTCTTTGAACGAGGTGGTAGTTGCTTCGTTCGTCAGTGATTCTCCAATGACACTCGCGCCTCCAGACACTCTCAACACGATTGGGACGTTAGTCTTTGGGTCGACCGATGTGCGGAGGACACCTCGAGTGCACATAATAGCATCAGAGTAGGGGAGAAGGGGCTCGATCGTCTTGCGTGGTTCTTCCAGTTTGTGTGTGGGTCCCATGAAGTAGCCATGGTCTACTGCTAACATCACGGCGTGACCGGTAGATGGCTTGATTATTCGTGATAGGCGATTTTTCATTCCCCAATCCATGTTGGAAACCTGATCGCCATGCATATCGCGATGAAATATTATGGTTTCTTTTGGAGTTACAACACTCCTATATCACTTGAGACCCGGGGACCCCGATGCACTCATCGTTAGTGTCCGAGGACGCCTGAATAGATGATCAGACAGGGGTGGCCGTACTTTGAGGGGTGGCCCTTTCAGGAGCGTTGGCTCCAAATCGATGGTCTCGGCATCCACTATGTAGACGAGGGCTACGGAAGCCGCCCTGTCCTAATGGTCCATGGCAATCCAGCCTGGTCCTACATGTGGAGGAATCTCATCCCCACCATATCATCCGGTCATCGGGCCATCGCAATGGACCTGATGGGCTTCGGTAAGTCTGACAAGCCAAACCCATTGCTCCATGATTTTCCGCATCATTCCCGAATAGTCACTGGACTAATCCAGTCCTTGGGACTCAGAAATATCGTTCTGGTCGTTCATGATTGGGGAGCTCCGTTCGCATTACAATACGCGGTGCGCAACCCGCAAAATATTGCTGGGCTGGTTATTCTCAACACATTTCTCACAACAGACTTTCGCTTGCCGCCCGCGGTCGCTTCGAAGATTACTCCCTCGATAATCAAGGATTCTGCGATGCATCCCGAGAAAATATCCGATGATACCATGAAGGCTTACTGGGCGCCTTTTCCTGACGACGACTCAAAGCAGGCATACCAAGCCTTTGCAAGAATGTTCCCCGATTCAAACTATCACCCTAGCTTCAAGCCACTGAAAGAGGTCGAACAGGGCCTTGCCAATCTGAAGGTTCCGACGACAATAATCTGGGGCACAGGAAGGTCAGGGACGACGTATGCTGAACGGATCTCGAAGATGATTCCAGAATCGAAGCTCGAGACAGTGAACGCTGGACACTTCGTTCCCGAGGATTCACCTCAAGAAGTCGAGAAGCTTGTTCAAAACTTTCTTGAAAGCCATAGCTTGTAGTCGGTACGCAATTCATAGGCTACGTTACCCCACTTCCTCGTTACATTCTGAGGGAATGAATTAATAGCCAGTAGCCCGAACCAGAGAATTCGCTGAGACGTCATGAAATCTGATGTTCTTCCGATTGAGGGAATCGACTATGTGGAAATGTACGTTGGAAACGCCAAGCAGGCGAGCTATTTCTATCAGAACGGTTTCGGGTTCACACCCATCGCATTCGCGGGGCCTGAGACAGGGGTCAAGGACAAGACCTCTTACCTTATGCAGCAGGGCGATATCCGATTACTACTAACCACGGGCCTCAATCCTGACCATCCAATCTCAAGGTTCGTCCTCACACACGGCGACGGCGTCGCCGATATCGCACTTCGTGTAAAAGACACGGACTGGACCTACAAGGAGGCAATCAAACGAGGAGCCAAGGGAATCAGAGCTCCCACCGAACTAAAGGATGACCAGGGTGTTCTCAAGGGCTCGGCAATCGCGGCGTACGGTGATACAGTTCACACTTTCATCGAAAGGGACCAGTACAAAGGCGTCTTTGCTCCAGGGTTTGTCCCGATCAAAGGCAATGCTGAGCCAGTTGGACTTCAGCGAGTCGACCACGTCGTGGCGAACGTGGAAGAGGGAAAGATGGACTATTGGGTGGAATTCTACGGCAAGGTCTTCGGCTTCTCACAACTAATCAGCTTCGACGACAAGGACATCAGCACCGAATACTCAGCTCTCCGCTCCAAGGTAATGCGGAACCCCTCCGGAACCGTCAAGTTTCCCATAAACGAGCCCGCGAAGGGAAAGAGAAAGTCACAGATCCAAGAATATCTAGACTATTTCAAGGGCGCCGGCGTTCAACACCTCGCAATCTCAACCGACAATCTGATCGCAACGGTGTCGCTCCTCCAGCAGAGAGGAATTGAATTCCTGAACACTCCCGACTCATACTATGCGGAACTGCCAAAGCGAGTCGGAGGAATCTCCGAGCGCATAGACGACATCAAGAAACTCCGCATCCTCGTTGACAAGGATGAGAAGGGATACATGCTTCAGATCTTCACCAAACCCCTCCAAGACAGACCCACGCTGTTCTTCGAACTGATACAGCGGAGAGGCAGCGAGTCTTTTGGAAAGGGCAATTTCAAAGCCCTCTTCGAGTCGATAGAACAGGAACAGGCAAAGCGCGGCAATCTGTAAGAACGCATGAAGCTGGTCACCTACAGCGAACAGAAGACCCCGCTGAGGACTCGGCCAGCACTCCTCTGGGGAGAATGGATTCTAGACATTCACGACCTACCACGAGTATCCGTTCCCCTCGGCATTCGAACCCCACGTCCGATCACGACTCTCTCCGAGAACGCTTCTTCGACTCTCGACGTACTTGCGAAAGGTCCCAAAGTCCTTGACGATATTCAGAAATTGTCTTGGCGAATCTTCAACCGCATCGACCCGGAAAAAATCCCCCGAATGATGAAGAAGTTGAGGGATGTGAGAATTCGACCCCCCATCTCTCGCCCGCCAACTATTCGGGATTTCTATACATTCGAGGATCATGTGAAAGCTGCTAGAGCGAGAAGAGGTCTTCAGATGCCAGAGGAATGGTATGAATTCCCAGCCTTCTACTATTCCAACCCCACCATGCTTTACGGTCAGGAAGACGAAGTCCCGTATCCATCGTACACCAAAGCGCTCGACTATGAACTGGAAGTCGCCTGTATCATCGGAAAAGGTGGAACGAATATTCGAGAAGAGGAAGCCGAAACCCACATCGCGGGATACACGATAATGAATGACTGGAGCGCACGGGACATCCAACAATCAGAAATGAAGATTGGGTTGGGCCCTGCAAAAGCGAAAGACTTCGCGACGTCACTCGGACCATGGATCGTCACCCCGGATGAGCTACAAGACAGAAAGAGTGGGCCCGCAAGATTCAACTTACGCATGAAGGCCGCGGTCAACGGGAAACAATTGTCCGATGGGAACATGAAGCGGATGCACTGGACGTTCTCACAAATGATCGCTCGAGCCTCACAGTCGGTTGAACTGAAAGTTGGCGAGGTGTTCGGCTCGGGCACAGTAGGGTCCGGATCACTTCTAGAGCTTGGACAAGAGGCTCAAGGTTGGCTAGAGCCCGGAGACCGTGTCGAGCTGGAAGTCGAACGGTTAGGGGTCTTGAGGAACAGAATTATAGAGACCGCAAGCTCGTAGAGCCAGTCGAACTTGCCAAGTTATCAGCGACTGGGAAAACTTCCTCCGAAGCGCCACACGCAATTCAGGAAGCCCGACGGCTCATTATACCACGAGGAAATCTTCGGGACAGAAGCATTCTCAGGAGTATACTCAACCCTCTATCACGAATACGCCCCGACTCGGGTCTCACACATCAAGAAACTCAGAGATCTCGGTATCTCTGAATGGCGACCAAGCGAACACAGCCACCACCACATCCGCACGAAGAACATTGAAACCACGAAAGACGCGGTTGAAGGCCGACAACCCCTCTTCTACAATAATGACGTGTTCATCTCATCGGCACGTCCGACAGAATCAATGAAGTCCTTCTTCCGAAATGCCCAGGGCGACGAACTTTACTTCATCCACGAAGGCAAAGGAACCCTAGAGTCCGTGTTCGGGCTTCTTCCCTTTCACGAAGGCGACTTCATCATAGTCCCACGAGGGACCACTTACCGAATACTGCTGGACTCGAAAGAAAGCCGGTTCCTGGTTACCGAGTCAGCAGGGCCGATCGAGATACCGCGACGATACCGGAACGATTACGGGCAGCTGGTAGAGCTGGCCCCATATTCAGACCGAGACTTTCGAGAACCCGAGGAACTGGCCCTAAACAAT
>WNFT01012689.1_pt1 | contig 12307 bp, 7 predicted proteins | sample 5400191 | NCBI WGS metagenome assembly WNFT01 (sample SAMN13153359, study PRJNA577476) | soil metagenome | isolation source: 80 cm saprolite under Madrone tree | place: USA:California | collected 2016-06-14
TGGCCCTCGCGCCGGGCGACAAAGTGCGCGTATGGATAAAACGGGAGGCGCGTGTCACGGGCATCCTCGCCGAATACCACCCGCCCGACTCGCTTAGCGTCGACCGGTCGCTCGATTTCTTTCACCTCTCGCTGCCGCGCCATTACGACGTGTACTGGATCGACGTCCGGCGCATCGATGTTCCGCACGGCAGGGACCTGCTCGGCGGCACGCTGCGCGGTGTGGGCAGCGCCGTCGGTGTCGGCGCCTTGATTTCCCTCGGGTGCACCGCCGCCGGCGGACAGCAATGCGGGGTCGCGCGTTGGTCGGTCAAGGCCGCACCGCTCGCCATCCCTGCAGGGTTCGTGTGGGGATTCTTCTCGACGAAATGGAAGCGGGTCTATTGAGGCGCGACGCACACCTCAGCGGCAGGGCGCAGCCGCGATCGACTGAGCCCCCCCTCCGAGCCGCCGTGTCAGCCTACTTCAGGTACTTCCCCACGAAATCCGGCACTTTTGGTCATGATCTCTTACCGCAACCGCCGCAGCTCGACTTCGGACACGATGAATCCGAACGCCGGCCAGCCGCCCGAGCGCACCGAGCGCTCGAACCAGGCACGCGCTTGCGCCGTGTCGCCCCGCACCAGGTACCAGTTGCCCACCCCGTAGCTCAGCGTCGCCAGCGCGACATCGCCGGTATCGGCCGCGGTGATCACGTCGTCGGGGCCGATCTGCCCGCGATACAGCCGCAGGCGTTGCGCGTACGCGTTCGTCGCCGCGAGCGAGTCGGGGTGGCGGTCCAGCATCGCTTGCGCCTCGGCCGCCCGGCCCGCCCGCGACAGCGCCATCCACAGCCAATCGGTCGCGCCCGCCAGCTCGGCGGCGTCCGGAGGGCGTCGCTGCGCGCGTGCGAAGGCGTCGGCTGCAGCGGCGAAGTCGCCTCGGGCGTAGCGGACGATCCCCAGGTGGTACCAGATGCCGTAATTGGTGCTGTCCAGGCGACTGCCGCGCGTGAGATCGTCCAGCGCGCGGTCGAACTCGCGCACCGACAGGTAGCGATGGCCGCGCCAGCGATACAGCATCGCGTCGGTCGGCGCGATCGTCAGTCCGCGCGTGAACGTCTGGATGGCTTCGCGGAACTGGCGCGCGCCCGATTGGGCGACGCCCAGCTGAATGATGCGCTCCACGCTGCGGGGATCGGCGGCGAGGGCGCTCTCGGCGCGGGCGATCGGGCCCGTGTCGCGTTGCGCGCGGTATTCGACGCCTGCGGCCGAGCGGTACTGGACCGACTGCCCGGCCGCGGGTGCGGTGGCGGCCACTGCGGCCGCCACCAGCCCGTAGATCGAGCGTGCCTTGCCGCCCATCGCGCGCAGCTACGTGATGAGCTGGGCTACTTCAGGTACTGCCCCACAAAATCGAGCACGTTCTTCCGGTCGAGGCGGAACACGCCGCCGGTGCCGCCGCACGTCCCATTCAGCCCAAACGAGGTCACGCCGGCGATCACGTTGCTCGAGCCGAGGTAGTTGGGCCCGCCCGAGTCGCCGAAGCAGGTGCCGCCCGTGGAGGCATTGTTCGAGAGCAGCAGCGAGAAATCGCCCACGATGCCGCCGTTGATCTGGATCAGGTGCGGCTCGGCGAACATGCGGATCCGCACGGCCTCGATGTGCACGGGGTTGATCTCCTGGAGCCCGTAGCCCACGGCGGTGAAGGTGGTGGCGCTGCCGTGGTCGAGCGCGTCGAGCTGGTCCTGCGTGGGAAGCTTGCCGTACTGGCCGGCCGAGAGTTTCACGGCCTTGGAGAGCAGGACGACCCCCACGTCGTGCAGGAAGAACGCGCTCTCGGTGAAGAGCGGATGCGCGTGCCACGCCGTGGCCTCGATGGTGTTGGGGCCGCCGGGGAATGGATAGGTCGGGTCGTGCTGCACGTCGGCCTCATTGAAGATGCGGAGGCCCGAGAACTCGCCCGGCTCGCCGGCGCAGTGCCCGGCGGTGAGCACGAGTTTCGGGGCGATGATGGTGCCGGAGCAGCGGAACGCCGGCTTGCCCGCGATGTCCATGATGATCAGGACGACGGCGGGATGGGCGTTCCCATCGAGCGTGCCGTCGGTGATGAACGACGGCCGACCCGGGCTTCGCAGGTCGCTGGGAACTCGGTCGCAGCTGAGCAGGCTGACGCAGGCGGCGGCCAGGACGGGCATTACGAGACGTGCTTTCATTGTTCCTCCCAGGGGGGTGGGACGGGGTTGCGATTGTAACCCGCACTGAGCGCCTTGGCCAGAGTGCTGCGAGTACACCGGGGGTTTCGAGCGTCCCGCGCTGTTGACCGGTCGGATCGACGAGCATATCGCCGTCTGTCACGGCACCCTTACGGATGCGGCGGTCACGCTCAGGGCCCTGAAGCCTGCACTTTTGGGAAGGAGCCGGGGATGGGACCGTGCCCGATCTTATCCCGACCCGTCAGACGTTGACGGTGCCCTAGCCTACCCTCACAGAAGCAGCTCTAAGCTGTTCACACACGGCATGTTGACACCCGGTTGATTTGGGTGCCTAATGGTAACATTCCGAAACGCCGTGAGCCGTCCGTTTGGTGCCGCACCTGCAGCTTCTCACGTTGGGCGCTCCCCTGCTCCTCACGCAGTCCGGCGAACAGGTCAGCTTCCGCACGCGCAAGCATTTCGCTCTGCTGATCCGGCTCGCCGTCGAAGCGGGACGCAGGCTTACCCGCGACTACCTGATGGACCTGCTCTGGCCAGAGGTTGCCGCACCGCGGGCTCGCCACTCGCTCGCTCAGGCGCTGACCGTCCTGAAGGAAAAAATTGGACGCGACCAGCTTGTCGTGCAGCGCGCCTCTATCGCTCTCGTCGCGGGCGCGGTTCAGGTGGACGCGGGTCGACTCGATGTCTCCGAGACTCCGATTCGAGGTCAGTTTCTCGACGGGTTCGAGGTACCGGGAGCCGTGCAGTTCGAGCACTGGAAGGACGAGTGGCGCGCGAAGTTGATGCCACGCATCCGGGACTGCCTGGTGAAACAGATGGACAGTGGGCGCCGGGTGGGCGATTTCGCGACGGTCGAGCGCCACGCGCAGGTGCTGCTCGACCTCGATCCTCTCTCTGAGGATGCAGTGCGTGGGTTGATCGAGGCGCGGGCGTGGGTGGGAGATCGCACCAACGCGCTCAAGGTGTTCGGGCGCTTCGAGGCACAGCTGGCGAACGAGCTCGGCGCGAAGCCGAGCGCGGAGCTCGTGCGGATCGCCGAATTGTTGCGCGAAGGGCGGCGCGCAGCCCCGCGGCCGACGGTGGCGGGACAGGTCTCGGAGCGGCACGAGCGCCGCTTCGAAGCGGAAACTCTGATCGGACGAGAGCGCGAGTTCGCCCGTCTGTACGACGCCTGGTTGGAAGTGCGACGACGGCAGCCGCGTATCGTCGTGCTACTCGGCGATCCCGGCGTGGGGAAGACGACGCTAACCAACGCGTTCGTATCCACCTGTCAGATGGAAGGCGCGGCGATTGCGCGGGCCCAGGCGTATGACGCCGAGCGCGAGCTGCCGTTCGGCGTGCTCGCCGAGCTGGTCAAGCAGCTCACGTTGCAGCGGGCGATCGGGGGGGCGGATCCGGAGGCGCTGAGCGAGCTGACGCGCGTCTCGCCGGAGATCTTCACAGCATTCCCCGGCGTCCCCAAGCCGGCAGAGTGGTCGGCGGAGGTCATTTCGCTGCGGCTGGCGAACGGCTTCCTCAAAGTGGTCGAAGCCGCGGCCGAGGAAAATCCTCTGGTCCTGGTTGTGGATGATATCCATGCCGCCGATAACGCGACCATTGCCATCCTGCACATCGTGGCTCGCAAGCTCCCGCGTACGCGCCTCCTGTTGATACTGACGGCGCGGTCTAACGAGCTGCATGCTGTGGCGGGCCCGAGCGCGCTGATCTCCGACGGCGCGATCGAGGCCCTCCAGACGCTGGAGCTCGAGCCGCTGCCGGCCGAGCCTGCCGAGCGGGTCGTGGCGGCGAGGGTCGCGAAGGCGGATGCCCGCATCGCGGACGTCCCGGTGGCGCGTATCCTTCAGGCGGGAAACGGCAATCCACTGGCGCTCGAGCTCCTAACGAAGGAATGGCTGGCGCACGGGTCGAGCTCGCTGCTCAGCGACCTGGAGGCACTCAACACGCAGCCGGCAGCCAACATCGGCATCCCGCGGGCGATCGGGGCCGTGTTCGACCGCCAGATCCGCCGACTCGATGCTCCCACGCGGGCCGCCCTCGACCTCGCCGCCGTGCTCGGAAGGCGGCTTGCAGACCTTTCGCTTTATAACGTTGTGGACCTTTCCGCGGCGGCAGCTGGTGAAGCCTTATCCAGGTTGAGGAACGAAGGGGTGCTCCGCGAAGTGCACGGCGGCCTTGAGTTCCGGAACGAGCTGATCCGGGCGCAGGCGTACTATGGGGTGGCGGGGCCGGCAAGACAGCATCTGCACCGGAGCGTAGGGGAGGTGCTGGAGGCGCGAGCGGAACAGTTCGGAGGGTCGGGCAACCTGGAGGTGGCGTGGCACTTCTTACGCGGAGGGGCCCCTGATCGTGCCGCGACGAGTGCGATCAAGGGTGCTGAGGCTGCCGTAAGTGCCGGAGCGCTTATTGAAGCGGAGCAGATTTTGGAGATCTTACTTCGAGAGCCAGATACCGAGCACGCGACGCAGCCTCTCCTCCTGCTGCTTGCAAGAGCGCTGGTGGGCCAATCCCGAGCCGAGGCCGCTTCTTCCGTCCTCACCCGCCTGTGTAATGAAGGGGGGCTCTCCAAGCCCGCACGCGCACTAACAGCCAGGATGCAAGCGACGGTGGAGTACCTCATGAACCGCGAGCCGGGGTCCCGCTACTGCGAGGCCGCAGACAGAGCCCTTGAGGCAGCACGAGAAACGGGGGATCTGGAATTGATCGGTAACGCGCTCTTCGAATGCGCTCGATCGGGCGTGAACACGGGCAACGAAGAACGAGTGACCACCGTCCGTCGCGAGACCGAGCAAGCGATGGGCCAAGTCGGACCGGACGTCCCACCAATCTTGCGGTATACCAAGGCCTACTGCGACTTCTCCTTCTTCGAGCTCGCCGCAGCCGCAACGGAGCTCGAAAAAGCGATCTATACCTTGAGCGGCCGCCGGGACGCAGTTGGCTTGTCACTGGCATACACCGGTTATGGAACCTGTAGGTCCGGGTTGTGTGAGTTCGACGCTGCGTGCGAAGCTTACGACAAGGCCTTGGGCTTCAGCACCAGAATCGGGGATGACCTCAAGTCCGCGATCATTACGTCAAACCTGTGTGTAGCAAAGCTCCATCAAGGTGACTTTGCGTCAGCTGTGACATTCGGTCAGGGTGCTGTCGCGATCGCGTCCAACGCTTTGACACCGCGATCGGTCGCGATTCACCTCAATCTCGCCGCTGCGCTGGTCATGAGTGGGGATCGAGAAGCTGCACAACGGGCCGTTGTTGCGGCCGAGCGCGCTATCCGCAGCGAGCGGAGCTGGACAACCAACATGGAATTCCTCTTGGGCTATGCCAGCTTCGCGCTCGAAATTGGTGATGTTACTCTAGCCTTACAGTTGACCGAGGCTGCGGAGCGACTCGCGTGGGGGAAGGAAAGGGCTGTGCCCAACGCTGGACTCTTCGACAAGTTGAGAGTCCACCGACTAGTACACGCGCGTGGAGCGGAATCAGCGCGATCTCTTGTCCTCGAGTGCCAAGAGAAGTACCGGCAACGCCATCCTTTCTTCTACCTAGACTTGATTGCCTGCGGCGCCTGGCTGGACCGATTGTCGCTTGGGCGTTACACCGCCGAGAGCGAACGTGAACTCGCACTATTTGACAAGTTCGGGGCGCGAGGCCTGCGGGCAATCCTCGTGGCCCAGGGAATTCTGGTGTGAGTAGCGTCAGGGAGTCAGAGATCGTTCAATGCATCGGCGGGGTTCTAGCACGCACGGGCTTCGACTCCAATCAGTGTGCGATTCGCTGCGCCCACGCTGGCCTCGCCGCCCTAGAAGGTTCGGTTTCGGGTTCTGAGATGCGCCGATCCAACCCTAGGAGCCTGCGGATACTCGCCGATTTCGCAACCAATTTCACAAGATCTGGGTCGAACTGACGACCCGCGTACTTTTCCAGCTCTTCGACTGCGCGCGCGAGACTCATTGCCTTCCGGTACGGCCGATCAGTAGTCATCGCGTCGATGGTGTCGGCGATCATGATAATTCGCGCACCCATCGGGATGGCGTCACCCACGATCCCGTCCGGATATCCCGTCCCGTCGAAGTTCTCGTGGTGGTGCTTGATCATCGCTTCAACTGCGCCCCGTAACTTCGTGGCCGTTGCAACAAGCTGCGCGCTTCGCACGACGTGTGTCCGCATGGTCATCATCTCCTCGGGAGTTAGCTTACCCTCCTTTCGGAGAAGTGGGGCGAACTCTTCGTAGATTTTGCCCACGTCATGCAAGAGAGCCGCCCGCTTGATGTTGTCCAAGTCTTCTGCGGACAGCTTTAGCTCGCGAGCTATCGCCAAAGCGTATTCTGAAACGCGACGAGAGTGACCTGAAGTGTACGGGTCTCGTGCTTCCATAGACTTCACCATCAATTCGAGCTTCTCCTCAAGCTCCTCAGTGAGCTGCACGTTCATCTGGTACAGTTGCCTCACCAGAAACAAGGGAAATACCAGAACCGCTATCCCTACCAGTTGAAGCTTGACATAAAGGAAGGCCAACAGAAGCGCCAGGGTGCTAGAAAACAAATCCGTTCCAAGAGCGTCTCTGCCAATCCTGCCCCACGATTCGCGTATGGAAACGCCACTGCTCACGGAAACGGCTAAAGCAACGCTCCCCTTGTTCACTACGAAGAAAGTCCCGACCAGGCAGGCAAAGGGAATGAACGAGAAGTCGAAGGCGTCGAGACTCACGAAGCCGCCGAGTCGTGTGTACACTAGTGACGCAAGGCCAGTGGCGAGGATGAACTGGGCAGTGTTGAATACAACTCGGACTGCCGGCTTATGCCGCACAAACGCATCAACGACAAGAGCTGTAGCGCCCGCTATTACCATGGGCCAGGGTTGGGGAAACAGTGCCACTGAGGCGATGAACGGAATGAATCCGACCGAAGTCGTAACTCGGGCAACGGGAATCTTAAACGAGAGCGAGTCGCTCACGATCCCGATGATCGTGAACGTTGCTAAGGCGTTCCAAAACTTCGATGGCCACGGCGCCGGTACATACGGTTCAGGCAGGTTAGAGATGAGCAACCAGAGGCTCGCCGCCGCCACGAGACCTACGAATAAGTAGGTCCGCGCGCTCTCGAATCTCTGATGACCGCTCTCGCTCATTGCAGATCGTTCCCGGCTGTTTTGAAGAAGGGAAAGGGCCCCTATATCGATCCACTACCAGCTGACGAGGCCCATAAAAAGGGCTGCGATAAAATGCAACATTGAGCGTCACCCCCTCCGAGATACTGCGAGTCTCAGTGGACCGCTAGGAGTGGCACGCCTCGCTATGGCGTACCCGACGCTCCGCTCGTCAACTTTTCGCTCAGCTCCGCTCTTTGGTAGCGGTGACCAGGGGCCCCTTTTTCGAATGTGTCTCTATGTGGCTCGCCGGGTGGCTCGCCGGCTCCAAATTGATCCGACGCCGCCGATAAATCCGTCAATTCCGCGTAACAGTCCTATGCCGCTTTGCGCCGCCGCAACGCCTCGCGCATCGCATCCACCACCGCCGGCATCCCCTCCGACTTGTTGAGGATCACCTTCACCCCCATGCGCCGCAGCTCCCCCGCCGCCTGCTCCGGCATCCCCCCCGTCACCACGATCACCTCGGCGTCCAGCTTGCGACCCGGCTCCAGCAGCCGCTGGATCACCTGCGGCGCGTTGAGGTCCGGCAAGCTGAAGTCGAGCACGATCAGCGACGGCTGCACCCGCCCGATCTCGAGCAGCGCGTCCACCCCCGTCGCCGCCTCCACCACCTCCAGGTCCAGATCGGACCGCTCGATGGTCAGCACCATCGCCTTCAAGTAGCCCGGGTCGTCGTCCACCACCACCACCACGTCGTGCCCGTTCCCGCCCTCGAGCTCCGGCGGCACCGACATGTCGTGCGCCTTGAGGAACGCCGACAAAGCCTCCGCCTCCACACGCCGGCGCCCCGTCGGTGTCTTGTGCCCCTTCAGCAGCCCCTGGTCGATCCAGTTCGCTACCGTCGCGGGGGAGACCTGACAGACGCGCGCCACGCGCTGCGTACCCCAGTACCGCTTCTGCTTTGGCAAACTCACAGAACCCCAAATAAGCCCAAAATGGGAAGTGCGCAAGGGGGGTATGTGGCCCCCCTGCAACAACCCAGGGCGCTGTGAGCTAAGCTATTGAGCTACAATATCTTGAAAGGAATGTCACTGCCGCGTCAGCGCCATTTCAGCGCCGCGCGTCGGTCCATCTGTTGGTTGCATCCAACACCGCCAGCACCGCGCTCCGCTCGGTGCTTTCCCTGATCTCGCACGTCCCCGTGAGCAGCTGCGCCTCGCGCCCGCCCAACCCGTGCACCGCCACCAGCACGAACCGGCGATCGAACGCCTCGATGATCGTGGCGCCCTCGAGCGCAATCGAGCTGTCCGGCATCAGCTGGTCCAGGCACGAAGACGCCGCCCGCGCCGCCGCCTCGACGCGGTTGCGCACCGTGTCGGTCCCCTGCTCTTCCGCCTCCGCTTCCCTCCCCTCGAACGACAGCTTCACGCGCACGATGACGCGCTGCGGCCGGTCCGAGGGCCGCACCTCGAGCCCCTGAAATACCACCACGCGCTTCTTGGCGCGGGTCCGCACCGCCTCTTCCTGCATCTGCTCGATGGGCCGCACGTCGGCGGTCTGCGCCACGCTGATCTTGCGGTGGTCGATCTTGAGGCCGAGCTGCGCCATGAGCGCCGACTCGATGTTGCGCACCACCTGCTTGGCCTGCTGGTCGCTGGTGGTGAGCACGTGGATCTCGCTCACCTCGCCCAGTGGCGTCACCACCACGCGCGCCGACAAGATGCCCGTGAGGCTCGCGATCAGGTTCTCGGCGCGCTTCACGCCCCACGGATCGGGCGCCTGGGGTGGCGGCGTCAAGGACAGCGGGTCGCGGTTTTCCGCGCCTTCGGGGTTGGAAACTGTCACGCTCCGCGTTCTCCCGTCGCCACCTGGTTTCGTCCCGAGGCCTTGGCGCGGTACAGCGCGCGGTCGGCCGCCACCAGCACGTCTTCCGTCTCCGGGCCCCGGCCCGGCACGAACTCCGCCACGCCGACGCTCACCGTCACCAGCCCCTCGGGGTAGCCCAGCGTCCGGCCCATCCCCTCGACCGTGGCGCGCACCTTGTCGGCGACGCCGAGGGCGCCGTCCACCTTGGTGCGCACCAGCACCAGCACGAACTCGTCGCCCCCGTAGCGCGCCGCCAGGTCGGTCGTCCGGATGTGCGCGCCGCACTGCTTCGCCGCCCCGCGCAGCACCTCGTTCCCCGCCTCGTGGCCGAACTCGTCGTTCACTTTTTTGAAGTTGTCCAGGTCCACGAACAGCACCGCGAACGAATCACCGGTGCGGTCGCTCCGTGCCACTTCGGAGGCGAGGCGGTCACGCAACACCCTGTATGTAGCGAGCCCCGTGAGCCCATCTACGGCCGCTTGAAGCTGCGCCTGCCGCGCCTGCTTGTCGAGGTAGGGGGGGCACGACTTGAGCGTCGTCCGGCCCAGCGCCGCGGCGTTGGCGAACGCGCGGCACGTCCGGTACCCGCACGCGCCGCAGTCCCACGGCTTGCCGTTGGGGGCGAGCCCGATCTCCCTGAGGATCGCTTCCACCGCCTCCGCCTGCGGCCGGTGCCCGTTCTTGGAGATGGGGAACGCCTCGGCGACCTGAACGCCGCGCGCCACCGCCTCCTCCACCACCGGCAGCTTCGACCGCGCCGGCTCCGTGGCCCCCACGATCTCGCGCCGCCGGAACAGCTCGTCGCGCGGGCCCAACAGCGGATGGTCGAGACACCCCTCGCACGGCAGGATGTCCACGAAGCCGAGATCGAGCCGGTCCACCGCCACCGCGTGCGCGATGGCCCCCAAGCCGCTCAAGCCACGGACCTTGCGGAACCGTCGGCTGGCCTGGGTCTCCTCGAGCAGCACCTCGAGCGGCAGCCCGCCCGCCATGCTCAGGTGGCGGCGCCGCTCCTCCGGCACGCGGGTGAAGTACTCGGCCTGCTCCGCCACCACGATGCCGCGCCGCTGGAAGATGCCGTCCAGCTCCTGGAACGTGACCGCCGCGTCCACGTCCGGCCCGCCCTCGGTGAGGCACACCCCGGCGTACACTACCGGGGTGCCGGCGCCGTACAGCCGCTTCAGGTAGCGCGCCTCGGCGGCGATGGGCGTGGCCACCGGGGCGAGGTAGGGGATCAGCTCGGGGTACTGGGTGCGCACCGTTTCCACGATCACCGGGCAGGTGCTGCGGATCATGGTGCCCCAGTCGCCGTCGGCCCAGAGGGCGCGGTATTCCTGCGCCACCAGCTCGTCGCCCAGCACGCCGCGGTGCACCGTGCGGAATCCCGCGGCGTAGCAGGCGTTCACCACCTGATTGGGCGCCGCGGGATAGAAGTAGACGGCGGATTCGACCGACAGGATCAGCGCCGCACGGCCCGCCAGCGCCAGCTCGAGCGCGCGCGGCACGTCGCCCAGCGCCTCGATCGCGTCGTGCGGGCACGCCGGCAGGCACAGCCCGCAGCGGGTGCAGGCCTCGTCCACGATCCGCACGATGGCGCCTTCGACCGCCACGGCGTCGGCTGGGCACACGCGTACGCAGGCCATACAGGCCACGCACGAGTCGGGTTTTATCCTAAAGTCCACGAGACAACCGGCCGGGGCGCTGCGGCTCTCCGAACAACGTCGAGCAAGGGCGCCGTAAGATGGACGCCCCGGCACTGCATGTCAATAGCGGCACGGACGTCAACTCTTTGGTGGAGCGTGATTTAGACGAGCTGGTACGCCTTGAGCTTGCGGTATAGCGTGCGCTCGCCGATCCCCAGGATCTCGGCCGCCTTGCGACGATTGCCCTGCGTCTCGCGCAACGCGGCCTCGATCGCCGCCCGCTCCACATCCGCCATTGTCATGCCGGGGCGGTACAGCACGTCGGCCTCGGGCGCGCCGGCCTGCGCCTCGCCTGAAGTGACCGCGCTAACTCCCGACCCGGGGCCCACCTCGATAACCTCGACGCGCCCAGGCCGGTCCTCCAGGCGTCGCCGCAGCTCTTCGACCTGTAACTTAAGCTCCACAAGACTGCGGAAGATGAACTCCAACTCCTGAGCGCCCACCGCCCCTGCCCCGCCTACGTCGCGGCTGGGCCCGAGCAGCCGCATCGGCAGGATGCTGCCGTGCTCGCGGATGTCCTTGGGGATGTCGCTCGCGCGGATCTCCCCTTCCGGCGCGAGCACCACCATCGACTCGATGAGATTACCTAGCTGGCGGATGTTGCCGGGCCACTCGGCGTCCACCAGGATCTGCAGCGCCTCCGGCGTGATGCCCCGGAACGCGCGGCCGTGCTGCTTCGCGAACTCCGCGACGAAGCGCCGCACCAGCAGCGGGATGTCGGTCTTGCGCTCGCGCAACGGCGGCAGATAGATGGAGAGGACGTTGAGCCGGTAGAACAGGTCGTCGCGGAACCGCCCCAGCGCGACCTCTTCCTTGAGCGACTTGTTGGTCGCGGCGATGACGCGCACGTCCACCTTGATCGCCTGCGTGCCGCCCACGCGGAAAAACGTCCGATCCTCGAGCACGCGCAGCGTCTTCACCTGGGTGGCCGGCGCCATCTCCCCTACCTCGTCGAGGAAGATGGTGCCTTCGTCCGCCAGCTCGAACCGGCCCAGCCGCCGCTCCGCGGCCCCGGTGAACGCGCCCTTCTCGTGGCCGAACAGCTCGCTCTCGAGCAGGGTGTCGGGGATGGCGGCGCAGTTCACTGCGATGAACGGCTTGGCGCGCCGCGGCGACAGGTCGTGGATCGCGCGCGCCACCAGCTCCTTTCCCGTGCCCGACTCGCCTTCGATCAGCACCGTGGAGCTCACGGGCGCCATCTGCTCGATTTTGACGAGCATTTCCTGGATGGCGGGCGACTCGCCGATGATGCCGGTGCGCTGCTGCAGCTTGCGGCGCTCGATCAGACGGCGCACCGTCGCGGCCACCTCGGCCGGGTCGGCCGGCTTTTCGAGATGGCCGGTGAGGCCGAGCCGGCGGGCCAGGCCCTTGGCGTCGGGCTCGGTGTCTTCCACCAGGCCGAGGGTCGACACCGAGCGGTCGCGCGCCAGGGTGAGGAGCTGCCCGGCGCCGGACTCGTGCAG
>WNFT01004399.1_pt1 | contig 12306 bp, 10 predicted proteins | sample 5400191 | NCBI WGS metagenome assembly WNFT01 (sample SAMN13153359, study PRJNA577476) | soil metagenome | isolation source: 80 cm saprolite under Madrone tree | place: USA:California | collected 2016-06-14
GTCTGCGACCACGCCGTCGCGACGGGAAGCAACGTAGCGAGAACCACAAGCGCGAGCGCCAAAGGCGCCCAAGCGCGAGATAACTTCCGGAGCCGGTGACCCGAGAAAACCCTCTTCATAACGCCCCCTAAAAAATGAGTTTGGTACTGCGGACGACGGCTCTCGCAACTTGTGTGCCTATGTCGAAAGTTAGTGAAAAGTCTGCCGATACTTTTTGGCGGGATTCTGGACTGTCTCTTCGACCGACACCTTCTCGTTAGGGGCCGTAGATCTGGCGTCGGAGTGGTTGCAGAGCTTTTCAATCGCCCGGCTCGCCCTCGGATCTCGGCAGTCGGAAAGCCTGACGGAACGTCGACACTCGAGCGGCACCGGGCAGCGCAACCGCGATGGAGCGCCTGATATCAAGCCGACTTCCGGGTGCGGCAGACGTCTTGCACCCATTCGCCGCGCGAAGCACGTGGGACTCAGGCCCGACGCGCTTGAAAGCGTGTTCGGAGCCGAAAAATTAAGGGGCGATCTATGCTGAGCCGACGCCGTATCCGTTGGATACCGGGGCGCTTACTCGTCGTGAACTCGATGCTGGCCGCGCTGTCGGTATTCCTTACCGCTTACATAGTTTGGGAGGTGCAGCGGCCGTTCCCGGAGCATGTACCATCCCGGGCTGGCCAACCGCCGGCCTCCGCACCGGTGGAGGCGAGTCTGTCGCCCACGGTCATCTCCGCACCGATCATTGCGCATCGGAATCTCTTCAGCCCGAGTCGGACGGAATTGCCGGTGACGCAAGCAGATGCCGCCGTCACGCTGCCGAACCCCAGCCTCCACGGTGTGGTCCTCGGCACCGCCAACAATCCCGTCGCGTACCTCCAAGATCCGGCAACGAAGCGCGTGGCCGGCTATCAGATCGGGGATCCAGTCGCGGGTGGCATCGTACGGGCCATTGACGCCGACCGAGTCGTCATAGAGCGATACGGCAATCGTGTGGATATTCGTCTCCGTGACCCCTTGCGACCTCGGGCAGCCGTCGCCGTGGCAGCGGACAGTTCGGATGTACGTGAGGCAGCAGTTGCCTCCGTCGAGGCGCCACCGCAGGGCCTGACGCCACAACCTTCCGCGTTTGTGCCGAGAACGTTGATGCCCCCATCTCGAAATTACCGGTCGCCGTTCCAGAGGCTGGTGCCCGCGGGCGGTCTCCCCGCAATAGCGCCCCGGGAGCCCACGGTTCCCGCTCGAGCAGCGACTGCCGGCTGATTGATTCGGGTCAGGAGGGTGTCGGCCCAGATTACGAATGCGAAGAGGTGCTGTCTTCGCGCCTAATGATTCTGGGCAGTTGAGACGAGGCACAGGACTTGCCGCAGTCCCGGTTCGGTCTTGATTCGCCGGATGTCGCAGTCCGCCGGTTCTCGGTTCCCGAGCGCCGGGAGCCCGGGCCGCGGCATCCGGTGAAACATCTCGGCCGCAAAGGGGGCGAGCATGAAGTCACTCACTGGCGTCTTCGGTTTACTGATGCTCGGTTCGATTCTGTCTCCTGTTTTCGTAAGCGCGGAAGTCTCGCGTGCGCAAAACGGTTCGGCCCAGCCGCTGGCCGCGGCTGTACGCGCCGCCTTCCACAAAGGGAGCGCTTCGTACCTCCACGGTGCCATGGCCTCCGCGCTCGGCATGAACCCCGGAGTTGGCGACGGCGTCGGCGTATATCAGCGGGAGACGAATGCGGGTGACGACAGCGGCCGGCTGATGGCGGTGACCCTCCTCGAGACAGACGGACGACACCAGGTCATTTTCGCCTGGTGGACCAAGACTGAAATTCGCGCTTACTTGACGTCCGAAACGGGAGAACTGAAAAAGGCTGTCCGAGGAACCACGGAACGTGGCTGGGAGCCGGTGCCAGCGGGCGCAGCACAAACGGGATTTGCCACAGAGAAGAACTACTGGGTCAATGCGGCGTCTCCGGCCCCCCGGCCCGGATCCCCCATGCGTCCCGCTCAGTAAATCCGATGTTTCATGGGGTCCCGTCGTCGACTAGCGCAGGAAAGCGCGCAGCCCGGTGAGCGAGATGAGATCCCGGTAGCGACCTCTGAAGTGCTCCCAGAACCGGTGCATGCTCTTGTACTCCTGCAGCCGGTCGAAGAGCAGCAGGTCGATGGCGGCCGAGTCGATCCAGTCCACGTCCTTGCGGTAGCCCACGACCATCGACACCCGGGTGGCGGCGATGAAGCGCGAGATCCGCACCTGCTCGATGTTGAGCGTGGCGCACGATCCGAAGTGAACGACCCAGGTCGCGAAGCCGTCACCCATGAACTGTCCGAGCTTCTCGATCTCGACCGTGTCCTTGTCGAAGACCAGCTCGCCGGGCCGGCCGTGGCAGGACAGGTACAGGATGCCGTAGCCGCGGCGGTTCCGCAGCTTGCCGAGGTTGTACCGGAGCTCTTCCTCGGTGTTGCAGGTGAGGTAGGCCCAGCCCACGTCCTTGACCCGCTCGGTCAGCTCCAGCATCGGCACCACGCTGAGACGATGCTCGATGTTGCCGTCCCACAGCGACTCGATGCAGGCGATCTTCTTCTTGTGGCTGTTGGCCCTTCCCATCAGCCCCGTCGCGGAGCGACGGCCACCCCGATCTCGTCGAGACTCGCCGCGAAGGCATCCACGACCGCCTTCATGTCCAGCGGCGTCAGCGTCCCCATGTTCGACACGCGAAACGCGTACGTGCGGATGTCGCCCTGGCCGGCGTAGATGATGTAACCGCGGCGCTTCATGGCGTCGTGCAGGGCGTCGTAGGTCACGCCGGCCGTTAAGCGGAACGTGGTCAGGATGTTGGAGCGCGCACCCGCGGGCACCAGGATCTCGAAGCCAAGCTCCGCCATGCCGTCGCGCAGCACCCGGCACGCCTCCGCGTATCGGGCCACGCGGTTGGCCACGCCCTCCGTCTCGAGCTCGCGCAAGGCCTGCTCCATCGCGTGCAGCACTTGCACGGCCGGGGTGAACGGCGTGTTGTCGGCCTCCTGCTGGACGTAGTGGTTGTAGAGGTCGAGGTAGACGCTGCGCGGGGCCCGGCCTCTCAGGGCCTCGACGGCGCTCCGCCGGGCGATCACGAACGACACGCCCGGGATTCCCTGCAGGCACTTGTTCGCGCTCGCCATCACGAAATCGATGCCTTCCCGGGTGACGTCCAGAGGCTCGCCGTAGAGCGAGCTCATCGCGTCGACCACGACCCGCCGGCCTTCCGCCGCGGCGACGTCCGCGACCTCGGCGACCGGGTTCAGCACTCCCGTCGTCGTCTCGTGGTGGACCACCGCCACGTGGGTCAGCCTCCGGTGCTCCCGGAGGACTCGCGCCATCTCGGCCGGAGCGACCGGCGTGACGTTGTCATAGGAAATCGCGTGATGACGGATGTTGTGCGCACGGCAGATCCTGATCATCCGATCGCCGTACACCCCGTTGTTGAGGACGAGGACCCCACCGTCGGGCGGCACCACCGAGGCGAGCGCCGCCTCCACGGCGGCCGTGCCCGAGCCCGTGAAGAGCACGGCCGTCCAGTCCGACGAGCCTCCGGCCAGCCGGACCAGCCGCTCGCGGCACGACCTCATGATCTGGAAGAATTCGGGCTCGCGATGACAGAGATCAGGCATGACCAGCGCTCGGCGCACCGTCGGCGTCGTGTTGGCCGGCCCAGGGTTCAACAGGATCCACTCAGCGTCTGCCATCGTCATTCCTTGCGAAGTTCGCTCGTTATCATACGCTTGGCACCGTGGTTGCTCGACGTATTCAGTCAGTGTCACCCCTGCCTGTCGGTCGCCGCGCCGTGTCGAAGTCTGCGGACCCCTGGGGGATCGCGCCTGGCTATGTGAGCGCCCTCGGCGATTGGCGCGAAACATCGGCGGAGACTCGTCGAGCGCTGCTCGAGGCGATGGGCGCCGATGCTTCCGAATCCGGGCCACCCCCGGCTCCCGTCCGGGTGCTCCGCGCGGGCTCGCGCGCCAGGCTGGGGCTCGAGGGTGAGTTGCAGCTCGAGGACGGGCGTGTAAAACCGGTCCGCGGCACGCTGCCCGCCGGCGTCCCGCCTGGCTACCACACGCTCCGGACTCGCATGGGTGAGACCAGCGTGATCGTCACGCCGGCGGCGTGCCCGCAGCCACCGGGGCGCACCTGGGGCTGGGCCGCCCAGCTCTACGCGACGCGATCGGCGGCGAGCTGGGGCATCGGTGACCTGGGAGATCTTCGCCGGCTCGGCGCCTGGTCGGCCAGGCTGGGCGCGCGCATCCTGCTGGTGAATCCACTCTCGGCGCCCATCCCGGGCGTGCCTCAGCAGCCGAGCCCCTACTTCCCGTCGAGCCGGCGGTTCCGCAATCCGCTCTACCTGAGCATCGCGGACGTGCCGGGTGCACGCGAAGCGCAGCTCGACCTGGAGCCGCTCGCGCGCGCCGGCCAGGATCTGAACGTTGGTCGACGTATCGACCGCGACGCGGTGCTCGAGCTGAAATCGCGGGCGCTCGATCTCCTGTGGTCCCGCTTCGCCGGCGATGCGGAGCTCGACGAGTACCGCCGGCGCGAGGGCCGCGCTCTCGAGGAGTACGCGACGTTCTGCGCGCTGGCCGAGCATCACGGTGGTGGCTTCACGCGGTGGCCCGCCGAGTACCGCCGCCCGGACTCACCGGCGGTCGCCGAGTTCCGACGCGCTCAGCGCCAGCGCGTGGACTTTCACGCGTGGCTCCAGTGGCAGCTCGACCGACAGCTCGCCGGCGCCGCCGCGGCGTGCCCGCTGATGCAGGACCTCCCGATCGGCGTCGATCCCGAAGGAGCGGACGCCTGGGCCTGGCAGGACACGCTCGCGTTGGGCGCGACGGTCGGCGCGCCTCCGGATCGCTACGTGGCCGCAGGGCAGAATTGGCTCCTGCCCCCGTTCGCTCCACATCGCCTGCGTGCGGCCGGGTATCGACCGTTCATCGAGACGATCCGAGCTGCGCTCCGCCACGCCCGAGGGCTCCGCATCGACCACGTCATGGGACTGTTCCGGCTCTTCTGGATCCCGAGCGGACTCACCCCGGCCGCCGGTGGGTACGTCCGCTATCCCGCCGACGACCTGCTCGGCATCGTGGCGCTCGAATGCACGCGGGCCGGCGCCTTCGTCGTCGGCGAAGATCTGGGCACCGTCGAAGACGGCGTGCGGGAGACGCTGGCTCAACGGCGCGTCCTCTCGTACCGCTGTCTCTGGTTCGAAGCCGGATTGCCGAAGGCGTTCCCGCGGCTGTCGCTGGGCGCGATCACCACGCACGACCTCCCGACGATCGCCGGCCTGTGGAACGGCAGCGACCTCGACGCCCAGCGCAAGCTCGGGCTCAACCCGAACGAGGAGGCGCTGGGCGACATACGCCATCGGCTGCGACGGATGACGCGTGTCCGCGCCGACGCGCCGGCCGAGCGCGTCATCGAGCGCGCCCACGACCTGCTGGCCGATGCGAGATCCGTCGTGGTGACCGCGACCCTCGACGATGCGCTCGCCGTGAGCGAGCGCCCCAACATGCCCGGGACGGTGAACGAGTGGCCGAACTGGTCGCTCGCCCTGCCCGTACCACTCGAAGACCTCGAGCGCCGACCGCTGGCGCTGTCCATTGCCCGGCGGCTCGCGGCCCGTCGTCCCGCCCATGCGGTCAAGAAGGAGTCATCGTCATGACGCCGCCCCGCTTGCGACCCGGCCACTCCTATCCGCTCGGTGCCATCTGGGATGGCGCGGGCGTGAACTTCGCGCTGTTCTCCGAAAACGCATCCGGCGTCGAGCTGTGTCTCTTCGACGAGCACGGTCGCGAGACGCGCATTCCGATCCGCGAGCAGACCGAGCACGTCTGGCACATCTACCTGCCGGAGGCCCGCCCCGGAATCCGCTATGGCTATCGAGTCAATGGGCCGTGGGAGCCCGGTCAGGGCCACCGGTTCAACCCGGCCAAGCTGCTCCTCGATCCATACGCGCGCGCGATCGAAGGCGAGATCACCTGGAGCGACGAGCTGTTCGGGTACAAGGTCGGCGATCCCCAAGCCGACCTCGCCATCGACGACCTCGACAGCGCGCCCTTCATGCCGAACTCGGTCGTCATCGACACCGCGTTCACGTGGGGCGCCGATCGCGCGCCGAGGACTCCGTAGAGGGAGACCATCATCTACGAGGCGCACGTCAGGGGCCTGACCATGCGCCACGCGCGAGGCGACGGGGAAATCGAACCGGCCGCCTGCGCGGGGGCGACACCTGCGAGATCGCAGGCCGTTCGCTCGTGCTGCTCAAACTGGTCGAGGTGTGACGGATTCGGTCCGAGTCACCAGCGATAGAGCATCCAGTAGATGACGACGCCCGTGACCGAGACGTAGAGCCAGATCGGGAGCGTCCAGCGTGCGATCCTCCGGTGGCGGTCGAAGCGCCCGGTCAGCGCGCGCCAGATCGTCGTCAGCGCCAGCGGGACGATGGCCGCGGCCAGCACCACGTGCGTCAGGAGCAGGACGAAGTACACGGGACGGATCCATCCCTGCCCGATGAACGGCCGCGAGCCCGCGTGGAAGTGGTACACGACGTAAGAGATCAGGAAGAGAATCGACAGGCCAAACGCGCTCAGCATGCACGACAGGTGCGCGGCAATCCGCCGGCGCCGGATGAAGACGTAGCCGCCGGCGAGCAGGACCGCGCTGCCGCCGTTGAGCATGGCGTTGAGCTTCGGCAGCCCCGAGACGTCGAGGCCACCCGCGACGGGAGCGCGGCCCATCAGGAGCACGGCGACCGCCCCCACGACCGCGGCCGACAGCACCGCGATCAGCGACCACGCCAGGCGATCGCTCATCGCCGCGCGCGCAGCTCGTCGCCGAAGCTCTCGAACCCTTTCTGCACCGCGATCGGCGCGGCCTGGCCGAGGCCGCACAACGACGCGAGCTGGATCGTCTCGCCGAGCTCGCGGATCTTCTGCTCGCTGTCGCCCTCGTCGAGGAGCGCGAGCAGGCGGGGCAGCCCTTCCCGGCACGGCGTACATTTGCCGCACGACTCGCGCGCGTTGAACGCGAGCAGCGTCTTGACGATGTCGATGATCGAGGCGCCGGCGGGCACCGCGACGATCCCGCCCGTCCCCGGCGACACTCGCCCGCGTGGCTCCATGGCGACATCGAAGAGCGCGGCCGGCACGACGCTGCCCGACGGGCCGCCGACCAGCGCCCCCTTGAGCGGCCGGCCGTCGAGGCTCCCGCCGGCGAGGTCGCGCAACAACTGATTCAGCGTGACGCCATTCTTCACCTCGACCACACCCGGGCGTCGAATCGGACCCGAGAGGCCGAACACCTTCGTTCCCGGGCCGCTCGAGGTGCCGAGCGCGGCGAAGGCGGCGCCGCCCCGGGCGACGATCGTGGGGATCGCGCTCAGCGTCTCGACGTTGTTGATGACGGTGGGCCGGCCCCACAGACCGGCCTCGACGGGAAACGGAGGCCGCGTTCGCGGCTGAGCGCGGCGTCCCTCGATCGACTCGAGGAGCGCGGTCTCCTCGCCCAGGACGAAACCGCCAGCGCCGCGGCGAACCTCGACCTCGCAGCGGAAGTTGCTTCCGAGCACCCGCTCGCCGACGAGGCCGGCCGCGCGAGCCTCCACCACGGCCCAGTTGAGGCGCTGGGCCGAGAGGTCGGCCTCGCCGTGTATATAAAGGATGGCCCGGCTGGCCCCCGCTGCGTAGGCGGCGAGCAACACGCCCTCGAGGATCTGATGCGGATCGCCCTCCATCAGGTGGCGGTCCTTGAAGATGCCCGGCTCGCCCTCCTCGCCATTCATCACCAGGTATTTCGGCTCGCCGACTGCCTTGCGGCACGCCTCCCACTTGAGCGCGGTGGGAAAGAACGCCCCGCCCCGGCCCTGGAGCCCCGATGCCTTCACCTGCGCGATCACGTCGTCGGGAGATCCGTCGAGCGCGCGGGCCAGCGTCGAGTAGGCGCCATGAACGAGGGCATCGTCGAGGCTGTCGGGATCGACGGCGCCGGCCCGCGCCAGCAACACCCGGTACTGGCTCCTGAAGAACGGATGGCTGGCGAGCGGGATGATCCCCGCGGCGGGCCACGTCGCCGGCTCGCCTGCAAGCGCGTCGAGCAGCGCCGGCACGCGCGCGCGCTGGAGCCGCTCGACCACGAAGCGCGTGGATTCTGGTGTCACGATCTCGACGAGCGGCGCGGCGTAGCACATGCCGTTGCAGGCGCCTTCGATCAGATCCGCGTCGAGCCCGCGCTCGTTGATCCCTGCACGCAGCGGCTCGAGCAACGTGTCGGCGCCCACCGACCGACCGCAGGTGCCGGTCTGCACGATCACGCGGATCCCGAAGCCGCGCTTGGCGTGGGCGAGCGTGGCCAGATCGGCGAGCGCAGCCCGGGCGGACGCGGTCGCTTTCGGGACGGCGGATTCCATGGCCAGCATCGGAGACGGGCTGCCGTGACGCCGGCGGTGGCTGAACCAGCTCTCGAGGTCGGCGAGCTGAGATTCGCTCACGCGGCCACGGTACTCGCCGTCCACCTCGATCGCAGGCGCCATCGAGCACGCGAAGAAGCAGTCGGCGGCCTCCAGGGTCACCTCACGGTCGGCGCCCGATGCACCCGGTGCCGCGTCGAAGCGCTGCGCGAGTTTCGCGAGGAGCTGGCGTCCGCCGAGAAGCGCGCAGGACACTCCGGTGCACACGCGCACGTGATGACGGCCGTGGGGCGCCAGATGGAGCTCGGGAAAGTGCGTGGCCACGCCGTACACCTCGGTGGCGGGCACGCGGAGGTGCGCGGCGACCTGGGTCAGCGCGTCTTCGCTGAGCCAGCCGTGAGCATGCTGGACGGCCTGGAGGGCGGGAAGGAGCCACTGACGCTCGCGCGGGAATTGCGCGAGGACGGTATCGAGGGGTTTGATCATGAAGGTTGGGGGGGATGAGGCATCCCCCCCGATTGCCCGGGGTGCGACGCAGTTCCGGACGCCAGCTCGACCCGCACGGCGCACACCTTGTACTCGGGGATCTTCGACGCTGGATCGAACGCCGCGTTCGTCAGGAAGTTGGCCGCCGAGTCCTGGAGCTTGACGAACGGCACGAAGATCGCGCCCGGCCGCACGTCGGAGCACACGCGCGCGTCTCCCGTCAGCTCGCCTCGTCGCGACGTCACGCGCACGCCGTCCCCGTCACCGATGCCGAGGCGTGCGGCGTCGACCGGATGGATCGCCACCTCGAGCCGCGGCGCGAGCGCCAGCAGGCCCTCGACCCGGCGCGTGATCGTGCCGCCGTGCCAGTGGTACAGCAGGCGGCCCGTGTTGAGAATGAACGGATAGTCGGGATCCGGCAGCTCGGCGGCTTCCACCGTCTGGATCGCCGGAACGAACTTCCCCTTCCCGCGCGGGAACGACTCGGCGTAGAGGAAGCGCGTCCCGGGATGATCGGCCGTCGGACACGGCCACTGCAGCCCGCCTTCGCGGTCGAGACGCGCGTGGGAGATGCCGCCGAGGAACGGCGTCAATCGCGCCATCTCGTCGAAGACGTCGGCGGCGTTCGCGTAGTCGAACTGGCCGTCCACGCGCACCCCCAATCGGCGCGCCACCCGCTTGGCCAGTTCGCCGGTGATCCACCAGTCGGCCCGCGCCTGGCCCCGGGGCTCCAGCGCCTTGCGCACACGCTGAACGCGCCGCTCGGAGTTGGTGAACGTCCCTTCCTTCTCGGCGAAGGCAGCGGCGGGCAGGAACACGTGAGCGCGCTCGGCGGTCTCGTGCATGAAGAGGTCCTGCACCACGAGCCAGTCGAGCTGGCCGATGGCCTTCTCGGCGTGATGCAGATCGGGCTCGGAGAGCAACGGATTCTCGCCGACCACGTACATCGCCCGCACGTCGCCGCTGAGACACCCCTCGATCATGTCGGTCACGACGAGGCCCGGCGTGTCCGGCGGCCGCACGCCCCACGCGCGCTCGAACTTCGCCAGCGTCTCCGCGCCATAGCTCTGGTAGCCGGGAAGGTTGGTCGGGATACAGCCCGCGTCACCGCACCCCTGGACGTTGTTCTGCCCGCGCAGCGGGGAGATTCCCGCGCCGGGAAATCCGAGCTGGCCGGTGACGAGCGAGAGGTTCAACAGCGTGTGCGCGTTGTGAATGCCGTTGATGTGCTGGGTGATGCCCATCCCCCACACCAGGCAGGAGCCGGCAAACGGCGGCCGGGCGTACCAGCGCGCGGCCTGGGCGATGTCCCGTTTCGGCACACCGGTGACGCGCTCGGCCTGCTCGAGCGTGAACGGCTCGAGCGACTGCCGCCAGGTCTCGAACCCTTCGGTGCGCGCGCGGACGAAGTCCAGATTGGCCAGGCCCTCGTCGAGGATCACCTTCGCCATCGCGTTGAAGAGGGTCACGTCCGTGCCCGGTCGCTGGGCGATCCAGAGGTCGGCCTGGTTGACCAGCTCGATGCGCTTCGGGTTGACCACGACGATGCGCGCACCGTGGCGCATCGCGCGCCGGAAGCGAATCGCGATGACGGGATGATTCGCGGAGGCGTCGGCGCCCACGACCATGACGCAGCCGGCCTCCTCGTAGTCGACGTACGAGTTCGACGTGGCGCCCGAGCCCATCGAGACGAGCATCGCCTCCACCGACGGGGAGTGACAGAGCCTCGTGCAGTGATCGACGTTGTTCGTGCCCATCACGACGCGCACGAACTTCTGAATCACGTAGGCGTCCTCGTTCGTGGCCTTGGCGCTGGCCAGGGCGCCGAAGCGGCGATGATGCCGGGCGAATCCATCGGCGGCGAGGTCGAGCGCCTCGTCCCACGAGGCCTCCCGCCAGCGGCCGTCGACCTTCACGAGCGGCGTCGTGATGCGATCGCGCGCATGGACGAACCCGGTCCCGAAGCGGCCCTTCACGCACAGCGTGCCCAGGCTCGAGAGGTTGGCGGGAGCGTCGTCGGCCATGACCGCGAGTCGACCATCGGCGCGGACGTCCAGGCCGATCCCGCAGCCCACGCCACAATAGGGGCACGTGGTCTCGACGCGCCGGTCGATCGGCGCCGGCGCCTCCTTCGGCCTGAGCGCGCCCGTCGGACACGTCGCCACGCACTGGCCGCACGACGTGCACACCGACGACGCCATGGTGCCATCGCCGAACACGCCGACCTTCATCGCGTGGCCGCGCCCGAGCATCGCGATCGCGCCGATCTGCTGGACGTCGTCGCAGGCGACCGTGCAGCGGCCGCAGAGGATGCACGCCTCGCGGTCCAGGACGAAGAACGACTTGGTGTCGTCGGGCTCGAACTGGTGGAGTGACGCGAACGACCCGTTCCTGACGCCATGACGTTCGCAGGCCCGGCCGAGCTGACCGAAGCCGTCGCGGCCAGATCCCGACGTCAGCATCGAGCGCGTGAGATCGAGCACGGTCTGCCGAACGCGCACGACCTCCGGATGCGTCGTGCTCACGGCCATTCCATCCCGCGCTGGCAGATGACACGCCGCCGGCGTACCCCGCTGGCCCTCGACCTGGACGAGGCAGGTGCGGCAGGCGCCGAGCGGACTGCGGTCGGGGTCCTTGCAGAGCTGGGGCAGCGGGATGCCCAGCGCGTTGACCGCATCCAGCACGGTCGCGCCGTCCGGCACCTCGACGGGGCGCCCATCGATCGCGAGCTTCATCGCGAACGTATTCTAATGGATACGGCGAGTTCTGCCCCGACACGTCTGCCGGCGCGCCAGCGCGATGGTCTCCAGCACGTCTTTTGCTCACGACGTTTCGAAAGGGAGGAGGCCATCGTGGCGGGGCTGGGGCAAGATGAGCAGCGGCATGGCCACGGTGGTTGGCAACTTCGAGAACATGGGGATTCCGATGCCCGGGATCGCCGGGCCGCTCATCGTCAGCCTGGAGCTCATCGGCGGCCTCCTGATCTTCCTAGCGGGACCGGGAAGGGCTGCCGTGGACGCACTGTGGTTGGAAGAAGACGACCGCGCACGCCACCAGATCATGGAGCGCGCGGTCTGAACGCTGGGCGCGCGAGTCAGGCGGCCGGTCGCCGGACTCGGCGAGGGCGATGGGAAGGAGGATGGCGCGCGCGAAGTAGAGCGCAGCGACAATCAGAGCGCTGCCGGCCAGGACCAGGAGCGAACGAGGCACGCTTCCCAGGGGAGCAAGCCGACTGCCACGCCGCGTGGGAAAAAATTTTGCCTATGCGCGTATCCCCCTACAAAACTTTCCCCCCTTTCCCGGACGGGCATTCGTGCCATACTTACCTTCTCTGTCTGTGATGAAAGACCTTACGGCGCCGACCAACAGTCATCGCGTCAGTGGCCTCGTCGACGTCCTCGATCGCGTCCTGG
>WNFT01012801.1_pt1 | contig 12306 bp, 11 predicted proteins | sample 5400191 | NCBI WGS metagenome assembly WNFT01 (sample SAMN13153359, study PRJNA577476) | soil metagenome | isolation source: 80 cm saprolite under Madrone tree | place: USA:California | collected 2016-06-14
AACGCACAATGTGTGGGATAAGGGCAAACACGATTTCATTTTCCCGGTGCTCGGTGTTCGTCTGGCCAAAGAGATAGCGCAGAATCGGAATCTGTGACAAACCTGGAATGCCGCTCAAGGATTTCGTCGTGCTGTCTTCGAGCATCCCGCCAAGCAGATTTACTTCACCTTCTTTGAGCCGAATCTCGTGCTCAATCTTTCTTTGTCCGATAATCGGCTGACTTATACCGCCGATGTTCGACTGCCCAGTGACGTTGGAAATATCCATTGATATTTTCAATGTCACTTCCCGCGCGGCATGTACCCTGGGCGTGATGTCAATGTTCACGCCTACATCCAAGTACTGGAATTGTGTATTAACGAGGGGATTGATGCCAACTCCACCAATACCGGGCTGGAATGAACCGGTAGCCACAGGAACGCGATCACCGATTTTCAGCGAGGCCTTTTGTCCATCCACAGCGCGAATTTGAGGGTTCTGAATGATCTTAGTGGTGCTGTCATTGAAGAGCGCCGTCGCAGTAGCCGGATTGATGGTGACTGTGAAATCGGTCGCATTCAGGTTGCCGAGACGATTGAGGTTAATTTGATTGGCTGAGCCAGACGTGCTGCCGGTGTTTCCGGTCGTTGTAGTTGTGCCACCTGTGGTGGTAGCGGGGGTGGTTGTATTGATGTTGTTTTGCAGCGCTACTGTGGCACTGGTGGGCGGGTTAATGCCCAATGTCCGCGCTTTGTCGCGGCTCACCTGCATGACAGCAACATCTACGATCACTTCGGAGCGGGCTTTATCCAGATCGCCAACGAGTTTCTCTGCCAGCGCAATCTGGTCAGGCGTGCCGCGCACCACCAGCGCTCCCTGGGATGGCAGCGGCTGAATACGGGATATTTCCAGGATCTGCCGAAGTGCGTTTACAACATCCTGTAATTCTGTCGGCTGGGAAAGATTCGCCAGATAGAAGGTTTTGATGACGCTCTGCTCCACGTCCTTGCGTTTGGCAGGCGTATCACTAGCGACAAAAATCGTGTTCGGAGTCACGGGCCGCCAAAAGGTCTTGGATTCCAGTGCGATGATCTGGAGCGCCTGCTCGAGGGTGACTCCGTTCAGTTCGATTTTGACCCGGCGCGAAGTGTAATCCGGATCGAAAAGCACGTTAATTCCGGCCAGCTTGCCGACTGTTTCGTAAATAACTTTCGTATCTTCAGTGAGCTTGAGTGTGATTGGGATATTAGAGATCGTCGCCAACTCGACGGGGCCTTGCGCTTCCTGAACCCGCTGCTCAAGGCCACTAGGAGCGGGGGTGGCGGCCTTCGGGCCAGGGGCTTTGGCAGCGTCGATCATTTGCTGCGTCCGCCGTATTTCCTGTTGAGCAATGGGGCTGGAAGGATCGACCTCAACCGCTTTTTGGAACTCAGCCAGAGCTTCGTCGAGCTTGCCCGAATCGCGCAGCAACTGGCCGCGCTTCACGTGGGAAGCTCCGGCGTAAAAACGCAGCCTCTCGTAAGCGGCGCGGTAGGCAAGATCTTTGGGTTTCAGATCGTAAGCCTGTTTGTAGTACTCGTAGGCTTGCTCGTAATTCTGCCGGGCCTCAGCGTCTTTGCCCTTCTTAAACAACGAGTTGGCGCTTGCGGCAGCAGACAGGCTTATGGCCACGACGAGCAGAATGATCGCCGCTGGGCGAATCAAGCGTAGCATCACTGGTTCCTCGCAGGCAGTCTTCTCCCAAAGGTCGGCCACGACCCTTGGCTGGGTTTTCGATTTGCTCCGATTGAAGACGTAAGCTGCGTGATTATAGCATCGCTCCATTCATGGGAAAGTGACTGTTCTGGTTGCAGTTAACTCGCAGGTTCTAATCCCCGCATGCTCTTGGACAAGGTCTCATTCCAGTCGTTCAGGGAAGGATTCTCCCTTACCGGTCGGCCGCCCAAGGCTAGAGCAGAAACAACTCCTTAGCATGAAGAATGCTTTTGCCGACCCTGACATACGCTTGATTTCACTGCGGCCTGACACTCCCCGCGCTCCTATGAGATAACTGTGGCATGGCGCGCCAGCCGGCACATCAAACCAAACCGAATCCGGAGAAAAATCCTCGCCGGGATCCGACTGCCGCTGGTCAGCGTGATGCAGCTGTAAACAGGATCGCTTCCCACAACTACTTCTTGCTGGAAAAATTTGAGGCGGGGGTGGCCCTAACTGGAACGGAAGTCAAATCGGTACGAGCTGGCCGGGCCAACCTGAAAGATTCCTATGGCTTGATCAAAGATGGCGAACTCTGGCTGCTTAACTGCCACATCGGGCCGTACGAGCATGGCAACATCTTCAACCACGCTCCGCTGCGTACCCGCAAGCTGCTCATGCATAAAGAAGAAATTCGCAAGCTGATCGGTAAAACGCAGCAGAGGGGGCTGACGCTCATCCCCACGCGTATGTACTTCAAAAATGGCAGAGTAAAGGTTGAACTCGCGCTGGCCAAAGGCAAGCAGCTCTGGGACAAACGCGAGACCGAGCGGCGCCGAACCGCGGACCGCGAGGCAAGAGAGGCTGTCGCCCGGGGAAGAAGGAGATAGTTCGGAATCCCGTCCGAAGGTTGGTAAGGGAAAAATCTGAGCGGCACGGACCCCGATCCGTACCGCTCATTAGCGGCCTCTCACTGTGCAGTTGGCGTTGTTGTCGCTGACGCAACTGGAGTCTCCGTTCCAGGCAGCTCAACTTGCTTAATCTTCACCGTGGCTAGAATCTTCTCCAGCCGGCTGAAAACCTTCTCGCGATCAACCTGGGTTGTGCCGTCCGTTTCATCTCCCGAGGTGCCGAGACCCAGAGCGAATTCGTAGCAGGCTCCGTTCTGGAAAACGTGGTAATACTTGGCATCAGCCTGCTTCGGCGTTTCGCCGTTGATGCTTTCGATTTCGTTAAACTCGAGCGCGCCAACTTTTGCCTTCGCCGCCGAGGCCGCGTCCGCGCTCACTTGCGGAAACGCGAACTGGGCGCATTCGTCGGACGTCACAGCGTGGTTCACGCTCACGTTGACGAACGCCGAAGCGAAGTCCGTGTCAGGATACAAACTGGCGGGCAACTCCACCGCTGCCAGCATAACCCCACCTGGCTTTACGAAATCAGTCGGAACCGGACCCAGTCCCGGCCAGGACAACTGCGCCTCATCTCCAAGCTTCAAGCCATACTTCCTTGGATACGTGATCGAGACGCCATATTCGCTATTCACGTAAGTGGCGGTCGTTGGCCGATGCTTCTTCACCTTTTTCGGAGCTGTCGGGATCGGCGCGATTGCTGCCGTTGCTGGGGCCGGCGTTGCCATCGGCGCAGCCGGAGCAATCGACGCGATCGCAGCCGGTTCGCTGCTCTTCCGCGAACAACTCACGACAGCGACGAAAACCGTAACCATCACCAAGCCTGCGAACAGCGCTGGCAAACGTTCGGTGCTCCAAAACGGCGAGCGCTGATCTGAAGAATGCTGCTGAGACTTTCTTTCCTGATTGTTTAATCCACTTAGCTGTGTCATATCTCCCTCCCGGTACTGCTTTCGGGGGAGAAGTCGCACGGAGCAGGCCAAAGCGGAATTCGCTGAAGGGAAGGAACTTGTCAAAAACCGCGTCGAAAAGATTTGTGGGGGAGAAGACACAGTGTGGCGTGGCAGACGCCATGCGAGCCTGGCATGCAGAACGCCGAGGGCTGGGGCTCTCGTGTTCTGCACTGCGCTTGCGCATTTGCACATCTCCCAACGATACTGTTCTGCATAACATGAAAACGAATCTTTCTTTTTCCACTCCTGCGGAAGTTGAAACCGAGTGCCTCGTAGCGGTCGTTCTCGATCGTGGCGAGAAGGAAAGGACCGAAGCCTTCGTCGCTACGAACGACAAAGCCGTACAGGATGCAGCCGCCGACGTGATCGCGAGCGGGGAAGTCACAGGCAAGAATTTCGAAACTACGCTCTTGCACAAACCCGCCAAAATGAAAGCCAAACGGCTGCTGCTTGTTGGCGGCGGGAAAGCCAAGCAATTTTCTTCAGTGGAGCTGCGCAAGCTGGCTGGAGCCGCGGTGCGCACCCTGAAGGCGAAGAGCTTGCGCAGTTTTGCCTTCCTCGCGTCAGAAGGCATACTGGCGGATGAGGCGGTCAAAGCCATTGTGGAAGGTGCATTCGTCGGCAACTTCGATCCCGACACTTACAAGAGTGACCGCAAGGACCAAACAATTGACGCACTAACCGTCGTAGCTCGCGGCGACCAATCCACACTGCAAAAAGCGGTGGACGAGGCTCGCATCCTCGGAGAATCGCAGAACTTCACTCGACAGTTGGTCAATGAACCGGGTAATCGTATGACGCCGACCATCCTGGCCGATCATGCCCGCAAAATGTCGCAGGAAGTTGGGCTGAAGTGCGAGGTCTACGGCGCGGAGAAACTGAAAGAGCTCAAGATGGGCGCATTTTGGGGCGTGGCGCAGGGCTCCGATGAGCCGCCCGCGCTGATCGTCATGCGCTATGAACCGGTAGGCGCACCGGATAAGCCTGTGCTCGGGCTCGTAGGCAAAGGCGTTACGTTCGACACTGGCGGCATCTCTATCAAGCCCGCTGATGGCATGGAGAAAATGAAATACGACATGGCTGGAGGAGCCACCATGATTGGCGCAATGCGCGCCATTGCGCTACTCAAACCCAAGGTAAAGGTCATTGGTATCGTCTGTGCCACCGAAAATATGCCCTCCGGGAAAGCCCAGAAACCCGGGGACATTCAGACTGCAATGTCAGGAAAGACGATCGAAATCATAAACACCGACGCCGAAGGCCGCCTGGTGCTGGCCGATGGACTCTGCTACGCACGGCAGCTCGGCTGCACCCATTTGGTCGATGCCGCTACTTTAACGGGGGCCGTTGTAGTCGCATTAGGTTATGCCAACGCCGGCATATTCGCGAATGATGATGCCATGTACGAGCGCTTCACTAAGGCACTGGCCAAGGCCGGAGAGAAAATGTGGCGTCTCCCTCTTGATGACGAATACAAAGAACAAATCCGTTCAAACATCGCTGACATAATGAACACTGGCGGGCGCTATGGTGGCGCAATCACGGCCGCGATGTTCCTGAAAGAATTTGCTGAAGACACTCCCTGGCTGCACCTAGACATCGCCGGCACCGCCTGGATGGAAGACAACAAACCCTGGATCGCCAAAGGCCCGTCCGGCATTGCCGTACGCAGCCTAGTCGAATTCGCCAAGAGTCTCGGATCGTAGCTCGGAGCAGCCGATTCGACCTTGGATGCATCCCACGCCGGTTGGACGGAGGCTTTCATGAAGACCTTGTTTGTAGTCGGGCTGGTGGTACTCGTCCTAGGTATTCTGTCGTTCTTTGTTCCGATTCCACATTCGGAGAACCACGCGCTCAAAGCTGGTGACGTGAGCATCGGGGTGCGAACTGAACACAACGAGCGCGTCCCTCCCATTGCCAGCGTCGTAATGGTAGCCGCCGGTGCAGGAATGATGATTGCCGCCCGTGGCAGAACGTAGTGCTTCAGTTTTCTTCTCTGAGAGCGCACTTATGCGGCATCGTGAAAGATGATCCCCAGTGTGTAGCGCTCACCGCTGAGAACTTCGCTGACGCCGTGTCGGAAATTCGTGCGGTAGTAGCCGCGCGATCCTTTTGCTGGACGATATCGCGTGGTAATGACTACGGCTTCGCCCTGTTCCATTCGAATGGCGTGACCAATGGATTGCGCTCGCGGCCGCTGTTCGACTAAAAGCAAGTCGCCGCCCGTGAATTCGTCTTCCGGCCTGCTGAGTGCAAAGATCACCTGAAACGGAAACACGATCTCACCGTACACATCCTGATGCAGGCAGTTGTAATCGCCTTTCTCGTAGCGCAGCAGCAGCGGGGTGGGCCGCTTCTGTCCGCGGCGATGGCATTGCTTGAGAAACGAATCCAGATTGGCGGGGAAATCCGCTGGGATTCTCAACGCGGACATCCACTCGTTCGCTGTTGGAGCAAGAAAACGATAGAGCTCTTCACGAAGCTCGGCGACGAGCGCCGGCAGGGGATTGGCAAAATACTGGTACTCACCTCGGCCGAAGCGATAGCGTTCCATATCGATGCGGCTCCGAAACAACGATGCATTGGAATACAGCGATCGCAGTTCCTCGCACTGAGCACGGGTTAGGAGTTTTCCCATGCGTCCGAATCCACGCGTCCACAAGCCACTTCGGATTTCCGTCCAGGGAAGGTTAGGGATAGCAGATGAAACCATAACGCTGACAAGAATACGGTGTCTGCAAGTGAACGATCTATCCGGTTTTTGCGATTAATTCGACAATGTCCTAATTTCATAAACCACGAAGGACACGAAGTTACACAAAGGGCGGCTTCCTTCGTGTTTCTTCGTGCCCTTCGTGGTTAAATCCGGAACTACCATTAATTCTTCTCTCTTGACATTCCACAGCCGCAGGCGTAATCAGAGGGAGCACTTTGCTTCTGGTGCTATTTGCAAGCTCAATAGGGAAGCCGGTGAGAATCCGGCACGGCCGCGCCACTGTGATCGTGGAGAACTGGCCAGTACGCCACTGACGAAAGTTGGGAAGGCGGTCAGTTCGACGAAGCGAGAGTCAGGAGACCTGCCAGAAGCGGGATGAGATCGCCTTCGCGGGAAGGTGAATCGTGATAACCCGCTTTCAGCACGTTCCTTCCTTAAGTTTTGCTGAGCGCTCGTTGTCTCAGTTTTCCTCCCGATTGAAAGCTCCTCGTCCGCCAAATCATTCTCCGTCGCTGGACAGGAGGAGCAATGCGCAGGTTCTCAGGAATTTTGTTATGTGTCTTCTCTCTCACCGTTTGGGCTCAAGAGCGAAAGATTGCCGGAACCGTTCTCGATCCTGACCGCGCCGCGGTCCCTCGCACAACCGTGCGTTTGCTGAAGCCAGATGGCGCTGAAGTCGAACGCACCCTCACCGATTCGCTGGGGCATTTCGAGTTCAAACAACCATGTTTCGTGGAATGCCGCACCGAGGTGCGCGTTGCCGGGTTTCAGACACAAACTCAGCCTGCGGGTCAGAAAATAATCGTACTGGGTCTCGCTCCGGTGCAGGAAAAAGTTGTGGTAACTGCTACTCGCACGGAGACTCCGACTGAGCAAGTCGGCGCCAGCGTCACTGTGATCTCGGGTGAGCAGATCGAGCAGCAACAGCAGCTTCTCGCCGGCGATGTGCTGCGGCAGGTTCCCGGCCTCACCGTGATCCGCAGCGGAGGCCTGGGGACTACCACCTCCGTTTTTTCGCGAGGCGGTAATTTTGATTACAACAAAGTTCTGCTGGATGGGATCCCACTGAACGAGCCAGGTGGCAGGTTCGAATTCAGCAGCCTCGCAGCTGGCGATCTGGATCGCATCGAGATCGTGCGCGGACCACAGTCGGCGCTGTTCGGCTCGGATGCCATGGCGAGTGTGATTCAATTTTTTAGCCACCGTGGCGAACACGAAGATACCCGGCCTCATGTTGCACTCAATTTCGATGCCGGCAAGTTCAGAACCTTGCACGGCGGGGCGGACCTGAACGGAGCAATCCTCGGCAAACTTCGGCTTGAGCTTGGGACAACATACTCAGCTCCGCTGGATTTCGCGTGGCGACTCAACTTTTACGGGTACGCCGGGGCAAGTTGCATTTGGACAGCCCGACATTCCGTCCATTCTCGATTCGTATTTCCGGAAGGCTGACGGATACACGGGCTTCAGCATAACCAACCAAACTACCAGCCGATGGGACCAGCGACTGGTTTACGGCTTCGCCCGCACGCGCCAACGATCGACAAATTTCGGGCTCGATCCTCCGTTCACTCCCCATTTCGGCGCGAGCCAGGCGCCCTTCGAGGTCTTCGATTTCCTTTCGAATTTTGTGAATGATACCCGGCGCCACCATCTCGATTACCAGAGCAATTTGCGATTGGGATCCGCCGGCCAGAGTTGGGGACAGCACATTTTCACGTTCGCATTCGAGTGGGATCGCGAAAACGGGTTTCTCAACGATTTCGCGTTTACGCAAGCTCCGACTCGTGCGCAGCGTGATAATTTTGGCGGCACCTTTCAGTATCAGATGGCTATTGGCCGGTTCTTCTTGACGAACGGTGTGCGTGTTGAACAAAACGGCAGTTTCGGGCGTGCCGTGGTTCCCCGGAGCTCTGCCGCTTATCTGCTTCGACGAGGCTCAGGTCGCCTTGGCGCAACCAAGTTGAAATTTAATTTTGGGCTGGGGATCAAAGAGCCAAATTTCACCGAATCCTTCAGTCCTGATCCACACTTTCTCGGGAACCCCGATCTTCGGCCGGAGCGGACGCGCAGCTTGGATTTCGGACTGGAACAGCGCCTGTTGAATGACCGGATGAAGGTAGAAGTCAACTGGTTCGACAACCGCTTTCGCGACCTGATCGAGTTTCAAGTCACCAATTTCCAAACATTTTCGGGAACATTCTTCAATCTGAACCGCACCAAAGCGCAAGGGGCTGAGCTGATTTTTGAAGCAGCTCCACTGAGTAGTTTGCGATTGACAGCGTCTTACACGTATCTGAACGCAGAAATCACCAACAGCAACGTGCCTTCCGATCTTGTATTTGGAGATAAGAAGCAACTACTCCGCCGGCCGCGTCATTCAGGCTCGCTAGGGCTCGTTTGGGATCGGCGGCGGCTGACTGTTAGTACAAACGCGATCTACGTCGGACGCCGGGCGGACAGCGACTTTCTCGGCTTGGTGCCGCCCCTGACCAGCGATGCCCCGTATACCAACTGGCAGCTAGCTTTTGCATATCGGATCACGAAACATTTTTCCTACACGGGGGAAGCGGCCAATTTGCTCGATCAACATTATATGGAGGCCTTGGGTTTCCCCGCGCTGCGGATTAGTTATCGAACCGGAGCCAGATTCAATTTCTAGATTGTTGAATGTAGCATCGGCGTCCTCGCCGGCTGTCGGGTGGCCGTCTCGCCCGCGTACGGGCAATTATGAAAGGAGAGCCTTATGGTTTATTTGATAATTGTGTTGGCGGTTTTGGCACGCTTCTTGCCCCACGCTTGGAACTTTTCTCCAGTTTATGGGGCGTTGCTGTTCGGCGGCGCCCGATTGAATAAAAGAGAGTCAATCTGGTTCCCGGCCCTGCTTCTCGGGATCAGCGACTTTATCCTCACTGATTTCGTTTACCACTTGCATCTAGGCGGGAAAGTGATCTTCCAGGTTGCGGCCTTTGCTTCCATTTCCTTTGCAGGATGGCTCTTGCGCGAACGGATCGGCTTGCGCCGTTTTATCTCTGCAAATGTGCTGGGAGCGACGGCTTTTTATCTGATCAGCAACTTTGGCGTCTGGGCGGCCTGGCATTCGTATCCCCCGACATGGAAGGGCTTGGCGCAATGCTACGTCGCAGCCATTCCGTTTTTCGGGCGCACACTTGGCAGCTCAATTATTTTTTCAGCAGTTCTCTTCGGAGCTTACGAATACTGGCGACGTGCGTACCTGGTTGAAGCACGCAGCAGATACGGGTGAGTTGAAGGTTCTCCTGGGTGACAATTATGAGAATCTGTTCGTTTCTGCCGTCCGCAACTGAAATTCTATTCGCGCTTGGTTTGGGCGACTCGGTTGTGGGAGTCACGTTTGAATGTGATTACCCGGCCGAGGCTCGTAGCAAAGCCATTGTTGTTTACACCAAGCTCCCGCCGGGTCTGCCGGAACGCGAAATTGATCGCCAGGTCAACGAGTTCTCATCGCAGGGGCGTAGCCTCTATCGGCTCGACGCCGAAAAGTTGCGCGAGCTCAAGCCGGAGCTAATCGTCACTCAGGATTTGTGCCACGTCTGCGCAGCATCGCCTGACGATTTGGCTGCGGTTCTCGGAACGCTGTCACCTTGCCCGCAAGTTCTAGCTCTGACTCCGCGCACAATTGCGGACGTGTGGAATGACATCATCACTGTCGGCAACGCCACAGGACGTACCGCCGAGGCTACGGCGTTGGTTGCAAATCTAGAACAGAAGATTGCACAAGTGCGAAAACACCAGAGCCAGAACAGTCCCCGTGTGCTTTGCCTGGAGTGGCTCGATCCGCCCTTTGCCGCAGGTCACTGGGTGCCGGAAATGGTTGAGCTTGCCGGCGGGATTGATGTGCTGGGGCGGGCAGGAGAACCGGGCGTGGAAGTTAGCTGTGATGCAATTGAGGAGAGCGACCCTGACATTGTTTTGGCGATGTTGTTGCACTGGCGGAAATTTTTCGCGAACAGACTCACGCTCACCCCAAAAAATCAGCTTCAGCGGACCGTGGTTGGGATAGGCCCGCGCGGGCTGGTCAGCGATGAAACGAATCCTACTTTCCTGGAGCAGCGGCAAAGACAGCGCCTGGGCTCTTCACCTGCTTCGAGAAAATCCAGACTATGAAGTCGCCGGTCTGCTTACTACGTTCAATCAGGCAGCCAATCGAGTAGCGATGCACGCAGTTCGAAGGAATCTGGTTGAAGCGCAGGCTTCAGCAGCCGGGCTTCCGCTCTGGGCGGTGCCCCTGCCATGGCCGTGCAACAACGAGCAGTATGAATCCATCATGGCAGCGACCTGCGCAAAGGCCGTCGCCGAAGGAATTGAGGGTGTGGCGTTTGGTGACTTGTTCCTGGAAGACGTGCGCGCCTACCGGGAGCGGCAGTTGACGGGGACGGGGCTTGAGCCAATATTTCCGGTCTGGGGCCTGCCAACGCGAGCTCTGGCGGAGGAGATGATCGCGTCCGGTCTAAGAGCCAAGCTCACGTGCGTTGATACCGAGAAACTGAACTCGTCGTTCGTAGGCCGGGAATTCGATGCGGAACTTTTATCCGCATTTCCGCCCGAAATCGACCCTTGCGGCGAAAGAGGAGAATTCCATTCTTTCGTATACGCCGGCCCGATGCTGAACTCACCGATCCCAATCACATCCGGAGAAACGCTGATTCGCGAGCGCTTCGCCTTTGCCGACCTGATGCTGTATCAGGAGCTGTCTGCTTAGGTCTACCTATTGCCCGATCTGCCCGCCAGTTGTACACTTTGCCGCGCTCCTGTGCGGTTCCTGGAGGAACAGCCGGAAGATCATGGCTCAAACATTACAACTCTTGCGGCACGCGGTACTCGCCTTGCGTGAGGAGGTTTTGGGTTTTCGCTTTGATTACCCTCTTGAGATCGTCTCCCAAGCAGGTCCAAAAGAATCTCTCGAATACTATCTCTACAGCGACCGTCTCTCGTGGGACGTGATGCGTCTTGATGAAGTAGGAATTCCCAGAGTTTGGCGGCGCACTACGGGAGCAGTTTATCGCCCGGGATTCATTGCCTGGTGGGGGCTCGTCAATCTGGGACATTATCTTCGACACCGGGACCAGGTTAGCCTAGATGTGTTTGTGAATCAGCTGAACTGGCTTGAACAGAACGCTGTCCACCGCGCGGATGGCGCCGTGGTCTGGCCAATGAATTTTGATTGCCGGGAAGGCAGAACTCTACTCAAGGCTCCGTGGCTTTCTTGTAATTCGCAAGGGCTCGCCATTAGTGCTTTAGTCCGAGGATATCGGCTTACTGGTCGCCCGGCCCTGCTCCGAATTCTTCAGGGCACAGCCAAAATCTTTCAACTCGATGCTCAGCAGAATGGCGTGCGCATCCTGATTGATGGACATGTCTTTTACACGGAAATTCCTGGCGGGCCTTCCCCTGGAGTTCTAGACGGGTTCTTAACCTCATTGCTGGGCCTCTACGATCTGTTTGTGGAAACTGGCGATCCGGTAGGCGGAAAATTATTCTGGGATGGACTCGAAGGGCTGAAACAATTGCTGCCAAGATGGGATCATCACAAAAAGTGGAGCTGGTATGGAGCCCACGCGTATTTATGTCCGCCACCGTACCATTGCCTGAATCGTGTGTTGCTCACCGTTCTGGCGCGGATCGCCAATGAGCCGCTGCTACAGGCATATGCCAGCACTTGGGATCCCAACCGGCTTTCATCTGTGGACCGCACACGGATTTTTCTTCGATTTGTTTACACCAAGAACGCTTGCCGAGTCCGTAATAAGACCTGGCAGCAGTCGTCTGCGATAGCCGAACTATCAAAGTCTGCCGGAACCCCTTCACCGCTAAGGAGACTCTGATTAAGCTCTCTGCTTTCCACAACTGGTCAGGTTAGAGTGTCTGAGAGATGAAACAGAGGACTCTGGCGATGATGACTGGCTTTGAGCAGTACACGAGGAAGACGCGGCGAGCCATATTTCTGGAGGAGATGGAGCAGGTGGTGCCGTGGGGCGAGTTGTGCGCGCTGGTGGCGCCGCATTATCCCCAGCC
>WNFT01004401.1_pt1 | contig 12305 bp, 10 predicted proteins | sample 5400191 | NCBI WGS metagenome assembly WNFT01 (sample SAMN13153359, study PRJNA577476) | soil metagenome | isolation source: 80 cm saprolite under Madrone tree | place: USA:California | collected 2016-06-14
CGAGCCGAGGTGGAGGGGCAGCTGCGCGCGCTGCTGGATGGGTTGCGCGAACGGGCCCAGGAGGCCCAGGGGTATGGCCCGGCCAACCTGGTGGTGCTGCTGCGGCTGCTGCGCGGGGATCTGCGTGGGCTGGATCTGTCGCAACTGTCGCTGCGCGGCGTGTATCTGCAAGGCGTCGAGCTGCAAGACGCGACCCTTGCCGGGGCCCTTATGCGTGAGAGCGTCTTTACCGAAACCTTCGATGCTATCTGGGCGGTCGCCATCAGCCGCAGCGGGCAGTACTGGGCCGCTGGGAGCAAGGGGGGGGAAGTGCGGGTGTGGCGCGAGGCAGGCCAGACCTTGCACCTGGTCTGGCAGGCCCACACCGACTTCGTCTGGACCCTTGCCTTCAGCCCGGACGAACGCACGCTCGCCAGCGGGAGCCCTGATGGCAGCGTCAAGCTGTGGGATGTCGCCAGTGGCACTTTGCTCTGGTCGGGCTGGCATACCAAGAGCACCACCTGGCTGGCCTTTTCCCCCGATGGAGGCCTGCTCGCCAGTGGGGGATTTGATACGACCGTCCGGCTCTGGGATGCGAAGCTGGGCACCCCCCTCGAGGAGTTGCCGCATCCCGGTGCGGTCTTCTCGCTGGCCTGGAGCCCGGATGGGCGCCTGCTCGCCAGTGGCGACTTCGCGGGCACGCTTCGGCTCTGGGAGAGGCAGCAGACCGGGTCGGCTCGCTGCGTGGAGACGCTTGTGGGGCATAGCAACTGGGTGCGGGGACTGGCCTTTGCCCCCAATGGCAGTCGGCTCGCCAGCGCGAGTTATGATGGCACCGTCAAACTCTGGGAGGTCGGGGAGACGGGAAGCCGACGCTGTCTGCAGACGCTGGTGGGGCATACGGAGCGGGTGCAAGCCCTGGCCTGGAGTGCGGATGGAGGCACGCTGGCCAGTGGCAGCTTTGACCACACGATCCGGCTGTGGGATGGCCAGGAGGGCAACTCACGATTCGTGCTGCAGGGCCATAGCGCGGTGGTGAACAGCCTGGCCTTCACCCCCGACAGCCGCCGCCTGCTCAGTGGCAGTGGCGATGGCACGCTGCGGCTGTGGGACGTGGAGCGTGGCGAGTCGCTGCGCGTCATGCAGGGCTACACCGCCTCCCTCTACGACCTCGACTGGAGTCCGGACGGCACGCAGCTGGTCAGTGGCAGCTCGGATACCGTGGTGGCCCTCTGGGAGGTGGCCAGTGGGACGCTGCTTGGCGTGTTGCGCGGCCATCGCTGGAGCGTGTACGGCGTCGCGTGGAGTCCTGATGGAAGCAGGCTCGCAAGTTCCGGGTGGGATAATGCCATCCGGCTCTGGGACCCAGCCACCGGCACCTGTGTCCAGGTCCTGCGGGACCTCGACCACCCCGAGACCGCCTTCTTCGGTGTGGCCTGGAGTCCCGATGGAAAGCTTCTGGCCTGCGGAACCGTTCTGCAAGGCGTGCTGGTGTGGGACGTGACCAAGCATGACCCACGGTGGGTGGGTCGTGCGCACGTGACCTGGATCCGTCGCCTGGCCTGGAGTCCCGATGGCACGCGCCTGGTCGGCGGGGACGAAGACGGCCACGTGTCTGTGTGGGACGCCAAGGGTGGCACGCAGCTCCTGCGACTGACGGGACATCAAGGGGCCGTCACGAGCGTGGCCTGGAGCCCCGATGGCTCCCGGCTGGCCACGGGCTCCGGCAGCAGGGACGGTGGGGAGCTCTTCGTGTGGGATGCCCACAGCGGGCAGCGCGTGCGCGCCTTGGCGGGGCATCCGGGGGTGGTCTCTGCGGTGACCTGGGCTCCCAGTGGAGAGCTGGTGCTCAGTGGAGGCAGTGACGGCAGGTTGCGCTGGTGGGAGGTGCACAGCGGAGAGTGCATGCGGGTGCGAGAAGCGCATCAGGGGACCATCCAGGCGCTCAAGGTGAGTCCCGATGGCAGCACGCTGGCCAGTTGCGGGAATGATGGGGCCATCACGCTCTGGGACCTCGAGCGTGGCGAGCCTCTGCGCACGCTGCGCCGCGACCGGCCTTACGAGCGACTGAATATCACGGACATCCGGGGCTTGACCCAGGCGCAGAAGGCCACGTTGCGCGCCTTGGGGGCGAGAGAGGCTGCGCCTTCGAACAGCCTCCAGCCCGTTGCCCCGGCATGACTCCTGCGTATTGCTCGATCTGCGCACCAGAGACAACCAAGAAGCTGCGAACCCGCAAAGTCACCAGGTAGCAGGCGGGTGATGAGCAGCACACGATGCACGCTCGCCCCTCGCTTACCGCCTGCTCCTTCCGTCACGGCTTCCCAGCCGTCAACACGCTCCTTTCCTCCTCAGCTTCAGTCGGGACTACCGCCCAACACGCTCTCCTCGTGTGCTGCCCAAAGGGAAGCAAGTGGAACTGAGATGCCAACTGATGGAGACTGACTTCTCCAGGACTTGCGTCTAGACTATGTATTGAGAAGTCAATGCTTCCTACAGTCAATGGGCTGTGGAACTTCTCAGCACGGGGACGTGAAGACGTTGGTCTGCTTCATGTCCCTCCGGTCGCTAGACATGAGGGAGTCAGAGACAAAGGAGCAGGGCTATGGAATTTCGAGAGCCGTTCCCATCAGGTGTGAGCTGCGGGTTAGCTCAAAGAGGACTCTGCGATCAGCTCCTCCTGCAGCGCGCCAGCGCCGGAGATCAAAGAGCCTTTGAAACCCTGGTCGCCCGGTATCAGAGCATGTTATATACCTGCGTCAGTGCCTACGTGGGGAGCGAGCAGGCATACGATGTGATGCAGTTCGTCTGGCTGCAGTGCTATCTCTCTCTGCCCAAATTGCTCAGGGAGTGGCGACAAGCCGAGAGAGGCAGAGAGACCTCGCTCAAACCCTGGCTCTTGCGGATCGCTCACAACCGCTGCATCGATGAACTGCGGAGGCGCAAGAGGGGGCCCTTACTCTTCTCGGAGCTGGAGCTGGACGATGAAGAGGATGCCATCCTGAGCGCGCTCCCAGATCTTGCTCCTCTGCCTGAAGAGCTGGCAGAGCAGAGTGAGGCGCGGGACCACCTGCAAGCAGCTCTTCAGCGATTATCATCCAAATTGCGTAGGGTGGTGTGGATGCGTTACAAAGAAGATCTCACCTTCGTGGAGATTGGTCGGAGATTGAATATCCCGTCCACGACGGCGAAGACCTACTACCACCGGGCTTGTGTGAAATTGCGTGTGGCTCTCTGCTCCTAATTGGGAGGAGGGAATAAAGAAGGGGGAAACCAGTTGGTGACACATGTCAAAGGCGTTGATCCCCGCGTCAAGCGGACCCTTCAGCTCTTGCAGCAGGCCTTGCTTGAGCTTGTCCAGGAAAAGCACTTTGCGTCCATTACCGTTCAGGACATCGCCGAGCGGGCGAGCGTGAATCGAGCCACCTTTTATGCTCACTTTGAAGATAAATATGACCTGCTCGAGTCCACCATCCGCGAGCAGTTTCAGCGGGAGGTGGTCAAGAAACTCCCCACGGGATGCAAATGGGGAGTGAGCACCCTGCGCGTGCTCATCGGGGCGGTGTTCGACTACCTCCCAGAGATGCAGAGCCAGCGTAGGCCAACTGACATGCAGTTGGACTCCCTGTTTGAACGGACTGCTCAAGAGGAGCTCAGAGAGTACCTCTTGAGCTGGCTCAAGCAGGTTCCAGCCTCGGGGATGCGGCGGGTGCCTCTCGAAACAATGGCATCGATGATGAGTTGGGCGATATTGGGGACAGCAGTCCAATGGAGTCATGGAGCCAGAACCACCACGACAGAACAGATGGTCACCTACGTCTTGAGCGTGATCACCGAGGGGGTGGCGCATCTCACGCCTGGTCTCGTGATGGTGTGACGAGGGCCACAGGGATGCAGACTGCCTCTTGATTTGCACCTTCAGGAATTGAGCAACAGTATCCGTTAATACTCAAGGGCCAAAAATGGATGGGGTGCGCGTTCCATTTTTGCGCGGAGCCAAACCACCCAACCCCAGGGCGGAGGCAAGCTCACGCCCAGACTTCCCACGTTGAGGAGGTGGACCCAGCGGCCAGTTGGTAGGGGCGGAGCTTGCCTCCGCCCTGCTCCAGGACCCTCCTTGCAAAAATCTGACGCACACCCAAACGGATGGGATCGCTTGTCGGTGCTGAGAGACTATGTTATCATGAAGATAACTACTCAGGTCTCTTCTTTTCGAGACTCCTCCCACTTGCGGTGTCCACTCGATAAATCGGTGGCCTACCATGCGACGAGGAGTCCTGAAGAGTTACTCATTAAGGAATGAACTTTACCCCCTGAAGTGTGAAAAGAAAGAGGAAAAACATGAGCACTTGGCCCTACACCAAAGGCCTGCATGATCTCGGCAACTCTGTGTATGCTTACCTGCAGCCAGATGGCTCCTGGGGATGGAGTAACGCAGGCCTCATCATCGATGGTGAGGCCTCTCTGCTGATCGACACCCTCTTCGACCTGAGACTCACTCAAGAAATGCTCGACACCATGCGCAAATCTATCCAGGCAGCCAACAAGATCGGTATGGTCGTCAATACCCACGCCAACGGCGATCATTGCTATGGCAACCAGCTTGTGGCTGACGCTCAGATCATCGCTTCTGCACGTACTGCCGAAGAGATGACCACGGGAGTATCCCCGGGTCTGCTTGCCATGCTAGTCAAACAAGCTCCGCAGCTTGGGCAAGTTGGCGAATACGTAAGCCGCATCTTTGGCCCCTTTGAATGGGGAAACATCACGTTGACCCCGCCAACCCAGACCTTCGAGGACGAACTGAGCCTGAAGGTCGGCGATAAAGCAGTGCACCTCATCGAGGTGGGTCCGGCGCACACCCTCGGGGACACCCTCGTCCACGTTCCCGCAGACCGGGTCATATTCACGGGCGATATTTTGTTCATCGGCGGCCATCCCATCGCCTGGGCCGGGCCCATCAGCAACTGGTTGCGGGCATGCGATCGTATCCTCTCGCTGGATGTAGAGACCATTGTACCTGGCCATGGCCCCATCACAGACAAACAGGGGGTGGCCGAAGTCAGAGGCTACCTCGATTATGTCTTGCAGGAGACCCGCAAGCGCTATGAAGCTGGCATGCCCGCCTTCGAGGCTGCTCAGGATATTTCTCTGGACCGTTACGCCTCCTGGACGGATGGAGAACGCATCGCTGTGACCGTCGCGACAATCTATCGAGAACTCAGCGGTGACCAGGCACCCCTCAACGAGATGAGTTTGTTCGGGCAGATGGCCACCCTGGCACTGCAATCGCGGAACCAATAGAGCATCGTTAATAATACGCAAATTAAGCACCGAAGAGGATATACGATGAACGTACCAGAGAACACCACACCTACCACTGCCTCCGGCAGTCCCTCCGATAAATCGGGGGCCTACAGTAGCGTCCCGATTTATCGAGGACCCTCCGAAGGAGGGCCAACCGACCTCTTCTCCATGCATGCCGCCATGCGCCCCACCAAGCTGGCATTAGTGTGCGAGGAGCGCTCGCGCACCTACGCAGAGTTGAACGCTCGCGCCAACCGTATCGCCAACGCCCTCAAGAGCCTGGGCGTACAGGCAGGCGACCGTGTTGCCGTCATGGCCCACAACTCGCTCGAAGGGATCGAGATGTCAGCGGGCATTGGTAAGATTTCCGCGATGCATGTACCGGTCAACTACCGACTGCGTGAGCACGAAGTTGCCTATATACTCAACGACAGTGGAGCAAAGGCCATCGTGGTCGGCCCAGAGCTAGTGGAGGTGGTCGAGCGAGCCAGGGCCGAGGTGCCGGGCAAGCCCGCCTACATCGCCATCGGCGGTGAGGCCCCCGTCGGCTGGCTGCATTACGAAGCGCTCCTGGCAGCCAGTGAGCGTCCTCCTATAGGAGAGAGCTCGCTCGGCTCCGCCATGCACTACACCTCTGGCACGACTGGCAACCCCAAAGGAGCCTACCGCCCAACCTCAGTTTCGCCCCAGGCTGTTCTCGGGATCGTCCAGGCTTTTGAACTTGTCGAGACCGATGTCCACCTTCTGGCTGGCCCTCTGTATCACAGTGCCCCCAGCTTCTTCACCAGTATCAGCCTGGTGTTGGGAGCAACGGTGGTAGTGCTGCCCAAATTCGACGCCACTGAGGCACTGCGGCTCATCGACCGCCACCGCATCACAACCACCTTCATGGCACCGACCCTTCTCCAGCGTCTGTGTGATGTCCCCAACGAGGTGGCTGCCAGATTCAATACCAGTTCACTGCGGGCAATCATACTGGGGGGTGCACCCTGTCCGTATGCCTTGAAGGTGCGAGCGGTGAAGCGCTTCGGTGAGTGCCTCTGGGAGTTCTATGGTGCCACCGAGACTGGCTTTGTGACCATCCTCAGACCCGAAGACCAGCTCCGCAAGCCAGGCTCTTGCGGCCAGGCTGCGCTGAACCAGGACATACGGCTCCTCGACGAAGCAGGGCAGCTGGTACCCGATGGCACACCTGGCGAGATATGGGCACGCAACTCCTGGTTGGCCCAATACTACAACAAGCCAGAAGCGACCGCTAAAAGCATGAGGGACGGCTTCTTCTCTGTCGGCGATATCGCCTACCGCGATCCCGAAGGTTACTATTACATTTGCGACCGTAAGATAGACATGATCATCTCGGGCGGGGTCAACATCTACCCGGCAGAGATCGAAGCGGTTCTGATCGCTCACCCGGCCGTCAGCGATGTCGCTGTCATCGGCGTGCCCGATCCCCACTGGGGCGAATCGGTCAAAGCGGTAGTGGAACTTCGACCTGGTACTAGCGCCAGTGCCGAGGAGTTAATCGCTTTCTGTGCCGAACGTTTGGCCGACTACAAGAGGCCGCGCTCGGTGGACTTCGTGGATGAACTTCCGCGCAACCCGGCAGGGAAGCTGCTCAAGGTGCAGATACGCGAACTCTACTGGGCGGGCGCCGGGCGTAGAATCTAAAATGAACCTCCTTATCCTCCGTCCAGGAGCTATCGGTGACACGCTCCTCACCTTCCCCGTGCTCAAAGCCCTGAGAGCGCACTATGCTAACCCACATATCACCTTCGTGAGCAATGCCAACGTCTTGCCCCTGGCACAGGCATCTGGCCTCGCAGAGGAAGTATCCGACTATGGGCATACCAGGTGGAGTGAATTATTCTCTACTACAGGCGTGCATACCCCTGCCATGCGTGAGCAGTTGCAACACATCGACCGGGCCATCTGCTGGCTGCGTGACCCTGACGGCCTGGTAGCACATAACTTGCGCATGGCAGGAGTCAAACAGGTGATCGTTGCTCCCGGGCACCCGCCAGAGGGGTTGCAGATGCATATCGTGGAGTACCTGGCACAAACACTAGGGTTACAGCACATCCAGACAAATTTCACACTTCCTGGATCGGCTTCCTCTCCAGGCATGCACCATCAATACATTGCCATTCACCCCGGCAGTGGGGGAGCGCATAAATGCTGGCCCGCCCACCGTTTTGCCGCCGTTATTGCACGGTTATGGCGGTTACATGGATCACGCCAGCATAGCCATTCAGTCCTCTTACTTGGCGGAACAGCCGATCAAGAACGTATTCATGCTATACTAGAGAATATCATGCTCCCGCCTCAACCAGGTATGCTCAAGGTCATGGTGGATCGGCCTCTGCTAGAGGTGGCACAGCAATTGCAACGGTGCAGGTGTTACCTTGGCAATGATTCGGGCATCACTCACCTGGCGGCAATGCTCGGCGTCCCCACTGTAGCACTCTTTGGGCCAAGCGACCCTGCCATCTGGCGACCTATCGGACCTTGTGTGCGGGTGATACGAGAGCAGGTACTAGAGTATCTGGATAGTGAAGTAGTCATAGAGGCGCTTAAATCGTTCTATGTGTAGATTGAACTATTCTGGAGGGGCGTATATGATAGACCAACCGCATGAGCCTGTAGAGGCGGAAGCGAACAACGAGCAAAAACCGGGTGGGGGCCCTGGACAGAGCAAACTTGTCATACCAGCATATTTTGATGAGCAGCAGTATGGTAATATGGACCAGACGCTCCGTGTGAAACCTCGGCAGATCACCCAGACGCAACGGCTCACCCCACAGTACCCAACGCACCCACCTACCAATTCATTCAGCAAGCTTCCCCTTTTGTGGAGCAAGGACCCGGCCCACAAAGTCCTCATCATAGCAGCCATTGCACTCATCCTTTCGGGAATTCTCTTCATAGGTCTCGCCAGTACCCTATTCCTACAGAATTCCAACGTCTTGACACAAAATAACACAGCATCTCAGGATGCATCATCAAACGTTCCAGGGACAGTTGACCTTCATCCGATGTTTCCCACTCCCAATGGAGGCAATGGGGGCAACACCAGTAGCCAACCGTCCGCATACCCTACGCCGACCCTCGATTCTAATCTTCCTCCCGATGGGCTGCAAACTCCCATCAGCGGACCACTGACTGTCCAAATCATGGAGATTCCGTTTGTCGTGAGTAATGGTAGCACTGTGTCTGTTGGTGTTATTACCAACGAACCTGGGGTAGAAGTCACGATAGACGTCCACTATAGGCCCTCGGGGCGTAATTACCAGAGTGGGCCGCGCCTGACCAGTAGCAACGGATATGCAACTCTCCCCTGGCGTGTGCAGGTCCATGAAGACGTGTTTGGCATGACAACCGCAACCGTGAATGCAGTCGCGTCTGACCAGAATGGTCAGCGAGCCGTATCCGCTCCTAGGACGATTCAGATATTCTAAGGAATCCTTCAGGATTCCTCTCTGCACGCGGCGGCCCGCTCTTTCTGGGGGTGAGTGCGGCGGCACAGCCCGCACTCACCTAGTCTAAGAGACCCAAAGAGTGGAAAGCCCTCTCCTGATTATTTATCCCGTAATGCCTCTGACGTATCAGAAGCGTAGAGGTGAAATGAGTAAAGTCGGTGCGTGAGTTAACAGGACTTACCCCCAGGTTAGGATCATTGAAGCTGGAAACAAAATATTAAAATTTCTCTTTTCGAATCCGAAAACGCAGAAATTAGCCTCAAATTCTCTTCCAATTTCGGAATCTTTGGGATATACTTCGACTAAGATCAACGATCAAGGAGTTATCTTGTATGACGTTAACAGAGCTACGAGAAAGTGTACCGATGAGTATCCCTGAACTGGCTAGAGCGGCACACGTTGACGACCAGACTATCCGAAACGCGGAGAGCGGTCAACGGGTTACTGCCAGGGTAGCGCGCGCTATTGCCGAAGCACTCAGCCAGCAACTAGGGAGAACCATTCAAGTCCGAGATATAGACGGACTACAGGTACGCATGTAAGGGGGTGATGCCAGAACGCCTAGAGTAAACCCCAGGCGTCCCGTTTAGACCTTTTTCCGCATGTTGCGAACTGCTCGCCGTCCAAGCACCGCAGTTCAAAACATAAAACTTGACCGTCCCTTGTAGTGCTATTTGTAACACAGTGGCAGCGAGACGGCTTACTATGCCGTTGTTGCTGCCAGGACAGGCGAAAGGTCTATGCATAGTATCGCATTACTGGCCTTGCCTGTCAATTGAGAGAGGCGACATCATGCAACACTACGGAGATAACTTCATCTTCGTCCTTCCAGAGGAGAACCCACTTCACACCCAAAAGGTCCCTTTTTGTTCCGATAATACCTGTCCCTGCCATGAAGACCAGGAGCGCATCGCAGAGGTCAACCAGCAGGTGCAGGAAGGTCATCTAACCCCTGAGGAAGCAACGCGCTTTGTCCTGGGCAAGACCATCTAGGGCGTGCGCCTGGGAGCAGGTGACGCCCATCAGAGGAGTGGCCTCGCCTGCTCTCTCACCACAAGGAAAGGAGTTCTCTCATGATCCATTCCCCCACACCACCAGAGGAAGAGCACCCGTTCTTCTCTGCACAGAACGCTCCCTGGATGCCGCTGGACGAACTGGCCGCAGTATGGGCCGCCTTTGGCTGCCAGGCCAGCACGGCGACTGCCGCCAGGGCCACCAGCGAGGCGTTCGCGGCGATCGCTGAAGAACGCGCGGCGCTGCACACCTACACCACGATCCCTACCATGCAGCGATCGTGGACGAGCAGGCGCACACAAGTCGTCGCTCTCCACCAATGCAGCATCGAGAGTCTGATGCAGGCCGCCACGCATTGGTTCGCTGCCGCCTGCGCCCTCCAAGAGTCTATCGAGCAGCCTGTTCAGGAGAACGGTGTCACGCACGAGCATGTGCAGTTCCTCGTTGGGCACACGCTCGCCCAACGCCTGCGTGTCTGGACGATTGCCCAGCACCTGCTCGCTGAGCAGGTGGCAAACTACCCGCCCACTCAGCACACTGTCGGTGCCGCCTCGGTCACAGACTGCTCAGAGAAGCAACAGCAGGAGATTGCCCGATGAAGCTCAAAGCACAAGCAGGGGTGCAAGTACGACCACCAACAGGCCAACCTCTTCCAGAAGAGAGAACCTATCACGGGTACACCACCAATGGGAAACCCATTCCCAAACGGACCAGTCTGCCAACCCAACAACAGCGTAGCGATGTCCCGCCCACATCACCCCACCGGGCGGGACATCACCCAGAACTGCACGACGAGAGCCAGCCCTTTATCACCACAGACCGACCAGCACGCAACGCTCATGCCTATGATGTTGATACGTCCATACCCACCAGGAATATGTATCAAACACTCTCGTCTGATGAACTCTTTAAGGAAGGCGACGACGATGAGTACTCTACCCGTCTGCCGACCAGTAGCCTGCGCTACGACATGCCCGAAGGTCGTTACACCCAGGGAAACACATGGGTACACGTGAGATATGGAGCACCCCCACCACGACCAGCACCCACCACACAACGCCAGGGGAATACCGGCAGAGATGAGCGGGTGAGAGAGAGCAGACGGGAACAAGGCGGCGTGCATTGGCTGGTGGTGTTCGGTCTCAGCATGCTGGTCACGCTTGTCTTGTGGGTACTCGGGTCTCTAGCTCTCAGCTTGGTGCATGCGAAGTGGGATGAGATGACTTACGGGTATCCGCGCACCTTCCAGATCGATGCGGTCGTCGGTCATAACAACGACTCGCCAGAGCGTCCAAGCCATTTCATCGCGCTGAATCTCAACCGCAGGGTGGAGATCATCGAGTTGCCAGCAGGAGACCCGACCAGGGCGCGGGTGTATGTCGTGCTGACACTCCTGGGCGACGGGCAGGAACTCACACCCGTCACCCTGAGTTTTAGGGATGTGACGGGAGACGGGAAGCCCGACATGCTCATACACATCCAGGGTCAAATCGTGGTCTATCTCAACGAAAACGGACAATTCAGGCCACAGAGACCAGGAGAACAGATCAACATGTAGGACGCAGGGGGTTGTTCGACGGACAACCCCCACCCACCAACCAACCGGGAGGAAAAGCCAAGCCATGCACAGCAACACCCTGGAAGACCAGATCAGCAGCATAGTAGCACGTCTTCACGAGAACGAGGAGACGGCAGGGGAAGCGACAGAAACGCCTCGTACTCAGCCGTTGCGGGAGTATGATCTCTACATCGAAGCAGATCGGATCACCGTGATACGCAAGGATGGCCCAGAGGAAGCAGTACCAGACGACACACTCATCGGAGAGAGTCCCTTCCCTGTAACAGCTCAAGCAGAGAGCGAGCACCCGTTACTCCCTAAGCGGGAGAGGACACAGCTTGGCTATGTCACGCTTGTGGTGGCGCTTGTTCTGCTAGGTTCCTCTCTTCTCGTTCAAATAGATATGATGGTACATGCGCCATTTGCGATCATCACCTTACTTCCCACATCACAGACGCTCACACGTGCTGGAAGTCTGCAACTAGGAAGAGTCTTAACCCCCATCACTCTCAGCCAGTCGCAGACAGTGGAAGCAACAGGACACGGACACCAGGACGCAGAGGCGGCAAAGGGTGTTATCACCGTGTATAACGGCTCGTTGACACCGCAAACGCTTCACGCTGGCACGGTGCTGACAGGAAATGACGGCACAGAGGTGGTAACAGATGAGACAGTCATCATCCCAGCCAATACCCCACCCGTTGACGGGCAGGCAAGGGTACCAGCACACGCTATGCACACAGGCAGTCAAGGTAACATCGCAGCAGACGACATCAACCTTGCGCTCTCAAGTGATCTCTCAGTGAAAAATCTCGCAGCGTTTACGGGCGGCCAGGATGCGAGGGACTATACCTATGTCACACAGGGCGATACCGCCGCCGCCACCGCGCTTCTCACCACAGCAGTAGTACAGAGTATGCCAGGTGCTCTACAGGGTCAGTTACAGCGTGGTGAAGGGGTACACCTGCTCC
>WNFT01004402.1_pt1 | contig 12303 bp, 11 predicted proteins | sample 5400191 | NCBI WGS metagenome assembly WNFT01 (sample SAMN13153359, study PRJNA577476) | soil metagenome | isolation source: 80 cm saprolite under Madrone tree | place: USA:California | collected 2016-06-14
CCGAACCGGTCGAAGTAGCAGATCCACCAAACTCCCGAACCTGGCTCCCTTTCAAAGACTCCTCTCTGACTCACGGCTGCTCCTTCCTAGATTTCGGAGGGCGTCCCGCTCCCGATTTCTTTGACCATTTTCTGAATGTCTCTGTATTGTATTTCTTGGCGCGTGCCTTTCCGCCTTTCCTCCCAATCCTGCGGAGGAATTGCCGCACATCATCGCCTGGCGCGTCTTTTTTGGACACAATACGAGTATAATAATCTAGCAGCTAGATTATCAAGCGGCTTGTGTCGGATGATCGGTCCTCAGCAGACTTTGAAGGCTATTGCGCTGTATTAGCACGCGTCGCCCCAGGCGGCGCACTGGCAAATGCTTCAGCGCAATGAGCCGATCGACCGTCCGAAGGCTCACGCCGAGCATTCGAGCTGCTTCCAACTTACTCAAAGCCAGCGCTTCTGGTGTTCTTTCCAGGACTGACGCTTCTGCAGTCATCGTAGTTCCCCCTTGTTCGTGGGCGGTCGCCCGCCACATCTCTCCGCTACTGGAGGCAGTCGGAGTCTAGTGCGGGCAGAATCACCTTACGGAACGTAGCGGGATTCGTGGCGTGGGTCTAATACTTCGTTGGCCGGGCCTTATAACTGCGCGCTATTGGACGTTGGGTAGGGCCTGTCGCGAGGGTTTGGAACTGCCTTAAGTGAGATTGGTGGGATACTCACCTAGCCGCTTTCGCCATCCTATCATGTTTTCAGCAACATGCATGAAAACCGCATCAATACTGGTGATTTCTACGATTTCGCATCCTTCAACTCCTTCAACTGTTCCGCATGAATAGCACCAATTTCGGCCCCAAACAGACACCAAAGACACCAAGCGCAAGGCTGCTTCTCTAATGACGGTTCGGGAGATGGGCGACAACAACTTCATAGTTCTTCACCATTGGAGAAGGATTGATCAATTCCTTTGCCAAGGAGGCCTCGATATCCGGCCCAGTCAGAGACTCCAGAAAAGATGCGGATTCCCAGAGGGACAAGAGCAAGAATTCGGTACGACCCGTCCGTCTTCTCGATAATAGTATTGCGCCCCGGTTACCTGGACCCTCGCAATATGCTTGGAACAATTCTTCTCGAATGTACCTAAGATGGTCGCTAGTCTCTGAGTCAGATGCAACTCCATGCCACGCCTCCCCGATCATACTCATTGTGAGAGTCGCCTGCTTGCCCCGTCGTCAACGAAGTTTGGAGTCACCCCACGAGAAGATTCTTAGAAACTCGCGGCCTTGGCCGCCGCTTTCGCCGCTTCCCAATTCTTCCTCATTTCGCGCCAGCGGGTGTATTGTTCGGCCTTCGCGGGGTCAGCATCCTCTTGATCTTTCAACCAAAAACGAAACCAATCTAGATTGCGCTCATGGACCCACCATATGTTGGCAGGAGCGCGCTTCACATGGCCCTCATCCGGATAATCTACCCATTCCACCTGTGCTCCGGCCCGGCGCAGCCTGACCCAGGTTTCAATACAATTCGATTCTTCTTGGTCTGGAGATTGCCAGAGCAACGGCGGCAAGGTCGGCCGTGCGTTCAACCCAGCGCTCAGTTTTTTCCATTCCGCATATGCTCCGTCTCTCGGTTCGGGAAACCCCCTGTTGCTGTAATACTCCGCAGAGCCCACGCCTCCCATTGTGTACAACATTGGTTCCCATGTACCGTCCGTTGCACTCACTGTCCGGAACATATCCGACTTCCAATAGGCATACATCGAGATTTCAGCTCCGTAACTTAAGCCATTGAGCCCCACCCGCTTGGGGTCGATAATGCCCTCTCTCGCCAGCTTTTCAACCACCCACCCCATCGCTTCTAGAGGTCTTTCTACACGGAGCAACTCACTGGCAAAATTGCTGCCTTGTCCAACGCCATTTGTGGCGTTTCTTACGTCCAATGCAAAAACCGCGATTCCATGTGCGACCAGGGGTAGAATTGGAAGTTCGCCCGACCCAACATTAAAACCTGCAGTCGAGAGGTAAGGTGCGAAAACCAGCGGATAACGCTCGCTCTTATCGTAATCTGCTGGCAAAAAAAGTCGCCCATGAAGCTTGCCATCAGCCACATCGATCGGCATAAAGCGCACAATGATACCCTGGGTTTTCTCGCGAAAAATCTCATTGGGGGAAAACAGCGATACCATCTTTCCCGTCTTCAGATCGAGCTTCACCAGTTCATCCGGCACCAAATTGGTTGATCTCAGCATCACTGCCAATCGTCCGTCCTGACTCAGATAGGTTTTTCTCCTATTATCGAGCGCTGCTTCCGAATAATGCTCGATCAATAAGACATTCTCCTCATGGATCTTTCGCACCGCACCTTTTTCCCTTACAAGCACGATTGTGCGGTCCGGCTGCCAATCAAGATTTAGTTCGACAGGATCGCTCTCTGCTGTCCCGGAACCATCAGAACTCATAGGATTGTGCCGCTCTTCGGGCAAAGGACCAGTGAGGTGCGTCTCAAGTGTTCGTCCATCCCAGGAGTATTCATCGGGATACCCCCAATACTCCGAGGCACGGGTGTTGGCAATCTTCGTAGCATGCACTGCCTCCAAGTCATATTCCCAAGACTCACTGACTATAGGCAGACCGCGTTTTGGGTTCGGCAATGGAGCGTAGAAACGGTAGCTGTCCTTAACTAGCAATGCCATGTCCTTCGGCACGTCGCGCCTTTCATTCGCTCCGTCCTCGTGCACGAATGTCTTTATCCTCCACCCCCGTTGGTCTGCCTTTGCCTCCTCGATTTCGACGTACTCGGGAGCGCTCAACACCGTCATTTCTTTGCCACCAGGAACATCCTTTGCTCGCAGCTCCATTCCAGTCTTGCTATGAACCGTATAGAGCAGCCATCTGCTGTCCGATGACCACAGATATTGTGATACGGTCTTGCGCCGCCTATGCGAATCGGCTTCATATACCTCCTGAGGCTTCAGCGAATACTGAGCGAGAATCCTTGATTGTGCCGAGTCCGTAGTTGGCCGTATGCGCAACGTGATCTCATATATGTTGAGACGCGGTAGCGCTTTAGCCGTAAGAAATGCAACATAACTTCCATCAGGCGACACACTCCACGAACTAATTACGGTTCGCCCAACGAGGTCGTCCACCGTCACGCCATTGGTTGCACTGCCGACAGATGTACAGGCACACATAGCGGCAAGAATCACCGCGATGCTTATTGCCTCACGGATCGCGAAGCCATACCGCATTGCCCGAGCGAGCCGCGCCACCCCCACAATAAAAGCCGGTGCCAACCGCGAAAGCCAGTACCACGAATTCAACCAGATCCTTCCTTCCATAAAAAGCTAAGAGCCCCCTCGATTCGCACGACGAATGTTGGACTCAAAACAGCAATTTCACGGCAAATTGAAACGAACGTGGCCCACCGATCTGGTAGAGCTGACTGAGTCCCCCTTGACCCAGCCCTCCTAAGTCTTGGCTCAACATGGTTAAGGGCTGCCCGAAGTTCGGCGCAGAGAGGTTAGTAAACGGCGCTCCAAAATTGGGGTGGTTAAAAAGGTTGAACGCTTCGGCGCGGAACTGGAAGGTCACTTTCTCCGTCAGCTTGAACTGGCGCCGAAATGCGGAATCAATCTGCCACGCACCAAGCCCGCGCAACTGGTTTCGCCCAAAATTTCCAGACTGTCCACTCGGTGGACTGCAAAACGGACCCTTCGCCGGTCCCATTGGATCACACCCTGCGGCTGCGATCTGAGCGGCTGTGGGGACTGTGTTATTGATTGTTCTTCCTCCGGGATACTGGGACCCGTCGAGGTAGAACGGAACTCCCGTAATCAAGTTGGGCCGCACGTTAACTTGTGAACCGTCTGCCGGATTAACTAGAGTGCCCGAAACCAAGTCGACGGGCGGCGCCGACTGCGCATGGACACTGCTATCGAGGGACCAACTGCCTAGAATCGCTTGAGCCAGCCGACTCTTGCCCGGCGCTGGAATATCATACGTTGCCGCGGCGGCAAAGACGTGACGAACATCGAAATTCGCATTTCCGCGTTGGGCGGCTCTTACCGTCTGGCTGGTCGAATCGTCGTCTAGCGCGTGTGACCAAGTATATGACGCCAGCGCCTGCAAGCCTCGCGAGAGTCGGCGCTGAAACTGGGCCTGCAGCGCATCGTAATCCGATGTTGCCCTGTTTCTCGTGAGGTTGATAAGCCCGAAATCCTGGTTGATACTCCGCAAGTTTAGTTGCGACATCTGCAACAGTCTCCTGCCTGCAGCGCCGACATAGGAGACCGTAACCGCCTGGTTCTTGCCCAGGGATTGCTCGAGCGCAACGTTCCACTGCAGGGTGTAAGGCAGCTTCAAACTAGGATCGAAGGCGTAGATTAGGGGGTAAGTCGGCTTACGGGGGACGGGAACAGGCGTGGGCGCAACCTGGGTCGGCGACAAGGGGTAAGTGACGTTTGGCACGAATCGCATCGAGGTGTACGGAAAGCTGCCCCCGAAACCTCGCCCACTCTGATCGTTGCCCGTATCGTAGAAGACACCAAAGCCGCCGCGCACCACCGTTTCTCGGCCAGGCGTTTGAGACACTTGGTATGCCACGCCGAGCCGAGGCGCAAAATTGTTGTAGGTCGTCTTCCACTCTTTTGTCCCAACCGGAGCCAACTGCATTGTAGCAAGATTGTCGATCTCAGTGACCACCGCCGGGCTGTTGCCGTTTGCCTCCGAGGGCGCGGGGTTCACATCCCAGCGCACACCAAGGTTGAGCGTTAGCCGGCGAGAAAGTCTCCAAGTATCTTCGCCATAGGCCGAGAAGTTGAGAAACACAGGCCTCAGGGGCAGAAGCGCGTTAACAAAAGAAAACGCAGACGTCCCGGCTAGCACGTCCTGCTGGGAGAAGAAGAAGGACTGCAGGGAATAAGATTTGAGCTCCCCAATGGGAGTCAGCCGGCGCCAATCGACGCCGAACTTGAACTGGTGCGCGCCTGCGGCATAGGAGAAGTGGTCCACGATGTTGAACTGGCGCTGAGTCGTCACTGTCTCTTGAGCGGCAACTTGTGGGAGACCAGAGGAAGTCGTCCCGGCAAAGAGCAAGATGACGCTTCCAGCGGCTGTGGTCGTGTCAAATTGACTTGGGATGAGCGCGCTCCGCGGCGGAGGTAAACCTCCTCCAAAATTGTCCGACGGCTCCGACGAGTGAGCGCCATTGTCGCTATAGTTCGCCCTCAATTCGTTGCTAACCCGAGGCGTTAGTGTCGCGGTTGCGCCCAGAGTAATGGTTTGCGTGTTCACACGATTAGACGCCAGTAGGTTTAGGGCAGTACCGGCTAACCTGGTGGCGGCTTCCGAAGGCACCTTGTTATACCTCGCAAATAAAGTAAGCTTACTGTTGACGGTGTGATCGATTCTGACGCTGGCTGCGTCCAAAGTAGAAGGATCCGAGTAAGAAGCACTAAATTCGGCCAGCCCGTTGCCTAAGTCGTTCCCATTCGGCAGCGGAAACGCGTTGAGTATTGGCTGCATGCCGGCAGGCGCTTGCTGCCTCAGCGCCACAGTTGGAACGTTGACCAAACTAAAACGCGGCAGCCGCAGCCGTAGGCCTTCGTAAGAGAAAAAGAAGAACGTACGATTGCGCCCGTTGTAGAGGCCTGGAATCGCCACCGGTCCGCCAAATGTTCCGCCAAAGTCGTTCTGTTTTTCGGGAGGCCTCGGTTGGCCGGCCCGGTTCGCAAACCAGTCGTTCGCATCGAAGACATCGTTTCGTAGATAATCGAAAAGCGATCCGTGAAACTGGTTGGTCCCCGAGCGAGTGACGATAGAGACCTGCCCCCCCGGCTGTCGGCCATATTCAGCGGAATAAGTGGAAGTCTGGACTTTGAACTCCTGGACGGCATCAACGGAAGCGAGGCTCTGAGTGGTACCGAACGCGGTGAAGCCAGGCAAATTACCGCTCGTATTCGGGCCACCAACCTGGCCGGGCGCTGCGCCGAAATTCGCACTGACGCCGTCTACGACGAACGAATTAGCACTGGCCCGCTGCCCGTTGACGCTGAACTGTCCGGCCGCGTTCCCTGCAATATCGGGGACCAAGACAACGCCGGGAGTAAGCGTGATCAGCGATTGGAAGCTGCGGCCGTTCAGCGGAATGTTTTCTACGAATTGGCGATCCACTACTGTGCCGACCGATGCATCTGTTGTGTTGACCATCGCCGCGCCCGCCTCCACGGTCACAGTCTCATTGACAGAACCGATTTGCAGTTCGAAATTGATCGACGCAACGTCTTGGACGTGGAGTTCGATACCGCTCTTCACAACGCTCTTGAAGCCATCTTTATCGAGAGTCATTCTGTAAATGCCGGGTTGAAGAGAGGGAACCCTGTAAATGCCCTGATCGTTTGTGACGGTTCTAGACACCACGTTGGTGCCGAGATTGGTGATCAGGATGGTGACGCCAGGGACACTTCGGCCATTCGGGTCCGTGACTAGCCCCGTGACCGCAGCCAATTCATCAGCTCGACAAATTGCCAAGCCTGCCAGGCAGGCAAAGACCAATACGCACAGTCGCATCGAGAATCGTTTCACGGGCGCTTCTCCTTCGAGGAACTTCACACTCTAATTAGCTATTCCCTTTTTGTAAGAGTTTGTGTCACACCTGAGTTGTGAAAATCTGGCGAACGTCTGACGGGACCAGATTATGGGTGGTTGGGAGGGCCAACGAGGTTTGCGTAAAGGACCTTCTTACCGCGTGGAGCTGTGCTACCGCCCGGGGGCTCGACCGTTACGAAAACAGCGTCGATGTGGGAAAGCACATCCGCGCGGTTGACCTTAAGCACCCACCGGCTCATTGCACTATCGTCAATCGCGAACAGACCTAGATTGAGCGGTTTCCCGACGTTCGCCTCGCGGTATCCCCATGCCTGGAAAACCGCACGCTTGTGATTCTGGCGATTCTGCAAATCGAAGGCATAGAAGACGAGAAGCCTCTTCTCCACGTAATACACGCGTCCGTAGGTCCGCTTTGTTTTTCCATCAGCATTCACGTCGTACACATCCACAATGTGGAGGTCGCGCGCGCCGAAAAGGCTGCGCGCTTCGACTTCCGTCGGCGACGTCAGTGCCCCTCCTGTTCCCGACGCGGGCTGCTCGAAGGCTTCGAGGCTTACGTCGTCGTGCGCTAGGTCTTTGCTGGCTGTTTGCACCCCTTGGCGAGCCTGGTATAGCTCGACGAGTGCCTCATGCAATTTTGCGTCCGACTCCTGCTGCAGCTTCGCCAACCTTTGCCTGTCTCCGTCGTTCGTCGCGAGCTGCTGCCTAAGCTGTTCTGCGGTTGCAATCGCCCCTGTCAATTTCTCCTCGCTGGCCCTTTCGCGATCCAACAATTCCCCGTTCTTTGCTTCTAAGGTTCTGAGGGATTTTTGCAGAAAATCGCGCGCCTTCTGGCTCTCCTGCAGAGATCGCAGCACCGCACTGTTGGAACTCGCTCTATCCTCACTCTTTTCTTGCTTCAGAGAATCCACGACCGATTGCAGTTCTCGCCCGTGCGCGCGCTCCGCAGATATTATCTTCCCCGAACGCCAGAACACGATCCCACCAGCGATCGCAACGCTTAACAGGAGCACTGCGGCTATGCCATAGGCCGTTGCCCGGACGCGGTGCTTGTTCGCCACACTTGAGGTCAGCGCATGTTTAGATGATTCGCCACCGTTAGCCAACTTTGAGCCGTCTGCCTTCAGCCGCTTGCGCAACCGTTCAAGATGTTCCCGTGCCTCCGTCTGGTCAGCATTCGCCGTCCCGAGATCTTCAATGGGTTCGCCGGCTGCTACGGCCACGGCCAGATCATTCGACGCAATGTCTGCGAACGCTTCATACGCGTCCCGACACCGTGAACATTCCGCGAGGTGATGGCGCAGGCGCTCAAGTTCAAGTGCACTCAGTTCGCCCACCGCAGCTAGGGCCGCAAGCTCCTCAAAGTTTTCGTGCTGCGGCCACGAGCTAAAGCTCGATTTCATACTCTTCCTGCCTCTTTGCCACCCCTGTGGCGCGAACCACTGTCGGCCGAACTCCTTTGCCCAAACTCATCCTCAACGCGTTCACCCCTCTGTAATAACTATTCCTTATTCCGCTTAATTCTTTTCCTTCCATCTGCGATATTTCCTGCAAGGTGCGGCCTTCAAAATGCAATAGTTCAATCACTCGGCGTTGCGCGGGGGGGAGCGTGGCAAGAGCCTGTTCAACGATCTCTTTGCATTCGACACTTCTTTGAACATATTCGCGTTGGACCATCAGAGGGTCATGGCGATCTTCCTCCGGGCTCACATGCTCCTCGTAAAAATGCCGTTTTGAGAGGTATCTGCGCCGCTTCAGCGATTTGTAGTAACCGAATTGAAGGACCCAGGTGCGGGCGGGGCCTACGGACGGGTCAAACCGTTCACGCTGCTGGTGAATAGCCAGAAACACTTCCTGGACAACATCTTCCGCCTCAGACCGGTCCCGAATAATCTTATACGCCAAATTCAATATGGGCCGAAAGAAACGCAAGAAGAGGAGGTCGAAGCAATCCTCGCAGCCGTGCGCGATATTGTGAAGCACCGCTTCATCCGTGAGCAGTCCGGTATGCTGGTGTGCTGCCATTTTCGTTGGATTATAAGCGCGCGGATTCCACTCAACAAGCTACAAACGGGCAAAATATTTTTTCATTTGGCTGATACAAATTGGGAGTTTCGGGGGATACGCTTGAAGGCGAACTCGACGTGAGTAACGTGAACACTTGAGACACAGAGGCCTCCAGAGGGAATAGATAGGTAGGTACTGGACCCAGACCCAGTATTCGCGGGTGCGACTCGTTGGAACGGTCTCCTAAGACGTTCCTAACGTCCTCGGGAGGTTCCATGTACCCCGGTGTAGAACTGCGGCTTTACCGCTATGTCGCGGTCCTCGCCGAGGAGCTAAATTTCACTCGCGCTGCTGCTCGACTTCACGTCGCTCAACCCTCCCTAAGTAAGCAAGTCCGAGACCTTGAACAATACCTGGGCGCTAAGCTCTTCGAGCGCACCAAGCGAGAAGTGCGATTGACCGCCGCAGGAGAAGCGTTTGCGGCAGAGGCTCGACTCACGCTGTTCCACGCGGAGCGCGCCGTCCAAGGAGCGCGCACAGCGAAGGGCCAACACAAGGGACCTTGGAGCATCGGATACTCGCCCTTGATTGATCTGCGCATTCTGTCCAAAGTCCGAAACCATTTGTCTCTTGCCCATCCTGCGGCGGACGTGCGCCTAGTTAGCGCGCATACCTCGGAGCAGGCCGATGGCCTGATGCGCGGAACCCTCCACGCGGGACTCGTCATTCTGCCAATTCGGGAACAAGCGCTGGTTTGCGAAGGATTATATCGCGAGGCGCTGGTCCTGGCGCTGCCAGCGGGACATCCGCTGGCGACGAAGGATACGGTCCAGATAACCGACCTCGATGAAATTCCCTTGGCGACCATACGCGGGGACATCGAGCCACGCTTCGGCGAAGACTTGAACCGGATTTTTGGAGTGGCACGCGTGCGCCCGCGCATAGCCCAGCAGGCAACCACACAAGCGGAAGTGCTTGAACTCGTTCTCGAAAGCGGTTTTCTCGCGGGTTTGATCATGCCTTGGGCCCAGCATCCGGCACGAGAAGGAATTGTGTTTCGCAGGCGGGTGGACGAATTTTTGACCGCAGAAGTGGGCCTCGCCTACCTCCGGGAGAACGGTTCTCCGATCTTGAAGTCCTTGCGGAAATTTCTAATTGACGTATTCCAGCCCTTGTCTCCCGAGTCCGGCGGGCCCGAACGCCGAGCGCAACAGATGGCCCTCTTTTGACTACAATTCGCCTGCGGGCAGTTGGCCCGCGCACAGCCTCAAATCCCTATCACACTCATCGTGTGTAGACTCATCGTGGTCAGCAATCGAATGATGGCCGCGTGCCAAGCGGCGACCCCAGAACTACCTTCGGAAAGCAGGTGCGCAAGTTGCGCCTTGAGCGCGGCCTCTCACAAGAGAAGCTGGCTGAACTGGCGAATCTGCATCGGAATTACGTGGGCGGGGTCGAACGAGGCGAACGGAATATAGCGATCATAAACATCGTTGCGCTCGCGCACGCACTGCGGGTCAAACCGGCCAAACTTCTCGAACCGCTGTCCTAAGCGCCTCACCGGCGCTCATTCGCTGTGTAACTACCTTGCAGCCCTAGTATCGAATGCTGCCATTCTCCCCCAAGTCCCGAGAAGAGGGATCACCACGGAAACCAAAGAGGTCGCGGGCGGGCGCCTCGCATCCTCGGCCCAACCTCCGCGCGCCACTTTCGTCTTCTTACCCTGGCCTCTATCCCTATGACAGCCACAGCCCATCCCATCGAGTTCCTTCCTCGACAACCCAGGCGCGCTACTGGAGGGCCTCCGGCGCTTCACGGCTTTCCGCCCGCTCCCACAAACCACAGGTTTTCATCAAGCCTTACAAGCGGCACGACTCATCCCTCCTGGGAGACACAATAGTTTCAATTGCCCCAAATGTTTGAAACAGATTTCGGCTGCAACTCGTTTTTTCGGAGACCAAACCAGGCACCACGCGTCTTCTTCCAGCGTTCGCTACAGGCCCAACGCTATGGCACCTCCTCTCCCACCACCGTGCCCTCTGCTCTTCCTACCGCGGCCACTTCGAATCTCACTCGATTCTCCCGGGCGAACTCCAGTGCCTTGACCTGTACCACTTCGCCGCGGAGACCGAGGGCTTGTTCCCAGCCCAGACGCTCGTAGCGTTCGGGACGAGCAACGATCACGGACTTAGGGTCCGACGCATACAGGCCGTCCACATCCTTGACCAGGCGACACCGGCTGGCGCGCAGCTCATGCGCGAGAAACAACGCTGTCAAATCAGATCCGCCGCGGCCCAACAATACCGTGCTGCCTTTCGCTGTTCGGGCGATGAAGCCGGGAACGACAACTACTTCCGATTCGGTGAAGGCAGACCAAATGCGCTCAGCACTTACTCCTGAAAGCCTCGCATCGAGCAGCGTTCCCTCGGCGATCAACCGAATTTGCTCGGGACCCAAGAGCTTCACCCCAATTCCCGCTCTTCCGAGCGCGAGAGCCAGTAGCGCGGCAGCCTCCTCCTCACCAGTCGCCACCAGCCGCGCCACCGCTTCCTCGTTTGTCGCCTCCCCGTAGGCGCTGGCCCGCTTGAAAAGCCCCTCCGTGGTATTTCTGAATGCCGAAACGACCGCAAGCACATATTGTTCGGTACCGAGCCATCGAGCAATTTCCTCCACAACGAGCGGCAAATCCTCTTCGCCGCGTAACACCGAGCTGCCAAATTTGACGACCGTAAGACCGTTCCGAAACATGAGTCCTCCGTTCCGCATATAAAATCCAGTTAAGGTCTGCCGTGGGATTTTTGAGCGCAGCGCGGAGGGAAACAAAAAACCCTCCGTGCCAAAGAAGGCTCGGAGGGCTCTAGAGAAAGAACTTCTCTCTGAAACTCTACTAGCTCTTTAGCAGTTTTTTACGTGGAGCAAGTCGCCCTAAATCGCCACGTTTACATCATCGCTCTTAAAGCACGACCGCTCTTTCTCGCATAACTGGACGCTGCTCGTCAAGAGGTTCCGAAATCATCCCGCCACATACCGGCGCATTGGTGACAACTATGCAGCGACGCTTGCAGAGCTGATCCGCCGCGAAGCGGCAGCCGGGGCTTGCTTTTCCTTCAACCAGGAGGCGACCTCATCGGGGTCGAAGCGCACCGACCCTGAAATGCGAAACGACGGAATGCTTCCGCTCGCCGCCATCTTATAAATGTGTTGTGGAGTGACACCAAAGAGTTTCGCAACCTCAGCGACCTTGAGCGCCCCAGTTCTGCTTTTCAATGTCTCGACGAGTTTCATCGCAACACCCCGTTTCTGGCTAACGCAGGGATAGGAACTCCTATCACCTCGAAGACTCGCTCAGGCTCTTTGCCCTGTCTAATACTTCCGTGTCTCTCGCTGATAGCTGATGACTATATGGGCTTCTGAGACGGCCCACTTCGGCAGATCGGCCTCCGTTAGCACACGTCCCCGCCAGGGAAAAACGCTCCTGTCATGGCCGTTGCCATCCACTCCGGCCTCAACAAACTAGAGGTTTCTAAGCCCTTTCGGTGAATCGCATTCCGGTTTGGTTCCTGTGTCTGTCTGAAGGAACCAACCTTCATACACCGAAAGGACAAAGAAAATGAATTCAGAAAGCATCAAGAAAGTTACAAATCAAGCCATCGAGCAACTCGTGGAAGCGCTAAACGCTGGACACAGCGAAGCACTCACGC
>WNFT01004403.1_pt1 | contig 12303 bp, 11 predicted proteins | sample 5400191 | NCBI WGS metagenome assembly WNFT01 (sample SAMN13153359, study PRJNA577476) | soil metagenome | isolation source: 80 cm saprolite under Madrone tree | place: USA:California | collected 2016-06-14
CTCCGCCTCGCGCGCCTCGATCGGGTCAATCTCCTGTTCTCGCAGCCTGCGCGCCGCCGAGGCCTTCTCCCGCGCTGCCGCAAGGCTCACGCTGGGGTAGCTGCCAAGCCCCATCGCCCGCTCGACCTTGCGCGGCCTGCCGCTGTTGCTGGTCTTGACCTCGCCGGTCGCGTAGCGGAACAGCCAACTCCGGCTTAGCCGCTTCTCGTCCTCTCCGGTGACCTGCAGGTAGAGCCCGCCGCCGTCGCAGTACATGCCCGCGCCGACCGTCCTGACGGCCCGATCAGACAACCGATTGAGAGACCGCGCCATGCCCTACTCCCGTCGCATCTCACTTCGCCTACTGGCGAATTTACCCACGTCATGCTCACGGATTGTAGCGCAGGACGGCGAAGGAGTACAGAGGCAAGACAGAACCTGAAGGTGTGAATTACCGTTGCAGTTCAACGATTTTGTGAAGGCTGGCGAAGAAAGGCGAAGGCGGGCGAATTTTCGTTCTGGCGGAAGGGGTGGGATTCGAACCCACGAGGGAGCGTAAACCCCCTGCCGGTTTTCAAGACCGGTGCCTTAAACCACTCGGCCACCCTTCCCTATCAACAAAATCAATCACTTACGAACTTCCGGCTTAGAACATCTGGGAAACGAAGTGATGATTTCGACCCAACTTCGACCCAATGCCTCTCTAGCGTACGTATAGCCATTTGTTCGTGGTTTCTTCGATCCTCAACTCTCTCTTAATGAGGTCGTTGCCCAGCAAGGTGGAAGGATCAGCAAAGTGCCAATAGCAAAATGATTCCGACACGCCAACATAGACGCTGATGTCAAGAAGTGGTCGCCGCGGGGCTGCCGCATAAGCGAGCATACGATGGTTCCCCTCGAGGATTGTGAATGGACCCGTTTTTTCATGGCCCCAGAGAATGATGCGGCCAGGCCAGACGTCGGGAGGCGCCCTAAGCGGAAGTGGACTAACGGCGGCAACTTTGACAAGCTTGCTCCCGGCAGCGTCCCATTCACCGTTGTGTCGGGCCGACATGTAAAGCTCATCAAGTTCGTTTTCAGTTAGGCTATGAACTTCGTACCACTCGGTGTCGGGGGGAACTTCGATCCAGAAATTTACTCTGTAGATGTAAAGCAGGCGCAGCCGCTTATGGTTTTCCAACGGGTCCTTCAGGTTCGGACTGTCGATGATGGGCAGCCATGGAGGATAGATGCTGGAAATCCTGTCGCGTTCGCCCCGAAGGAATTCCGAAACGACGTTGTTGATGCTGACTTTGGTCCAATTCTTGTGGATTAGAGCCATCACAAGCGCCTATCCCTTAAGCACGCCTTGGGAGAGCGCGCTAATCGCGGCAGCCGCACTGGTGTCCGCTTTGCGCGTGCGCTTGGCGTAAATCCGCAACAGCACGGCCGGATCGTGACCACACCGCGCCGCCACCACATGCACCGGCACGCCGGCATCTAGCAGCGCAGTCTCGTGGCTGCCTCTCAAGTGATGCAGCCACAGGTCCTTGAGACCTAGCTTGGAAGCCTTGCGGCGGAACTCTTTGGTCGTGTTGCGCGGGTTGCGCGGCGCCGACAACGAGAAGGCCGCCCCCTTCGCCGGCGGGTTCGGAAACATCAGGGCGTCGTCAGGCAGCTTGACCAGCGACAGGTCGACCCCTGCACCATCCGGGATCCCGCCAGCTGCTCAAGCCATTTCACAAGATCAGACACCGCCGACCCTTTTGCTGTGCGGCCTAATCCTCTACCGCGGACAGGAAAAGCTTTCCGAGCGACGTCAAAATTGGATTTGGGCGATTTCGAACCAGACGCAACTCGTCTAAGTTGTATATAGAAACCTCAACTTCGTCTGCTGTAACGTTCAAACGCTTCACCAGTACGGACGGGTCAGTCTGGTGGATGCCTCCCCGATCGACGGTGCTTAAACAGAGAGCATCAAGCGGATCGAGTTGCCTCAATATCCCGATGAACGATTGTCGGACGCGGTTCTTCCGCTCGGGGTGCATCGCGCTGGCGAGCAGCCGGGCCCACAAGTCTTTCAGCCCTTCGCGGTCCTCATCCACCGCAGCTGCGATAAGGGGAACAGCGATGGCAGGAGCAGGATCATCAAAGGGTTCTTTTGCTCCCCACCTTTTGAGATGCTCTCGCGTCTCAGCATTGAGTTCAGCCCAGCGTCGGGCGCGCTTGTGGTAAAGCCAGTCGTCCAATAGGCCGACCAGATTTGCCGGTACTTGGCCGAGCACCTGGCTCAAGTACTTTCCCGTCCCCGCTGCCGCGTCGATCGCCTTGCCGGCCGTCTTTGCGGTCTCCTCGATCGCGCGCGCGTCGATCAGTTCCGTGCTCACGTCACGCTTCCCGATTTCGCTGGTTGTCTCGACCCAATTTCCGACCCAACTGGGCAAAACAGGGCAGTACGGGACGAAATGGAGATTCGCAAGTGATGTGCAGAAACGCCCGTTTTATCGCGTTTCTGCAACCACGCATAATGGGACAGGATGGTCTCGCCCGACTTTCAAGACCGGTGCCTTAAACCACTCGGCCACCCTTCCCTGCTGGCTCGAGTCGCCAGCCCGCGCGACATATAACAGATGGTGCATGGGGGCGGGAAACGTACCGCGAATCCGTGATCCTCACGACGACCGTTTGCTACCGGACGCGGCGGGTGAAGGTACGCGGTCCCGCAAGATCATTTTTTCGCAGTCATCGCACGTAAATACGTCCACTTCGGGCAGACCGCTTTGGCCCGGAAAGGACTCGAAGAAACGGAGCTCATTCCCGCAGTACGGACAAGTGAGCAAAGCTCTATCGAACATTGGACCAAAACTTCATTGAACGACATTAACTTTTCGCTGCGTTGCGGCAGCAAAGTTTATTGTATCATATATCTCTTGTTGCAACAAAATCACGCTTTTCTTCCTGCGGGCGGCGCCACTAAAGGTCGCAACCTTCGTCCGACCTCGTCGTCGACGTCGCGGGCCGCTGAATCCTCATTCGCGCCTGTGGAGAACTCGGTGTCGAGTTGTGACATCAATTGTTCACTGCAGCGAACCGGGATAAACAGATTATTCTCCGGCAACCTCGCGGGGGCGCGGCGTGTTGCCGAAATCAGCGAAAATTTTAGCCAGACCTGCCATGGCCACTGGAAGCGCCGCGTTCATCGTCGATCACGCCGGAAAATTTCCGACATTCTGCGCCGTGGCATTCCGCAACGAGAACCGAGCGGCTGTGACGTGGATCGATTTTTGGGCGGTCAAGCCGTGCGGCGATCCGACCGCCGACTACGCGCGCGGACAACGTTATGGCGACGAGGCAATTTGGCACGCGCGAGCGACCGGCCAGCCCGTCTTTATCGAGTGCGTACTCATGTTCATGAGCATGAAGTTGCGCCACCGCGACGCCGGCGAACTGGAGCAGGGGTTCGTCGACCGCATCGTGAATGCGTTCCCCCACGCCATGGACGAAGTCATCATTCGCCTTTCGCGGCACCGCCTCAAGCGGCTGAGTTGATCCGACCGATTGTCGGTGGGCAAAGGCGCATCAGACCAGGCGCCGCTGTTGGCGCCGACCGAGCTAACGCCTTTGCCCCCAACGCCTTTGCCCCCACAGTCCGACGTCGCCGTTTGACTGCGTGGGCAAAGTCGCGCGAGGCGGTGCGGCACATGTCATTGGGCCGGGGCAGGCGACTTCGCTCACCTACGACGCTTGGCATTGCTGTCGGGCCTCTAAGCGTATGATCCCGAAAAGTGGGAACCGGTTTTCGGAAAAGATCATGCTCCAACACACTAAGCCGGAGCGGGATGACGATTGGAAGACAAAGTCACCACGCTCTAAAGTTCGGAAGATGTCGACCAGAGGTGTAGCATCATTGGCAGGCTGTACTGATCGACCTCCGCTCCGTCCGGTCGGATTTTCCATATCGCGTGAGCGAGCTCCATCATTTCGCCGTAAGTGAGCGTCCGCACGAGCGTCGCGATTTCATTCAAGCGATTGCGACTGAATTCGTCAGGCTTGGGCAAACTGACCCGGGCTGAGATCTCCATCGCGGCTTCTGAATAATTTCGATCAGTCAGTTCGTCGCCATAGTAACCTTCGCTCTGAATGCTGCTTCCGTCGAGGAGACGTACTCTTCTTGGACGATAATCGCTCGGGACCGGGCGCGTGTCGAGTTCGCGCGGCGACGGCGCCCGTTTTGGAAATATCACATCAGCCATGTGGATCGCTCCTTCGACTTGGTAGGCCGCAATTTCTAGCCTCCTCCCGCCTCTCTTCTTGCCTCGCCGTCCCGCCGCGAAATCGCCGGGCAAATTGTCTGGGGTTCCAGCGCCGCAAATGCCGTATCGTGAATGATTCGTTTTTCCTTAGATCTACCGTTGTTCCGCAACGGGCTCAAATCCAGACCGGGTTCAGGAGATCGTATGGCCACCATTCTAGATGGGCCGAACCTCCCCGGTATGCTGGCCCGTCTCTTACCCTCGCCCGCTCGTGGGGAGGGTACGGGAGGGGCGCCCGCGCCTGCGCGCTGAAGATGAAGGGCCTGGCCGGGCGTGTCCTGCGGTCGGAGGTCTTCGATTGTGACGCCGTAAGGTCCGAGGACGTCGTTGATGCGGACAAAGGAGGTATGCGGCTAAACGCATCCGCGATTACGACCGTGTTCTCTGTCGGGGAACGCAGAGCGGGCGCAATGGCAATAACAGGCGCCAAACCAGCGCAAAATATAGCGCTGACCTGCGCCAGGAAATTGTAACGCCTTACCCTCGGCAGCGCGAAATCAACCGTCACGTAGCAGCTTTCAAGGTCGAATGACCCTGTTAAGGATGCTCCTTCCCCAACCAGAATTATTGCGATACCGTCCAGAATGTAAAGTGCTTTTCCGTCGGCGGTTAATCTTGGTTAATCTCGCCGCCAAACATCATGGGCGTGGTCGCTGCGGTGTCCGCTGCGCCGATTTAGCCGGTGCCCACCATCGCCGAACTCGGTTGCCCTCCGCCTTCTTGCTCGGCGGGCCGAGGATTTGGATGGGCAGCCTTCACGGCCGCCTCATTTCCCGGCTCTTCCAATTGGGCGAGGAGACAGCATGCTCGCCGCTCGATGGCCTGCCGCGTTGATCCTAACAGCTGGTGGGAGCCGGCCGGCATTGCGGCGACCTCTGACGCCGCCGCCTCGGCTTCCGCGACGGCAGATTTTGCCAATGCCGCGACGCGATCGACCGCCTGTCGCGGATTGAGGCCGCACTCGCGGGCAAAGCGCTGCCAGTCCCTTCCGGTGAGATCATTGCCCCGGCTTTTGCCGGCGACCGTCTGAGCGAGGTTCTTGGTGACGTTGCCCCACACTTCGCCGCACATGATGTCGTATGTCGGTGCCAGGGAGGCGCCGTTGCCACGGATCATGATCGAGTAGTTCTTGGCATGCGCGTCGGTATTGCAGCATAGGATATTGAGAACAACGAGATCGAGCAGCCGGATAATTTCGGTCGCGGGCAGACGACGCCGGGTTACTTCAAACATGTCTTTCAGCGTCGGCCCGCGGATGCCGGTCTGATTGGCCTCATACTTGGCGGACGGCGGAATCCCGAGCGCCTGGCAGTAATCCTCCTGATGCAGACGACGCCAGCGGCCGTCCACATCGGTGCGGTCGTATCGCTTCGCCAGCAAGAAGGTTCGTTTGCCCGCCGCGCCGGTGGTGACATCGGGCGTCGGAATTTTCATCCGCCGCGCCAATGTCAGGCAGAAGGCCTCGTTCTGCACGCCTCCAGGCAAACGCGGCGAGTCCGGCTTGAGGATGTGCGTCGAGGGAGAGCCGTTCATCGGAATGCAGATCTGCCCGCGCTCGTCGACCGCCACCGCGAGCTTTGACTGCGCGCCCGCGAGCGACATCGATACCCCCGCCTCGCCGACGAGGAACGGCTTGTTCGGCAGATCGTCCAAAATGGCTTCGAGCTCATCAGGCGTTGCGACCGGCCGCCACTGCACCGAGGAGGTTCTTCCCGGCTGCCCGATCGAGAGGGCGCCCGCCGTGTCGCCGCCGATGGCCGACAACAGACCGATGACATCGCTGCGTGCCATCCCGAGAAGCTGCCCGAGCGTTCGCAGCTGCTCGTTCTCCGGAAGGAGGTTTGCGGCCCAGGGCAGGAAGATGTCGGGTCCGACGCGATCGGGCGTCAGCGGCATCGTCGTCGAAATCGGAAACGCGCCGCGCAGCCTGATCCAACTTCCGTCATAGGTGAAGCCCGGCCCGCTCTTGTCGACATCGATGACGCCGACGAGCCGCTGCTCAAAATATACCGGCAGACCGGCCATCCGCTTCCTCCATGGCCTCGGGAAGATCAGGCAACGCCGCGGCGGTTGCGGACGGGTCGCGGCAGGCCAGCATGTCGGCCGCCGTGAAACCCAGGGCTTCGGCCACGAGGAGACTGCGCCCGAGCTGACAGGACGGCTTGCCGGCCTCAAGCTCGATCAGGAACCTGCGGCCGACGCCCGTCGCCAGAGCGAGCTGATCCTGACGCAGCTTCAGCGCCTTTCGGCGGCCTCGGATCATTGATCCAAACGCCGACGCCGTGCCTAGGGCTCGCTGCTCAATCGAGTTTTCGTCGCTTTGCATATGTCACAACCATGTGCTCGATCGGGAATACTTCGTAAGGGGCAAAGCCTGTGGCCGCCAACCCGTCACCGCCGGGCTTGTCCCGGCGATCTCGATTGAGGAAGGCTCCCGACTATCGGGACGGGCCGGGACAAGCCCGGCCATGACCAGTTAGGAACGCCACGCGTTTTGCGCCTCTTAATCGTTGTAACCGATCGAAAGTTAAGGGAATGTTCCCGGCGGGGAACATCCGGCGGCTGAGAGCTGCTATCGGGTCAAAAAGTGCCCGCTCGGGAACATTAGGCTAGAAATCCGTAGAAGGGAAGGCGCTCGATGACAAGAATGCGCAAACTGGGAGGTGCTATCGTAGCGCTGCTGTCGGCCGGTCTCGGCTTCGTTGCAGGCCACGGTTCATCGACATCGGCGGCCGGCAAGGAACCGCGGTTTCCGCAATTGACGATGGCGCAGTTGACGGACGAGCAGCGCCCGCTCGGCGAAGCCATCATGAAGATTTCGAGCGTTGGCATCGCGGGTCCCTACAATCCGATGCTGCGCAGTCCGGTGTTGGGGCAGCGCATGTTCGATCTCCTGGATTATCTGCGCTGGCATTCCTCGGTGCCGCTGCGGCTCAACGAGTTTGCCATCCTGATCACCGGGCGATTGTGGCGGTCACAGGTCGAATGGTATGCGCACGGTCCGCTCGCCCTGAAAGCGGGCCTGTCGCCGACCATCATCGCCGATCTCAAAGCCAACAAGCGACCTCAAGGCATGCAGCCGGACGAGGCCGCAGTCTATGACTTCGTCATGGAGCTTTCGACCAAGCACGAGGTCTCAGACGAAACATTTGCGCGCGCCAAGACGCTGCTGGGCGAGCAGCAGGTGGTCGACTTGACCGCCGTCACCGGCACCTACGTGACCATCGCGATGTTGCTTGCCATGGCGGAGGAAGGCGTGCCGCCCGGCAAGGAGCCGCCCTTCGGACCGGCCGATCCTTAAAACGGCTTGAGGCGCGGCGCGTCGTTGGGTCACGTTCCGGGACGGCGAAATGCAGAACTTAATGCAGGACGTCAACCTTGAGTTTGTCCCGATGAGGTTGACACGCGTCACCCGCGGGGTTGACCCGCGGGTCCATCTCCCCTCCCTACCCTCCCCGCGAGCGGGGGAGGGTAGGGAGGGGGCTGGATTGCCGGGTCAAGCCCGGCAATGACGCAGGTGAACGTCAGCGACGCGGTTTGGAGCGGGTGCGATCGCCGCCGCAACGGCTGCGACTGGCTTGAGGAGGAAATGATGGCGTCAGTGGCGATCCGCGGCGTCCGCAAGGCGTTCGGATCCGTCTATGTGATCCATGGTGTCGACGTCGAGATTGCCGACGGCGAATTCGTCGTTCTGGTCGGCCCGTCCGGCTGCGGCAAGTCCACGCTGCTGCGCATGATTGCCGGCCTGGAGCACATCAGCGGCGGCGAAATCCGCATTTCCGATCGCGTCGTCAACAATCTGCCGCCCAAAGAGCGCGACACCGCCATGGTGTTCCAGAACTATGCCCTCTATCCGCACATGACGGTCGCGGCGAACATGGGCTTCTCCATGCGGCTGCGCGGCGCCGGCGCGGCGGAGACCGCTGAGCGGGTCAACAAGGCGGCGGACATTCTCGGGCTGACGCCCTATCTCGACCGCTATCCGCGCCAGCTTTCCGGCGGCCAGCGCCAGCGCGTCGCCATGGGCCGGGCGATCGTGCGCGATCCACAAGTGTTCCTGTTCGACGAACCCCTGTCCAATCTCGATGCCAAGCTGCGGGTGCAGATGCGCACCGAGATCAAGGCGCTGCACCAGCGGCTCAAGACCACCACCATCTATGTCACCCACGACCAGATCGAGGCCATGACCATGGCGGACAAGATCGTGGTGATGCACGACGGCCGCGTCGAGCAGATCGGCGCGCCGCTCGACCTCTATGACCGGCCCGACAATCTTTTCGTCGCAGGCTTTATCGGCTCTCCGGCGATGAACTTCTTTCCCGGCACCATCCGCCATAACGGCAGCGCCGCCTTCGACGGCCCCGGCGGCGTGCGCTGGCCGCTCCGAGCGTCCGCGCAGCGGACGCCGGAATGGTCCGACGACGGCACGCCTGCCGTCTACGGGGTGCGTCCCGAGCATTTTGTTCTGGCGGACGACGGCATCGAGGCGGAAGTCCAGGTGGTCGAGCCGACCGGCTCGGAAACCCAGCTTGTCGCCAAGCTCGGCGGCCAGGACGTGCTCGCGGTGTTCCGCGAGCGCCATCAATTCAAACCCGGCGACCGCGTGCGTCTCAAGCCCAGCGCGGGCTTCGTTCACCTGTTCGACAAGACATCCGGCAAACGCCTCAACGCCTAAAACGGAGGAAACCAATCATGACCGATTTTACCCGACGCGCCCTCGTGAAAGGCACAACCGCGGCTGCGGCGGCCGGTGCGCTCGCCGGACCGGCGCTCATCGAATGGGCCAAGGCGTGGGCGCAGGCCGCGCCATGGAAGCCCGAGAAGAACGCCCAGCTTGCGATGCTGCGGTGGAAATATTTCGTGCAGGCGGAAGACGACGCGTTCGTGGCGCTGCTCGACGCTTTCACCAAGGCGACCGGCGTGAAGGTCATCGTCACCCGGGAATCCTACGAGGATGTGACGCCGAAGGCGTCCGTGGCGGCGAACACCGGCGCTGGGCCGGACCTGTTCTGGGGCCTCTACTCGCTGCCACATCTGTTTCCGCAGAAATGCATCGACGTGACCGACGTCGCCGAATATCTCGGCAAGAAATACGGCCCGTGGGCGCCGTCCGCCGTCACTTATGGCAAGAGCGGAAACAAATGGATCGACATCCCGGTCTGCTACACCGGCAGCCTCATGAACTATCGGATTTCGTCGCTCAAGAAGGCCGGGTTCTCCAAATTCCCCACCACCACCGACGAGCTTCTCGAACTGGCCAAGGCGACCAAGAAGAACGGTACGCCCGGCGGCATGGCGCTCGGCCACGCCTCCGGCGACGGCAACACCTGGGTCTATTGGTGCCTGTGGGCGTTCGGCGGCAACATGGTCGACAAGAACGACAAGGTCGCACTCAACTCGCCCGAGACCGAAAAGGCGCTGGAGTTCGCCAAGCAACTCTACGACAACATGATCCCGGGCGTCGCCTCATGGAATGACGCCTCCAACAACAAGGCGTTCCTCGCCGGCGAAATTCACTGGACCAACAACGGCATCTCGATCTACACGGCGGCGCGGCGCGATGCCACCAAGACCGACATCGCCGACGATATGGATCACGCCTATTTCCCGGTCGGCCCGGTGGGCAAACCGACCGAGCTGCACCTGATGTTTCCGCTCTTGGCCATGAGCCACACCAAATATCCGCAGGCCTGCAAGGCGCTGATGGCGTTCATGCAGGAGGCGACCCAGTTCAACCCCTGGATCGAGGCGGCCGGCGGCTACCTGTCGCCGGGCCTTGCCGCGTATGATGCAAATCCGGTGTGGACGGCGGACCCCAAGCGCACGCCTTACCGCGACGTCGCCAAGCGTTCGCTGACGGTCGGAGGCTTGGGCTCGGTCGGCGAAAAGGCCGCGAGCGCAGTGGCGGATTTTGTGCTTCTCGACATGTTTGCGAGCTATTGCACCGGCCGTGAGGAGGCCAAAGGCGTGATCAAGATCGCCGAGCGGCAATTGCAGCGGATTTATCGCTAGAGTTGCGGGCAGGCCCTCGGCACCCTCCCCTGAAGGGGGAGGGTCGGACCACCGAAGGTGGTCCGGGGTGGGGTGACGGCGGCGCAACACTTCCTGTCCCGAGAATTTGGCACCGCTGTCACCCCCTCCCGCCGCGCTAAAGCGCGGCGACCTCCCCCCTCCAGGGGGAGGTGAAGCGTGCCGCGGAAAAAGCGCGATGGGCTCAAATTCAAATCCGGTGCATTCACCATGACCGACATAGCCCTCAAGGGCACCATCCCCGATGCCCGGTCTAGCGCATGGACCGCGCTCGCGACCAACCGCAACTGGCTCGGGCTGTGGTTCATGCTCCCGGCGGCGGCGTTCCTGATCCTGTTCCTCGCCTACCCGCTCGCGCTCGGCGTCTGGATTTCGTTCACGGATGCGCGCATCGGCCAGAGCGGCGCTTTCATCGGCGTTGAAAACTACGAGTGGCTGTCCGACGACTCCATATTCTGGCTCTCGGTTTTCAACACGCTGCTCTACACGTCGGTCGCCAGCGTGATCAAATTCGCGATCGGCCTCTATCTCGCGCTGCTCTTGAACGAGAACATGCCGTTCAAGGCGCTCCTGCGGGCGATCGTACTCATTCCCTTCATCGTGCCGACGGTGCTGTCGGCAATTGCGTTCTGGTGGCTGTTCGACGCCCAGTTCTCGATCATTTCGTGGTCGCTGCGCCACCTCGGGCTGATATCCGGCAACATCGACTTTCTCGGCAACCCGTGGAACGCGCGCTGGTCGGTGATCTTCGCCAATATCTGGCGCGGCATCCCGTTCGTGGCGATCACGCTGCTTGCCGGCTTGCAGACCGTGCCGCCGTCGCTCTATGAAGCCGCCACCATCGACGGCGCCAACCGGTGGCAGATTTTCCGCCACATCACCTATCCGATGCTCACGCCGATCATCGCGGTGGTGATGACCTTCTCGGTGCTGTTTACGTTCACGGATTTCCAGCTCATCTGGGTGCTCACAAAGGGCGGCCCCGTCAACGCCACGCAGCTGATGGCGACGCTGTCCTATCAGCGCGCCATCGTGGCCGGCCATCTCGGTGAAGGGGCCGCGATCTCCTCGGCGATGATTCCGTTTCTGCTCGGCGCCATCCTGATCTCGTGGTTCGGCCTGCAGCGGCGCAAATGGCAACAGGGCGAGAGCAATGACTGAGCTTGCCGCCGATCCGAAGCTCGACAAGCTCAGCGCGAGCGATCACGCCGAGGGCATGAGCTATCTGGAGACGGTGCCGCGGCGGCTGGTGACGCTCTATCTGCCGCTCGTCATCATCCTCGTGGTGCTGCTGTTTCCGTTCTATTGGATGACGCTCACGGCCATCAAGCCGGACGAGCAACTGCTCGACCTCGAAAAGTTCAATCCGTTCTGGACGACGGCGCCGACGCTCAAGCACATCATCAAGCTTTTGTTCGAGAGCCCCTACCCCGAGTGGCTGGGGAACACCATGCTGGTGGCCGTCGTCGCCACCACGCTGTCGATCACGGCAAGCGTGCTCGCCGCCTACGCCATCGTGCGCTTACGTTTCTGGGGCGCGACCTGGGTCGGCGGCGCGATCTTCCTCGCCTATCTGGTGCCGCCCTCGATCCTCTTCATCCCGCTGTCGTCAGTCGTGTTCCAATACGGGCTGTTCGACACGCCGTTCGCACTTATCCTCACCTATCCGACCATCCTGATCCCATTCTCCACCTGGCTGCTGATGGGTTATTTCAAGGCGATCCCGTATGAGCTCGAGGAGTGTGCCCTGATCGACGGCGCGAGCCGCTGGCAGATCCTGACGCGGATTATCGTGCCGCTGGCGGTGCCCGGGCTGATCTCGGCCTTCATCTTTTGCTTCACGCTGTGCTGGAACGAGTTCATCTACGCGCTGACGTTTATTTCCTCGACCCAGAACAAGACCGTGCCGGTCGCCATCGTCAACGAGTTCGTCGACGGCGACATCTACCGCTGGGGCTCCCTGATGGCGGGGGCGCTGTGCGGCTCGCTGCCGCTGGTGGTG
>WNFT01010574.1_pt1 | contig 12303 bp, 8 predicted proteins | sample 5400191 | NCBI WGS metagenome assembly WNFT01 (sample SAMN13153359, study PRJNA577476) | soil metagenome | isolation source: 80 cm saprolite under Madrone tree | place: USA:California | collected 2016-06-14
AGCAGGGAATTTGCAGGGAATTTTTGAAGATTTTGGGCTCATTCGCCAATTTTCGTCTCCATTCAGCGAGTGAATCCATAGGCTTACAGCCAAATTCCCTACGCAATGGAGCAGGGAATTTTTGAATGCCTAGCAGGGAATTTTTTTGCGGGAGCAGGGAATTTGCAGGGAATTTTGCTAATGTCGATGATCGGTGATGGAAAGGACCGATGACCTGGGTTCGCAGAGCGCCCGTTGGGTGGGCGACTCTGGGCAAATCTTCTGACCGCGGCGAGCCCGAATGCTTTCGTCCTGCCCGAGAGTTAGGCCGGCAGCGCATCCCCGCAAGGGACCCTCGTTCGGACCCTCCATTGCGCGTCCGCCGGTTCTGCTTGGGCCTGAATCATTCCCGACCGGCAGCGACAGTGCGGACTAGCGGCCGACGGCTATGAGTTGCCGATATGCTTCAATTAATGTCGCCGCTGGGTCCAGCTGTTTGCACTACGTTTTCCCACCGCGATGAGACCAATAATGGCGCCGTCGGCAAGGTCGTACACCGCTCCTACTTGGTGTGTGCGCAACCCCAAGAACGCCCTAACCTGGGAGCAGGTCGCCAGATACTGCTTGGTCGGCGAGATTATTGCCGCCTCCACCCGGCATTTCCCACTCTTCACGGCTGCCTCAATCCTTGTGGCGGCATCGTCCCATAGGTCAGTCTCATCTGTGGTTCGCCTGACGCCATCCAGCATTTCAGCCAACGGCTGGAGACGCGGCTCTCCGTTAGGGGTGGCGAACTCGATATGGATTGGAAGTCCCGTAAGGGCGCAGAGGCGAAGATCATCGGGATGGCATTTGCGCCCGCTCCAAAAGCAGATTTGCGCCTCGGCCGGTGCGCAGAACTTCCCTGCCGACGACTGAACCGCCGCAGTTTCCAGTATGCGCCCCTCCGAAATGCTGCTGGTCACAAGAAGTCGTTTTAGCGCCCGCTTCGCGGTCGCTGCGCAACGTTCCAGTTCGGAGGGTAGGACCAGCTTCCCGGTCACCTCGCAGCTCTTAAGAATCCCCGACCGCACCTGCTTGCCGGTGACCTCGCATCGTTCGGCCTCCGACCGCGCGATCGGCTGGCGGGTTTCATGGCATAGGATGAACTCCTGCTTGTGCCCCGCCTTGCCCGAAGCTGCGGAACGCGCTTCCTCGTCAACCCGGTACCGCTTGAGCGAGATTTCGCTCACCGCAAGTTCGCTTTTGAGCAACTCGGCATTAGTGAAGTCGCAAAGCGCAAAATGCTCCGGCTCGGCCCGCTTACCGCTGAGAGCTGAGGTCTTGAGGGAGGCACGGCCGACCAGCCTCCCGGTGACTGCAGAAGCCTCGACCTCATCAGTCAAGATGCGCTTGCCAGTCAGACTGCACCTAGCGCTGAATTCCGGCAGTGCCAGACGGCCGCTCATATCGGACTTGACCAGCAAGTGCCGGAGCAGTTCGGCACCAGTGATCTCGCATTTCGCGAGGCAGGAGTTGGGAACCATCCGGCCTGATATCGAGCAGAGGCTGAGCGCGGGCGCGTCGGTGACGTCGCCACTATGAGGGGTAATGGTGAGAACGCTCTCGTAGCCGGGTTCGGATTCAAACGCGTAACGCGTCCGTACCTTCATCTCGCGGTGCAGTTTTCCTTCAAGACCGACGAGCGTCATCTCAAGGCGCGGTGTGAACTCGTCCTGCAGCTTCTTGCGCTTACGCTCGTCCCCCTCGGCTGCCCTCACTTCCTGTTCGCGCCGCTCCAGATAGAAGCGCGAGAACTCGGATACGGCCTCATCCAAGCTCACGGCGTCGGTGAGCTTTGCGATGTCAAGGCCGAGCGCCACTGGATCTTCGATCGTCTTCGTCAAAGGTGCCAGCGCCGACCGATCGGCCGCGCTCCTGTGTTCCTCAGGCGCGCAGGAGACCTCCACGAGGCGTTCGTAACTATCGTGGGCTACGGTCGCCCGCACACGTAGGAGAGCGGTACCGTCGAACGAGCGCCGGATCTCGTCGAGTTCAACCACCTTCGGCTTTGCCCCGAAGCCTTCCACCCATTTGCGCGCGATATCCTCACTCTCTTTTGCCGCATTGTGGTCGAGATCGTCGACCTCATGAATGCCGGTGGCGATCACCCTGTCCACAAGCCGCTCAAAGGCAGGGGAGCCGGGCGCGTAGAGCGTGCTTCTGGTGTCGGCGGAAGCATGCTCCTCGAAGCGGATATATTCACGGCCACCGTGCTCTTCCGCCAGATACAGGTCGGGAGGTTTCGGTGTAAGTCGGGCGCCAAGGGTCCGCAGAGCCGCGAGAGTGAAGTCGCGCGGCTTCATCGAACGGATGGCGCCAGGCAGCGTCGGGGTCCGAGGCCCGACGTATTCGGCACCGTCCATGCCGCCAAGCATCGCGTTAATGCTTGCCTCTGCACTCTCCAGTTCCGCCTTCGCGTCCTCAATGCTCTTCACCGCGAGCCGAGTTTCCTCCTCGACGTTCTTGTCGGCGAGCGCGGCAAGGACCAATTGGAGAATTCGCTCTTCAAAGCTGGTCGCAACATCCTCGTCGCCGTCGCCGATATCCGAGCCCTGCAGGAGCGCCTCGATGTCGCCGATGGCGTGCGACGCCATCTGCAGTTTCTCCATCAATCTTCCGACGATGTACTCCTCGAAGGTCCCGCGCAGCATGATGTTGAAGATGCTGACATGGGCATGGGCCGAGGCCAGGCGCTGAATGCGCCCAATCCGCTGCTCGACGATCATCGGGTTCCAGGGCAGATCGTAGTTCACCAGCACGTTGGCGACCTGAAGGTTGACGCCCTCCGAACCCGCCTCGGTCGACACGATCACTCGGCAGCCGGGCGGATTCTGGCGAAAGCGATTGATTGTTTCTTGATTGCGCTGGCCTGAGTCACCGTTGATGATCCCGATTTTCAGGCCATGACTTTCAAGAAAAGCCTGGATGGTCGTCTGGGTCTCCCGCCGACAGGTGAACACGACCAGCCGCCAGCGCTCTGGATTCTCCTGCTTAAGTTGTTCGATCAGGCGCCCGAGGCCTTGGAGTTTGGCACTGGGTGGCATTCCGGCGACGATCGCCTTTACGGTGGCCGCAAGGTTCGCTGGCACGGTGCCGTTTCTCGCCATGTTGGCGAGTTGCGCATTCAGTGCATCAGGGCTGCTGGTCAGTGCTTGTAGTATTGAAATCTGCGCCAACCGGTTCAATTTCTGGATCGGTTTCGCAATTGCTTTGATGAGTTCCAGTTCGGCGGCGGTTGGCTCCACGCGGTGCATCTGCACCACCCGATCCGGGAAATATAGCTTGGCGTCGCTGCGTCTCACCCGGGACATGTACCCGTAGACGATCGAGCGGAACTCCTCTTGCGCTTCGGACTTGAGTTGGCGCGCCTGATCCCTCTTGTCGGCGATGAAGCGGCGGGCGAACGTCCCCTCGTTACCGAAGGGGTTCTGGTGGCCGCGCGCGACGGCCAACAAATCAACGAGTGAATACAAGTCCCACAGGCGGTTTTGGATCGGCGTGGCGGTCAGCATCAGCACAAAGCGGAATCGACGCTCTTCAAGGGCGGCACGGAAGCGCTTGGCAACCTGTGGCGTTTTTTCGACTCCGTAGAGATTGCGGAGCTTGTGGGCTTCGTCGAGGATGAGCATCTGGAAACGATCCTCGGGAATCTCGTCGAGGTACAACCGCGCCGAATTATAGGTCGTGATGACTGCTCCGGTCTCTTCGGGGTCGGCTGTTACCAGTGCTTTCCCGATTGCGATTTCCGCCGGAATGTCGAATTTCGACGCCAATTCGTCCTTCCATTGCGGCCCCAGCAGCTTGGGGCATACGATCAGAATTTTGGACAGCCGCGAGCGGGCGAAGAGTTCGCTGATGATCAAGCCGGCACTGATCGTTTTGCCGAGGCCGACATCGTCGGCCAGCAGCGTCACCGGCAGCCGGCGACAGAAGGTGATCAGATTGGTGACTTGATGATGGTACGGCGTCAGCCGATCGCGCCAGCGTTGGGTGGATTTGAAATCGTCGGGGCCCTCAATGACGATGGGATCAGTCAAATCCCATTCGAGTCCCGCCCGATAAACCCGGTATTCCTCTGGCGTGTTCTTGCGGCTAAGTATTTTCGATTGGAACTCTGACGCGACGACCATCCTTGCCTCTGGATTCCTACCGGAACCGTTTCAACCTTAGGATGACCGCTTACGCGTTGGCCGACAAGTGGTTTTAGTCAGATCGTCCGGATCAGTTGTTCCTTACCGACACCGTTGTTCCGTCAAAGTTGCTCTATTATTGGCCTTTTTGATATCTTGAGGCCGCATGGAGTCAGATCGGCTGAGCCAGTTCCAAATAGCGACAGTAGGCGTTGGCCAGCCGCATTTGGGCCGGGGTGCGGCAATCGGCTTCGAACACCGTCGGTGAGGCCACCAGAATACAGACGCACTGAGCGCGCGAGACCGCGACATTGAGACGATTGAGGCTGTAAAGAAATTCCATGCCCCGAGGTGCATCGGCGTGGCTTGAAGTGGTCATCGAATAAATGACCAGCGGCGCTTCTTGACCCTGGAATTTATCGACCGTGCCAATTCTGGCGCCCGGCAAAAGCGCCTGCAATTCGAAGACCTGGGCGTTGTACGGCGCGATGATCAGGATGTCGGCCAGGGTCAACGGCTGCTCAAGGCCGTCCCGATTAATCCAGGTCGGCTTTGAAGCCATGACATCGCCGACCAATGCGCGGACGACCTCTGCCTCTTCGGGCGAGGAACTCTGGTTGCCGGTGTGGTTGACTGGCCGATAGCACAAGCCCGAACCAGCGACCGGCCCCGATGATCGGATCTCCTGTTCCTCCAGCCCCGCTCGGGGATGGAGTCGTCCTTCGTAGAATAATTCCGACGTGAAAGCGCATATGGTCGGGTGGAGACGCCAAGTTTCCTCCAGAAAGAGTCCGCGATCATCGGGGATCGTTTGGTGGCCAGCTAAAATGTGATCGAGTGCAGACGCCTCTGTGCCAACTGGATGACTGCCTTTGGTCGGTTGATTCAGTTGCTGGGGATCGCCGAGCAGAACGACGCTCTTTGCCGCCTGTGACACCGCTAAGACGTTCGCGAGCGCCATTTGTCCGGCCTCGTCGACGAAAAGCACGTCGACCGCCTGGAATGCGTCGGCACGCGCCCAAAACCACGCCGTTCCACCAGCCACGCGGCAGTCGCCCTGAAGGGCTGACAAACATATTGCATTGTCCGTGGTAAATCTCAGGTGCGGCTCATCTGGGCTTTTGTCCGAGACCTTTTGGATGCAGGTAAGATCAATGCCGACTTCATCCGCAGCTTTGCGAACGCTATCAAGAAGATTGCGAATTACCTTATGGCTGTTCGCGGTCACGCCGACACGGAAGCCGGCATTCACGAGTGCCGTGATCATGCGGGCACCGGTGTAGGTCTTGCCGGCGCCGGGCGGACCTTGAATCGGCAGGACCCCGGCACCGAGCTGGAGCACCAGCCGAATCGCGGCTTTCAGGGCGGCTTCACCAGGAAAACGTAGGGCCTGGCCACCCACGCGAGGCCCATGCCGGAGGAGCAGATCGCGAGCGCCCTGATAAGGTCCCTCGCCCTCAAGGCCGTGCTCGGCCGCATGTTCGCCGATCCGCACCAATGCTTCGGCGATCACCTCCGTCCCTATGTAGTCGTGCTCAAATAGTGCCTCCGGGTGAAGGTTGACTGCGTCTCCGTGTTTCTTGATGTCCACCCAACCTTCTTCAATTGATATCTCAGCCACCGCGCCAAGCTTGTCCCCGCCGACCGCACGGACGCCTTCTCCACCCCGCAATTCGGTCTCCTGCGGTGGAAATCGATAGCGATGTATCGGCGCTCTGGCGGTCCCTCCGGTGACCGCCTCGAATCGGAGCCCGCTCAGACCTGCCCGCTCATCAAGCAAGTCTTCCGCGGACAGGTCGCCGAGCCGGAAAAATTCCCACCAAAATGCCTTATCTTCCCGACGGTGCCAGTCAAGACAATGGGCGAGAATCCAACGCGCGTGCTGCTCGTCGGTACGCTCTGATGGTTCGTCGGGGACGTCGGTGGTGAGCCGCTTAACCAAGGCCGCAATCTTCAACTGCCATTCGCCCAATTCTTCACTCGGGGCAGCGTCCGACAAAGCGGGGCGGGCGATGGCGGCACCACCGGCGATGGCCGAGGCGCGCACGGTTTCCAGCCAATCGCGTAGCCGCCATGTTGATTGGCAGTCGTCACGATTGTAAGCCTCGACGACGCGTCGTTCGTCATCGGCGATATCCGCGGCGTCACCAAGCTCCAGGAGCGCCTGTACCTTCGACAGCGCTTGGTTGGCAGCGGAGAGCGAGGTTTCGCGCACATAGTCGTAGAGGGGTTCAAGACATTTGATGGAATAACTCTCTACGCTCACCCGCAGGCCTTGCCGTACCACGGCGAGGAGGTCCACGAATCGTTTGCCGCGCAGGAGTTGATCGAATTCGTCCTCGCGCGTTGCATAGCGGCCCATCAGACGCTTCAGCGCCGCCGGTTCATACGAAGCAAAATGATAGATGTGCAGGTCCGGATAGGCGTTTAGGCGATCGAGTACGAAGTCGATGAACTGCTCGAACGCCGCGCGCTCCTGCGCTCGTGACAAGGCCCAGGCTCCCATGTAGCGCTCTTGACCGCTTTCCTCTCGAAAGCTGTAGCCAAACAAATATTCAAGCCCGCCATCACCGACGAACGGATCGCCTTCAATATCGAAGAAGATGTCTCCTATGCTGGGCTCGTGCAGCCTCGCCAGCCCGAAGGTTGGCACCGGCTCTAGCCGTTCATAGAGGATTTCGCCCGCAGTCCTGCCCTCGACTTGGATACGCGCTTGCTCGCGAACGCGCTCAAGAGCCGTCGCCGAACCACGACTGGGTTTGAAGGTCAGGGGGATTGGCATCTCGGCCAGCGCAGCGCCGGTCGTGATGCTGTGTCCTTCGAGCTCAGTTATCTGAATCTTGCTAATGCCGGCAATCAGGGACGGGTGATCGTCTTCCCGTCGTTGGGCGTCACAACGATCCTGCCAGCGGCACACGTCGCAGTAGGGTTTGGGATAGGGGTAAATCCGGACGGTTTGATCCATCCCCACAGCGCGTTCGAGGCTGGCCTTCACTCGCCGATAATAGGCCGCGAAATCATCAGTCCTGAAGCACTGGGGCTGAAAGTCCGACCACGGGGCAATCACATAGGACCAATGCGGCCTCATTCCCTGGACCAATCCAAGCAGATCGCAATACAGACTGAGTTGTAGGACTGTCCCTCCTTTGGTCTCCTTTGAAAGTTTGGTATCGACAACTTCGTAGGACCAGTTGCCCAGCTCGCTGGGCTCTTCGACGCGCAATAGAACGTCGGTACGCCCGCCCCAGCCGTTGGCCAAGAACGCGCCCTGCACGATCACCGCTCGCCCCAGTCTCATCGCCTCGGCTGTGGCCGCGACCGCCGCGGCATCCAACCCGATGCCCGCGATGACTTCGATCTCAAGGCCCTTGGCGCGAAGGTGTTCGACGTAGCCCTGTTCGTGGCGAAGCCCGCGTTCCCGTAGAACGTCGAGGAGCGGATTCCAGAACTTGGGCTTGGCTAGCGTGCCATTGGCGACTGCGAGATCAAGTTCGGTTAGGTTGCGACAATTCAAGTGCCCGACAAGATCAGAAGCGCTGAGTTGGACGCCCTGGCTCAACCGCAGCATAGGCGGGGCCCCTCCGTTGACATGGTCGTATGTTTTGCTCCCTCAACTATGCCGCGAATGAATGTCGCTGACCAGAGCTAGGCTTCCAGAACTTACGCACCTCTGCAGTCAAAGAGGCGCTAAGCCCGCCATCAAGGGCATTGATGTGTGTTAGCGCTAGCGCTGCGCCAGCCTCGCCAATGTGCCATATAGCGCCGTGGATGCGCTTGCCGCTGGCCCCGGTGGTGGGCCCCGCCCCGCGCGGAGCGGCCGGCCCTTTTGCGCGCATCCTCGGCGTTGTGGCGGGCGCTCTCGGGGCATTGCATTGCGAGCCGAGAAGCGGGGGAAGGCGCCGGCGTGTGCATGGAGTTGGAAGGACGCAGTTTCTGCAACTCGGAGGTTCGAATCCTCTCGCCCCAGCCAGCCAGTGCGGTCTCTGCGGTGTGATTTCCAGGTGTGGGAGAACCGCCGACATTCCCGAGGGTTAGCGGGCAATGGGCGGGTCTTTGGCGAGGAAAATCGGGCGCTTCCCACCGAGGGGGGCGTTTTCCCGCCGTGACGTACGACGCTCGTCACGTTGCCGTGGTCGTCGGTCGACTACGCGAGCACCTGACGGCCGGCGAGGTGGAGGTCCTGATCGATGCCGCCAAGGACAACCGATACGGCCATCAGGACGCGACCATGATCCTGCTGGCATTCCGGCACGTGCTGCAGGTGGCCGAAGCCTCGACGATCTCACCGAGGATTGCATTGGCCCGGACGGCGGCGTTCGGGCACCCGTTTGGCAACACCCCGAGCACCCGACGCCCGTGACCGCCGTCAACGTGATCGGAGAACTTTTCAATTTCACCTAACCGATACGCCTTTGGTGACGCCGCCCGCGGCGCGTGTAATCTGGTTGGCACGGCTGGTTGGATTGAATGCGAGTAGACCGGTTCGAAATCGACGCAGATAGGTTCGAATCCTTTCAGGGCAGGCCAGCCAGTGCGGTCTCTGCGGTGTGATTTCCAGGTGTGGGAGAACCGCCGACATTCCCGAGGGTTAGCGGGCAATGGGCGGGTCTTTGGCGAGGAAAATCGGGCGCTTCCCACCGAGGGGGGCGTCCCAGCCGAAGTGATGAAACGTTCGTTGATTCCGCAGGTTTTTTGGTGTCGCGTTTCTGGGTAGGCGATCGCGTTTCTGGGTAGGCGATGTCAAAACCGGGGGCTGACCTGCCTCCGGGATCAGCTTGGGGGATGTTCTGAGACTGCCCAAGCGGAATCCGCCATGTAGGCGGCGCGAAGCTCAATCTGGCTCTTGTACGGAACGTGAGAACCTGGCCGGCGATACCAAGGGAAAAGGTGCAAGTGGCTCCAACCGCGAGGCCGAAAGTACCGATGCGCCGGAGAGGGGCGGACTGCCTCGTAGTAGCGATGACGCGGGGTAATGCCCGTGGAGCGAAGGGGGCGGGTCATCGCCGTTGAGCTTGGGCCAACTGGGTTAAACCGGGAGGAGCCCGAAGGTTCAGCGCAAGGCGGCAGCCTTCGTGCGATGACACAAGCCGGATGAATCGAGCGCCGCGTAGCCGCCGACAATTTTTTCTATGCGTCTTTAAGCGAATCGTTATCGCCGATTTTTTGCAGCAACTCGACCCAACTATCCGAAAGCGAAGCCCTTACAGCCGGTGCTGCGGCAAGCATCAGGCGGGCGGCACCTTTTAATCCTGAGGTCTGCATGTCGACGACGGCCGCCCCAATCTCAGGCGCATGCTGGAGTGGCGCCCGCAGTGCAAAAGTTTCGTCTCTCAACACGCTCGACCATCCCTCTACTATCTGCGGGATCAGAAGTCGTTCAAGGACACGGCGCGCCAGACTGTACGACACATGGGAAATCACCAAGAGATCCCTTTCGAATCGCGCTCTCGGATTGCCCCTTAAATCGGGCTCTAACGCAAGACGCGCGGCAAGTGCCACAGAGCTCGCTGGCCTATCCTCCATTCTCTCGCCCGAGGCGGCGCGTAGTATTTCGGAGATCGCTGCGGTGTCGCCCCAGGTCGCAAGACATGCCGCTTCGACACGTCCGACCAATTCCGGATTCCACGCGCCTTGAAGTCTATGCATTAGAAATTGGTCAATCGGGACGGTTCCCAGGATATCGGCCACTCCTTCATTTAAAAGTACCTGCGGGGCTCGCTGCTCCAGTACACTGATCTCGACCCGAGCTTCATCAGCTTCCGCTGCCCTAAATTCCTGGCTCACTTTGTACGCCGATATGGCCAAAAGACTCAGTCGGAATGCGGCCGTTATATCTCGATCCGCGACAGCTCGGCCGTAGCGAGCCATCGCGATGAACATCTCAACCGAGACCAGGCTACCGCCGACCTGCTTTGCCAAGGATCGACGCTCAATTCCAACATTAATGCCAAGTTCGATTTCGCAAAGGGACAGTATTCGCCAATTGTAAGCCAATGGCTTAAGGTCGGTCCCCAAGAGAGGTTCATCGCCGGACAGGGCCGAAGCTTGCCCAAATGCGATGTTGCGTGATGGACCGGAAGGGTACGGGTCAAGTTTCTTCCAAAAAAGGCCAACAACAGCGCGAGCAAACTGATGCGCACGTTCGTTTTGCCGAGAGCTTGCGGGATCAAGTGGCTCGACAGCGTCCAGAGCGTCGGCAATAACAACAATTCCGGGCCGGCGTGCGCCTTGCGTTCGTCCTGAACAACGCGCTTCGAAGGCCATGACAAACAAGCCGAAGGCTCCGCGTGGCCAATATATCGGCTCGTGCGCCTTTTCGACGCCGCGCCAGCCGTTGCCGTTCAGTTTGGGGCCAGCACCTTTAGCACGCCGCCGATCTCCAGTCGCCCGCGGCGTGCCAACATCATGAGCGCGACACGCAAGGCGTCGGCCGGCGGCGCTAGCTCACGTCGATTTCCTGTTCGCCATTGTGCAGCACGATGACAAGCGTGCTGTCTATCGAGCTTCGTGCCAAGCGAAGCAAGAATGTTCCTCACCTGCACGGACTTTGCGGCCAGCCTCGCTAGCTCACCACCGCCCGCGGCTGCCCCAGCGCCCATGGCCGCCGCCTCCGAAGCTGCCCCAGCGCCCATGGCCGCCTCCTCCGAAGCTGCCCCAGCGCCCATGGCCCCACTGGACCTGTGTGACGTGATCGGCTGCGATGTCGCCGATGGCCGCGCCATTTACCGGAACGGCCGACGCGCCTGATGTCCCGGCAAGCCCCATGCCGGCCGCCACCAGCATAGCCAACAAGATCGTTCGCATCGTGAGGTCTCCTCCAATAGTTATACTTGCTGCCTCAATCGACCGCATGAGTCGACTGAGTGCTACGAAAGGGAAATTCGGTAACCCGGACCAACGTTCCGCCAACATGATGGCCCGACGAAGGCTAATGAGTTAGTTCTCACATTACTAATGAGTTAATTTATGACACAAAATTTCGATTCTAAATAATAGGTTAGGTTTGGAGTGTAAGCCCCGCGGGGCGAGATCGAGCGTGGCTTTGGCTGGCGGTGACTCGGATCGTCGGTGACCACAGGGCGCCGCGCCGGCCACAAGCGCACGGTTCCACCGCTCCACGATCCGCATGGCTTCGTCCCGTGCAGCTTTCTCGGCCGCGCCCTCTTTCGCACGTGTCATCGGCGGCTTGAATTTCACCTAAAACCAGCGGATTGAATTTGCTGTCGCGGCCGCATCCGGCATGGTCGTTTGAAGGCTACAAGACGATGAAGGAACGCGGCGGCTCATTCGAATATCGAGAGCGGACAGGACATCACGTTGGTGGATGATGCGTCCTCGCCGGAGGGGACGCGATGGGCCGTGGGGACCGCCGCAAGTGCAAGTGCTGTCTTAAGTTATTTCGTCCTGACCCACGTAATCGCCGTCACCAATATTACTGTTCGGCGTCTGGCTGCAGAGCGGCCAGCAAGACCGCCAGCCAAGCCCGCTGGCTCGCCAAACCCGAGAACCAAAGCTACTTCCGCGGTTCCGTGAACGTTGCCCGGGTCCAGGCGTGGCGGGCGCACCATCCCGGCCATTGGCGCAAGGGTCGATGTGTCGGCTCTGCGTTACAAGATGTCTCAATGGCGCAACCCATTGGTTCCGCGGGGGCTCGTGACCCGTGACATGTCCGCAGTACCCTCGATGGCTGCCACGTGACCAGGGCGGCACCCGTGTCTCTGACGGGCCAAAACCCGCCGCCAGCCCCCTTCCGGACGCACCGGCATTCGGTGTAGCTTTGACCGAGAACTGCCAACGGGGGACGTGCTGAAATCCCGGGATCAACGGGTAGCCAGGGTTGCCATCGGCAAGCAATTCCCTCGCAATAACCACTGATCGGGCGCTTCGCCAGAGGCGTGCGCGTCGCTACTTTCTCACGACCACACCAGGTAGGTGGGGCATGCACAGGCAGCGGGATTTCCTTTCATTGGTAATAATCGCGGCAGCGGTGGTAACACCCGCTTGGGGGCAAATAGGGGTGCCAGCGGCTGGGCCGGCCAGTGTGCAAACCGCCGCATCCATCCCTGATTTCTCCGGCATATGGGGCCATCCATACCTCCCGGGCTTCGAGCCGCCGCTATCAGGGCCGGGGCCGGTGGTGAACAAGTCGCGC
>WNFT01012124.1_pt1 | contig 12303 bp, 12 predicted proteins | sample 5400191 | NCBI WGS metagenome assembly WNFT01 (sample SAMN13153359, study PRJNA577476) | soil metagenome | isolation source: 80 cm saprolite under Madrone tree | place: USA:California | collected 2016-06-14
ATCTTCGCGAACTTCGCATAGGCCTCGCGGATGACTTGAGGCGATCGCTCCATCCCCGCGGCGGTCTGGCGGCGGATTTCCATCAGCCAGTCCTCATTCGCCTGTGGCGCGACGGTGATTGGATTGTCCGGATGGAGCAGCAGGTCGCCGCGGTCGTAGCGCGGCAAGAACTCGTTCACTTTCTCCTGGCTCGGGACCTTCACCAACGCCTGCGAGTGGGTGAGGAACGCTCCGTCGCAGGAGATGGCGCAAGGCAGGAAGACGCGACGATCCTCGGCGATCTTGTAGGCCATCAACGCGGTGTCGAGCGCTTCCTGCGCATTGTCCACCCAGACCAGCTGCCAGCCCAGGTCGCGCACGGCGAGCGCGTCGTTGTGCTCGACGCCGAAGGCGCCGGGGTCGTCCAGCGCGCGGTTGCCCACCATCGCGATCATGGGGATGCGCAAGGCAGGGGTGACGGTGAGCGCCTCCATCGCGTACATCCAGCCCACTCCGCTGGAGCCGCAGAACACCCGGGCCCCGCAGGCGCTGGCGTGCTTGACGATCTCGAACTGCGAGTGCTCGCCCTCGGCGATGATGTACTCGCAGTCCATCTCGCCGTTGGAGACGAGCTTGGCGATGTACTGCATGACGGTATCGTAAGGCCGGATGGGATATCCGGTGATCACGTCCACGTCCGCCAGCTTGCAGGCCACCGCGATGGCCTCGCTGCCGGTGATCAGCGACGTCTTGTCGACCGCGGGCTTCTTTGCCGGCGACTGCGCGATTGCCTCTGCCATGTCAGCCCTCTCTCAGCCCTGCCGGGCGAACTCGTTGGGAAGCTCTTCCTGGTACTGGCCACGGTAGCGGAAGCCGTGCGACCGCTCCGGCCGATCCTTGATCCACGCGGCGAGATGCGTCTCGTACGCGGGCTTGTCCGCGCGCCAGGCCTGCCACTGGCTGGCGTTGTCCGTGAACTGCGCCTCGTTGACCATCGTCACGCAGGTGGGCACGGGGCAGACTGCCTCGCAGACGCCGCAGCCGCAGCACGCCTCGAGATTGGCGTCGTAGAGGCCGTCGGGCGTGACGTCGAAGCAGCTGTCCGGACACTGCAACCAGCAGAGGGTGCACTTGATGCACTTCTCGAAGTCGACCACCGGCCGCATGGTGCGCGTCGCCCACTTCTTGAAGACGGTGTTGCGAGCCGGCTGCCAGCCACCCTCCGCGCCGGTGATGGGGTCCTTCATCTGGGCGCCCAGCGGGATTGCCGGAATGGCGATGCCTTCTCGCATCTCGGTCCAGTTGGGCATGTCGAACTTGTAGGGCTCCTCTGGATTGCCCTGCTCGGGGGTGACCGTGACGGTGCTGACGCGTTCGAAGGCCCGCAGCGCCGAGGTCGCCTTGAGATCGCTGTGCCACTCGTCGCGGATGGTCTGCTGCACGGAGCCGAGGTTGAACAGATCCGGCAGCACCCGCGCCATCACGCCGAGGATGCGGACGTCGGTGTGATCGTCCTTGTAGACCCAGAGGCCGGAGAAGCTCGGCGTCCCCTTGAGGACCGCCAGCTGGTACGGCGTCTCCTTCCGGTGCGCGTGGGGAATCAACTGCTCCGGCTCCTTCAGCGAGGTGACGATCAGCGTGCCGCCGGGCTTGAGCAGCTTGTTGATCGGCTGCAGCCCATACCAGGCCCAGGACTCCACGCCCTTGAAGAGGGTGTCGTCGACCACGATGCTGATGTCGACTTCCTTCGGCTCGTACTTGGCCTTCCCCTCTTCCAGCGTGATCTCGTCGCTGGCGACGATGGCGAAGTACTTGGCGGGGATGCCGTTGCGCTCCGGGCTGTCGCCGTACCGGCCGAAGGAGATGCCCGGTTTTCCTTCCCGGTGCGCTGCCAGCACGATGGCGCGGCTGATGTTGGCCGCGAGCTTTTTCTGGAAGATTCCGCGATAGACGATTTCGACTGCGAAGAGACGGCCCATATGCTTCTTCCTCCCGCTCAGAGCTGACGCATCACGACCTCTTCGATCTCCTTCAAGTGCCTGCGTACGGCGGCCTCCGCGGCCTTGGCGTCGCGCCTCTGGAGGGCGCGGAGGATGCGTCGATGGCCGTCGAACGAGCGCTGCGGCCGCCCCGGGACCTGAAGCGAGCGCGAGCGGCTCTCGCGCAACAAGTCCATCAGCACGTCGAGGACGCGGAGCACGACGCTGTTTCGCGCCGCCAGCGCGATGGCGTAGTGGAAGTCCGAGTCCTCGTCCATGGCCTCCTCCCCGCGGCGGAGCTTGGCCTCGTGGCGCTCGAGGATCGCGGCCATGTGCGCCAGCTCCTCGGCGGTGGCGTTCTTCGCGGCGCGGGCCGCCAGCCCCGGCTCGATCATCCTGCGCACGTCCAGCAGCTCGGTGACCAGCTCCCGCTTGCGCGTCAGCACCAGGGAAAGGGGCACCACCAGCGCGTCCGCGGAGAGATCGCGCACCACCGTGCCGTGGCCCTGCCGCGGCTCGAGGATCCCCATCACCTCCAGCGTGCGCACGGCGTCGCGGATCGAGCTGCGGCCGACGCCCAGCTTCGCCACCAGCTCGCGCTCCGGAGGAAGCAGGTCGCCCGGCTTCAGCTCGCCTTCGGAGATCAGGCGGCGGATCTGCTCGGCGACCTGTTCGTAACGGCGGACCTTGCGGACCGTCTCGAACCCGCGGGCGATCGACGAAGCGCGGCCGGAGGGCATTGGTCTGACCTTTCGGAGATCTGATCATCAGACCATTGCGGGAATGTCAAGGCCCGGATCAGCGGCGGGAGCGGCGGGCCCAGCCCTGGCCTTCCAGCGCCTCGTCGAGCAGCTTCGACATCGCACCCTCGTCGAGGGGGTCTTCCCCGCCGGCGACCGCCCTGGACCAGAGGAGCCGGCCGCTCGCGCGATCGACCAGGTCGAGCTGCAACGCCGTGTGGGGTCCGGAGAAAAAGCCGCGATCCTCGACGGGGAAGCTTACCGCCTCCGCCAGCGGCGGAAGCTGCAGGGCGATCGCCGCCATCGGGCCGGGATCGGGCGGAGGAGGCTCCGCGACTTCATCGGGATCGTAGGGCGCGCCATCCATCGCGAGCGGCGGACCGGGGGCGCCCCAGGGATCGTCGGTGGTCGTCTCGGGCGCGAGGACCAAGGGTCGCGGGGGGATCCAGAGCTCGAAAAAGAAAGCGACCTGGACGGGTGCCGATCGATAAGGACCCGGATACGGCAGGGCGTGACCCGCGGACGGCGGGACCGGCGGGCGGGGAGTGACCGGCACGACGTGCGGTCTGACCGCCACCGGCGCAGGCGCGCTCGGCGCGGGCGCCGCCTTCGGGGCGGGAGATCCCTTGCTACCGCCGCCCTTCACGGCCAGGAAGATGGCCACCGCGGCCACCACGACGATGCCGACCACGATGCCCACCTTGGCCCAGTTCTGCTGGCTCCTCCGCTCCTCGGTCAGGCCCACCGCGCGCTCCCGGACGAACAGCACCGCGTCGGTGGCCCCGGCCGCGGTGGCAGGGACGTCCAGGCCGGCCAGCGCCGCCGAGAGCGCCGCCCGGGCCCGCGCATCCGCGGACGCCGCAACCGCCGGCGGCACCTCTTCGGAGCTCTCCAGCCACAGCTCGGTGATGGGCGGCGCGATGGTACCGGGCGCATCGGCCGGCTGCTCCAGGGCGGTCACCGGAACGCGCACGGTCGTGCAGCCGAAAGCGAGGAGCGTCCAGAGGGCGGTCCGGCGCAGCGGCACCCCCGGAGTGTAACCCAGCGGCTGCCTCCCGGACGACTCCTTGCCCTCGCCTGCCTGCCCGGTGCAGGAGGCGCCTCACACCCACATTCTTTCAATCGCGCGTGAGCTTCGCCCGACTCCTCATCGACGGCCATCGCATCCCTGCGCTCCTCCGGGACATCGCAACCGGTGCGCGCCCGCGGTATCGTTCCTACCGGAGGTGCCGGAATGGCCTTTTCCCAGGAAGACGTCCGCAGGAACCACGATTACTTCATGGAGAAGCTGAGCGCCGAGCGACAGCTGGCGGACGTACAGCGGTGGGTGAACGGCGAGTCCGGCGCGCCGGAGTTCGTCCTCCTCGACACGCGCGCACGCGACGCCTTTGCCAAGGCGCACATCCCGGGCGCGGTGAGCGTGCCGCTCCAGGAGCTGGGACAGCTCGCTGCGAAGCTCCCGCGCGACAAGGAGCTGGTCACGTATTGCTGGAGCCGGATGTGACAACTCTCGGCGAAAGCCGCTCTGCAGTTGGCAGAGCAAGGGTTCTTCGTGAAGGAGATGAACGTCGGTTACGCAGAGTGGACGACCGGGAACGGACCGACACATGCGGAGCGCGTGCAGCAGGGCGAGCTGCGCTGCTCCTGCTCGAAGCTGTAGCCAGACGGGTGACATGACCTGGCGGACGCCGGAGGAGCCCTTCACCGATCGCGACCCCGCGTCGCCGATCGAGACGGTGATCGTTCCGCGCACGCGCGACCTGGGCGACGGTTTCGAGGTGCGCCGGGCGCTGCCGTCCATGCGGCGGCGGATGGTGGGGCCCTTCATCTTCTTCGACCAGATGGGCCCCGTGGTGCTCCGCTCCGGACAGGGGCTCGACGTACGACCCCACCCGCACATCGGCCTCGCGACCGTGACCTATCTCTTCGAGGGAGAGATCCTCCATCGGGACAGCCTCGGGACGGTACAACCCATCCAGGCCGGCGCGGTGAACTGGATGACCGCGGGACGAGCGGACGCCATCGTCCGTGCGCAAGACTGGCGGGCGGTTGTTCGGGATCCAGATCTGGGTGGCGCTACCCAGGCGCGAGGAAGAGAGGGATCCCGCGTTTGCCCACACGCCGGCGGACGCGCTCCCGGTGATCGACGGCGGCGGGGCACGGGTGCGACTGATCGCGGGTGGGCTCTACGGCGCCCGCTCGCCGGTGGGCGCGCTCTCCGAGCTGTTCTATGCCGACGCAGTGCTGCAGGGCGGCGCGCGCCTCGATGTGCCCCCGACGTACGAGGAACGGGCCCTGTTCGTTGCGGAAGGCGCGATCCAGATCGACGGCGAGACGTTCTCCGCGGGGCAGCTCTTGATCCTGCGCCCGCGGCAACAAGTCATCGTCGGCGCGGCGGGCGCCGCCCGCGTGCTGCTACTGGGGGGCGCCACGATGGACGGCCCCCGGCACATCTGGTGGAACCTGGTGTCGAGCTCGCCCGAGCGGATCGAGCAGGCGAAGGCGGACTGGGCGGCGGGCCGGTTTCCCAAGGTGCCGGGCGAGACGGAGTTCATTCCGCTGCCCGGACACGAGCCGGCGATACCGGAGTACCCGTAAGAGCCGTGGCAATTCAACGCCAAAAGGAAATCAACATCCCCGCAGGGCGGGAACGATCGCGGCCGGGTCGTCCGTCATGATGCCGTCCGCACCCAGGGCGACCAGGCTGCGCGCCAGGGCGGGCTCGTTCACGGTCCAGTAATCCACCCGCAGGCCCAGCGCGTGGCAGCGCCGGATCACCCACGGCCGGGCGAGCGACAGCGGAAGCTGCGCCGCGCTGCCCTTCGGCGCGAAAGGCCCTCTCTGCGCCAAAGCGGGCAGCGACACCAGGCGCGTCACCTCGCTCTGCCCCAGGCCGGTCGGCCCGCGGTATCCGAGCGCCCGGACGCGCCGCAACGTCGAGCTCCGGAACGAGGCGAGCGTGACCTGCTCTTCGGCGTTCAGCCGCTGCACCAGCTCTACGGCCAGCGCCGCGACCTGGATCTTGAGGTCGACGTTGATCGGCACGCCCGGAAAGCTGGTGACCACCTCCTCCAGCGACGGCATTCCCCAGGCGCGCACCTCGGCCCAGCTGCACTGGGCAATCCTGCGGGGCACGCCGAACACACGAGCGCCGTCGGGATCGTGCGAAGCCACCAGCACGCCGTCGGCGGTGGCGTGGACGTCGGTCTCCAACGCGTCGGCCCCGAGCTCGAGCGCCCGCCGGAACGCCGGCATGGTGTTCTCACGCAGCTCGCGCGACGCGCCACGGTGGGCGTACACGCGGGCGCGGGCGGTCGCCATCGCGGCCCCTACTTGCGCTGCTCCCGGCTGCCGGGATGGCGGACGTCGGTGCCGCGCACCATGTAGATGACCATCTCGGCCACGTTGGTGGCGTGGTCTCCCAGGCGCTCGAGGTGCTTGGCGACGAAGAGCAGGCTGTTCGCGCGCCGGATGTTGCGGGGATCCTCCATCATCAGGGCGAGCAGCTCGTTCACCAGGTTGTGGTAGATGGAGTCGAGCAGGTCGTCGTTCTTGATCACGGCCTCGGCCTTCGCCGCGTCGGCTTCGACGAACGCGTCCAGCGCCGCCCTCACCTGCCGCTGGCCCAGCTCCGCCAGCTTGGCGAGATCGTGGATGGGCTTGAGCGGCGGGCTCTGGTTCAGATCGATGGCCCGCTCGGCGACGTTCACCGCCAGGTCCCCGATCCGCTCCAGGTCCACCACGATCTTGAGCGCGGTGGTGATGAAGCGCAGGTCGCTCGCCGCCGGCTGGCGCAGGACCAGCAGCCGCCGGCAGGCCTCGTCGATCTCGATCTCCAGGCGGTTGACGTCCCGATCCTGGCCGATCGCGCTTTCGGCCAGCTTCGAGTCGCGCTCGGTGAGGGCGCGCATGCTGGTGGCGATCTCGGTCTCCACCTTGCCCCCCAGCATCAGGAGCTTGTTGCGGAGGTCGTCGAGCTGCGCGTCGTACGTCTTGTCGGTATGCGCCTTCATCCGAACTTGCCCGTCACGTAATCCTCCGTACGCGATTCGCGGGGATTAGTGAAGATCTGCTCGGTTGCCCCGTGCTCGATCAGCTCTCCCATGTAGAAGAACGCCGTCGCATCGGACACCCGCGCCGCCTGCTGCATGTTGTGGGTCACGATCACGATGGTGAACGATTCGCGCAGCTCGCGGATCAGCTCTTCGATCCGGGCGGTGGCGATGGGATCGAGCGCGCTCGCCGGCTCGTCCATCAGCAGCACCTCCGGTTCCACCGCGAGGGCGCGCGCGATGCACAGGCGCTGCTGCTGGCCGCCCGAAAGCGAGAGCGCGCTGTGGCGCAGGCGATCCTTGACCTCGTCCCACAGCGCCGCCTGCCGCAGGCTGTTCTCCACCAGCGCGGGAAAGTCGCCGTGCACGCCGTTCAGCTTGAGCCCCGCCACCACGTTGTCGAAGATCGACATGGTGGGAAAGGGATTGGCGCGCTGGAACACCATCCCCACGCGGCGCCGCAGGTCCACCGGGTCCATCCGCTTGGCGTGCAGATCCTGCCCGTCCACCAGGACCTTCCCTGACTGCCGCGCGCCGGGCACCAGCTCGTGCATGCGGTTGATGCAGCGGACGAAGGTGCTCTTCCCGCAGCCGCTGGGGCCGATGATGGCCAGGACGGAGTTCTCCGGCACCGTCAGCGAGACGTTCTTGAGCGCGTGGTTGTTCTTGAACCACGCATTCAGGCCGTCGACCTCGATCTTCTGCTTCATCGGAAGCGTCTCCGCGAGAGCAGCCGTCCCGCGAGAGAGAGCGAACCGACCAGGAGCAGCAGGACCAGGGCGGCGCTCCAAGCCTTGTCGTGCCACTCCTGATACGGGCTCACCGCGTAGTTGAAGATCTGGACGGTGAGCGAGGCCGTGGGCTGGTCCGGGCGCCAGTTCCAGTACTGGTTGTTGAGGGAGGTGAAGAGCAGGGGCGCCGTCTCCCCCGAGGCGCGCGCCACCGAAAGCAGGATGGCGGTCATGATCCCGCCCAGGGCCGTGCGCAGCACCACGCGCAAGGACGTGCGCCACTGCGGGACGCCCAGCGCCAGCGATGCCTCGCGCAGCGAAACGGGCACCAGCCGCACCAGCTCCTCGGTGCTGCGCGCAAGCGTCGGCACCATCAGGACCGCGAGCGCCACGCCACCGGCCAGCGCCGAGAAGCGGCGCATGGGCAGCACCACCAGGCCGTACGCCACGATTCCCACCACGATCGACGGCACTCCGGAGAGCACCTCGGCGGTGAAGCGGATCGCGTCACCCAGGCGGCTGTCGCCGCGCTCGGCGAGATAGACGCCCGCGCCCACCCCGAGCGGCACCCCGATGGCGCAGCCGAGACCCACGATGTACAGCGTGCCGGCGATGGAGTTGCCCACGCCGCCGCCCGACTCCCCCACCGGCGCGGGCGTGCCCGTGAAGAAGGTCCAGCTCAGGCCCGCCACCCCCCGCGACACCACCAGCCAGAGCAGCGAGACGAGCGGCACCAGCGCGATGGTCAGGGCCAGGCCGCAGAGGGCGGTCATGAAGTAGTTGATGACCTTTCGCGTCCGGAGCGAGGTCATGCCTGGACCCTGGCCGGGCCGCGCCGGGACATGCGCACGAGCAGCCGCGCGGCGATGTTGAGCAGGACCGTGACGCCGAACAGCAAGAGGCCCAGCGCCGCGAGCGCTGCGGTGTGCAGGTCGCCGCTCGCCTCGGCGAACTCGTTGGCGATCACGGCGGGAAGCGAATATCCGGGCGCGAAGAGGGAAGCGCGGATCGACGGCGAGTTGCCGATCACCATCGTCACCGCCATCGTCTCGCCCAGGGCGCGGCCGAGGCCCAACATCGTCGCACCCACGATCCCGGCGCGGGCGTAGGGCAACACCGAGACGCGGATGGCCTCCCAGCGGGTCGCTCCCAGCGCCAGCGCCGCCTCGCGCAGCGCGCCGGGCACGGTCTGGAGGACCTCGATGGCGATCGAGGTGATGGTGGGCAGGATCATGATCGCCAGGACCACGCCTGCGGCCAGGTAGCCCAGGCCAATGGGCGGGCCCTTGAACAGGGGCAGGAAGCCGAACGCCTTCGCCAGCGCGGGCTCCACCACCTTGCGCAGGATCGGCACCAGCACGAACAATCCCCAGAGGCCGTAGACGACGCTGGGAATGCCGGCGAGCAGCGAGATGGGAAACGAGACGATGGACTTGAGGGAGGGCGGCGCCATCTCGGTGAGGAAGAGCGCCAGTCCGACGGAGACGGGCAGCGCCAGCACCAGCGCGACCACGCTGGTGACCAGCGTGCCGTAGATGAAGGGCAAAGCTCCGAATACGTCGCGCGTGACGTCCCAGACCGAGGTGGTGATGAAGGCGACGATTCCGGTATGCGCCATCGCCGGCCAGCCGATGCGCACCAGCTCGGCCACGATCACCGCCGCGACCACCAGCACGGCCAGGCCGAGCACCCCCAGCGCGGCCGCCCAGGCGCGGTCGGGCAGGTTCGATCGCGCCGAAGCGCTCTCCGGGGCCCGCTCAGGCTCGCGCACCTTGGTCACGATTTCACTTGCCGTCTGCAAGCGCGGGCTTCCCCTGGATGGTGATCGTCTTCAGCGTCGCTTCCACCGTCTTCACCAGCGATGCCGGCAGCGGAGCGTAGTCCAGCGCCGCGGCCATCCTTTGCCCGTCCTGGATGGCCCACCAAAGGAAATGGACCAGCGCCTCGCCCTTCCGGCGGTCGGTCTGCTCCTTGTAGACGAGCAGGTAGGTGAAGGCGGCGATGGGGTAGGCGTCCTTGCCGGGAGCGTCCGCGATCGAGACGCGGTAGTCCGGAGGAACCTCCGCCTTGGCCGCGGCGGCGGAGACCGTCGCCAGCGTCGCCTGGATCCATTGGCCGTCGCGGTTCCTCAGCTCGGCCATGGGCAGCTTGTTCTGGTTGGCGTACGCAAGCTCGACGTAGCCGATGGCCCCTTCGGTCTGCTTCACGGTGGCGGTGACTCCTTCGTTGCCCTTGCCCCCGAGTCCCGTCGGCCAGTTCACGCTCTTGCCCGCCCCCGGACCGCTCTTCCACTCCGGCGACACCTTCGCCAGGTAGTCGGTGAACACCGCCGTGGTCCCCGAGCCGTCGGAACGGTGCACCACCGCGACGGCGCTGTCGGGGAGCTTGAGACCGGGGTTGTCCTGGGCGATCGCGGCGTGGTTCCACTTGTCGATCCTCCCCAGGAAGATGCCGGCCAGCGTCTCGGACGAGAGCCGCAGCGAAGCCGTGCCGGGGAGGTTGTAGACGACGACCACCGCTCCCATGACGGTGGGAACGTGCAGCAGCCCGGGGGCCTTCTGCAGCTCCGCATCGGTCATCGGAGCATCGGTCGCGCCGAAGTCCACCGTCCTCTCGCTGATCTGCTTGATCCCGCCGCCGGAGCCGATCGACTGGTAGTTGATCTGCACGTCGGGGTGCAATTTGTTGTACTCGCTGAACCACTTCGAATAGATGGGGAACGGAAAGGTCGCGCCGGCGCCGTTGATCAGCACCTTGTCCGCGAGCGCGGCGCCGCCCAGCGCCACCGCCAGGCCTGCCACCACCAGGGTCTTTTTCATGGAGCGTGCTTTGTCGCCGGCCCACGTGACGGCCGTGTGACAACAGCGGAGCAATCTGATGGCGGCGGGCGGGCCCCGCTCACCCGCGTCCGCGGCGCGCGGCCAACAACGAAACGATCCTCGGGCCGTCCATCTCCTCCACGGTCAGCTGGACGGAGCCGATCGCCACCTCGTCGCCGACCGCGGGGATCCGGCGGAGCTTCTCGATCACCAGGCCGCCGACGCTCGCCGCCGACTCCGCTTCGACCTGGATGCCGAAATGGTGGGCGAAGTCGGCAACCGGCGTGCGGGGATCCACCCGGTACCGGCCGCTCGAAAGCCGCTGGATCGAGGGGGCTTCCCGGCTGTGCTCGTCCTGCATCTCGCCCACGATGGCGCCCACCAGGTCCTCCATCGTCACCAGGCCGGCCGTGCCGCCATACTCGTCCACCACGATCGCGATCGTCTGGCGCGTGCGCCGGAATTCGCGCAGCAATCCCTCGGCGCTCATCGTCTCGGGGACATGGAGCGGCGCGCGCAGCAGCGCGAGCAGCTCCCCGGGCGTGCGCGGATCGGTGCCGGCGTGGAAGACGTCGCGGACGTGAAGGATGCCGGCGATGTGGTCGATGTCCTTTTCGACCACGGGATAGCGGCTGTGCCCTGCTTTCTTGGCGATCTCGCGGCGCTCTTCGGGCGTCTGGTCGAGCCGGAAGTAGACGATGTCCTGCCGGGAGACCATGAGGTCGCGGGCGACGCGCTGCGGAAGGCGCAGCGTGCGGGCCACCAGATCCAGGCGCTCCCGCGATCCTCCCTGGTCGGATCGCATGCTGGCGACGATCAAGCGCAACTCCTCTTCGCTGTGGATCGCCTCGGACTCGCTCGGCGGCCGCAAGCCCAATACGCGCAGCGTGGCGGCGGCGACGCCGTTGAGGGCCCAGATGGCGGGATAGAAGAGCAAGCGGAACCAGCGCATCGGCGCCGAAACCACCAGCGCGGTCCCTTCGGAGCGCTGGATGGCGAGGCTCTTGGGCGCCAGCTCGCCGAAGACGATGTGGAGGAAGGTGATCAGCAGGAAGGATAGCGCGGCCGCGATGCCCTCCCGGGTCGTTGGAGCAAGACCTGCCCGGGTCCCCAGGGGCTCGATCAAGTGCGCAAAGGCCGGCTCGCCGATCCAGCCCAGCGCCAGCGAAGCGAGCGTGATGCCAAGCTGCGTGGCGGAGAGGTATTCGTCCAGGTGCTCGACCATCCTTTTCGCGCGCCCGGCCGCCGCGGAACCCCTCCGGGCCAGCTCGTCGAGGCGGGTGGGCCGGACCTTGACCAGGGCGAACTCGGTCGCAACGAAGAAGCCGTTCAGCGCCACCAGGCCGAACGCGGCCGCCACGGAGAGCCAAGAACCTGTCATTCCGCTCTCCTAGCACCTTCTGGAAACGATTCCGCCGGGTCGGCATCGCATCGAAAGCCCGTTTGGCGTGACAGCCTGCCCCCGATGCACTAGGAACGGGGGGCGCTCGGGTACGACCTGGAGGATCTTCGTGGATATCGCAGCGGGCTCACAGCAAGCCACCATGCGGATGAACAGGCGCCGCGTCTGGATCATCGCGATCCTCGCGCTGCTCGCCGTCGTCGTCATCCTCGCCGGGATCAAGGCGGCCCAGATCGCCACCATGATCAAGGCCGGCAAGTCGTTTGCGCCGCCGCCCGAGGCGGTGACCTCCGCGAAAGTGGAATCGGTGGAATGGCAGGCGTCCCGGCCTGCGGTCGGCACGCTGGTCCCGGTGCGGGGCGTGACTCTTGCATCCGAGGTGGCGGGTCTGGTGCGCGAGATCGGGTTCGACTCGGGCGCTTTCGTCCGGCGCGATGACATGTTGGTGAAGCTGGATACCTCGGTCGAGGAGGCGCAGCTGGCCGCCGCGCGGGCCGACGCGGACCTGGCCCGGACCAACCTGGTGCGCGCGCGTTCCCTCCGCGCAGCCGGATCCAACACGCCCGCCGATCTCGACCAGGCCGAGACGCGCGCGAGGTCG
>WNFT01017294.1_pt1 | contig 12303 bp, 12 predicted proteins | sample 5400191 | NCBI WGS metagenome assembly WNFT01 (sample SAMN13153359, study PRJNA577476) | soil metagenome | isolation source: 80 cm saprolite under Madrone tree | place: USA:California | collected 2016-06-14
GACGCCGCCTAGAAGGCTGGCGATCACGGGCGCGTCGCGTTGGTCCTGCGGCACGCTGGCGATGGCGCGCTCCAGGTCGTCGACCGACGACAGCAGGTCGCCGGCAAAACCCGCCGCGGCGTAGCGAACGGCATCGTCCCGCTCCCGTCGCGCCTGGGTGCGGATGTTTTCCTGCTCGGCCAGCGATCGCAGCAGCCGATCCTTGACCGCGGCCAGCTCGGCCGTGAGATCGGCAACGGACGGCTCCCGCTCCGCTGGCGGCGTTGCTGTGGCGGCGTCCCGTTCGGGGCTGGCCGGGCGGGTCTCGGCGTCTTTCTCGGCCATTGATCGCGTCCTCCGGCAGCGCGTCGAAGCAAGCTATCCCTGGGAGCGCTTCTGTTGATCGACGTCCTCGAATTCGGCATCGACGACCTCGTCCTTGCCGGTCCCGTCTGGCTGGGTCGCCTGGCCCCCGGCGTCGCCTGCCTGGGCCTGCGTGGCCTTGTAGACGGCTTCGCCGAGCTTGCTGGAAACCTGGGTCAAGGTGCGGCTTTTCGCTTCGATCTGCCCGGCATCGTCGCCGCCGATCGCGGATTTGAGGTCGGCCAGGGCCCTGTCGATGGCGGACTTGTCCGCGGCATTGAGCTTGTCGCCGTGCTCGGCCAGGGACTTTTCCGTCGAATGGACCAGGCTTTCGGCCTGATTGCGGGCCTCGACCAGGGCGCGGCGCCTCTTGTCCTCCTCGGCATGCGCCTCGGCTTCCTTCACCATCTTCTGGATGTCGGCCTCGCTCAGCCCACCCGACGCCTGGATGCGGATCTGCTGCTCCTTGCCGGTCCCCTTGTCCTTGGCCGAGACATTGACGATGCCGTTGGCGTCGATGTCGAAGGTGACCTCGATCTGCGGCACGCCGCGCGGCGCCGGCGGAATGCCCACAAGATCGAACTGGCCGAGCAGCTTGTTGTCGGCCGCCATCTCGCGTTCGCCCTGGAAGACCCTGATGGTCACCGCCTGCTGGTTGTCCTCGGCGGTCGAAAAGACCTGGCTCTTCTTGGCGGGGATCGTGGTGTTGCGCTCGATCAGTCGCGTGAACACGCCGCCCAGGGTCTCGATGCCGAGCGACAGCGGCGTGACGTCGAGCAGCAGCACGTCCTTGACGTCGCCCTGCAGCACGCCGGCCTGGATGGCGGCGCCGACGGCCACGACCTCGTCGGGATTGACGCCCTGGTGCGGGTCCTTGCCGAAGAAGGTCTTCACGATCTCCTGCACCTTGGGCATGCGCGTCATGCCGCCGACCAGCACCACCTCGTCGATCTTCTTGGCTTCGATCCCGGCATCCTTGAGCGCCGCCATGCACGGCCCGATCGTGCGCTGCACCAGGTCGTCGACGAGGGTCTCGAACTTCGCACGCGAGAGCTTGATGTCGAGGTGCTTCGGCCCGTTCTGATCGGCCGTGATGAACGGCAGGTTGATGTTCGTCTCCTTCGTCGAGGACAGCTCGATCTTCGCCTTCTCCGCCGCCTCGCGCAGGCGCTGCAGCGCCAGCCGGTCGTTGCGCAGGTCGATGCCCTGCTGTTTCTTGAACTCATCGGCGACGTAATCCATGATTCGTTTGTCAAAGTCCTCGCCGCCAAGGAAGGTGTCGCCGTTGGTCGCCTTGACCTCGAAGACGCCGTCGCCGATGTCGAGGATCGAGATGTCGAACGTGCCACCGCCGAGATCGTAGACGGCGATCTTGCCGGCCTTCTTCTTGTCGAGACCATAGGCCAGAGCCGCCGCCGTCGGCTCGTTGATGATGCGCAGGACTTCTAGGCCGGCGATCTTGCCGGCATCCTTGGTCGCCTGGCGCTGGGCATCGTTGAAATAGGCCGGAACGGTGATGACGGCCTGCTCGACCTTGTCGCCGAGATGACGCTCGGCGGTCTCTTTCATTTTCTGCAGGATGAAGGCGGAGATCTGCGAGGGGGAGTATTTCTTGCCATTGGCCTCCACCCAGGCGTCGCCATTGTCGCCGCGCACGATCTTGTAGGACACCAGCGCCTTGTCCTTCTCGACGATGGGATCGTCGAATCGGCGGCCGATGAGGCGCTTGATGGCGAAGATGGTGTTCTCCGGATTGGTCACGGCCTGGCGCTTGGCCGCCTGGCCGACCAGGACCTCGCCGTCCTTGCCGAAAGCGACCATGGACGGCGTCGTCCGCGCCCCTTCGGCGTTTTCGATCACCTTCGCCTGTCTGCCTTCCATCACGGCGACACAGGAATTGGTCGTTCCCAGATCGATGCCGATCACCTTGGTGGGCATGTCCGCCTCCGTCGCAACGTTGGGGAGACACTCAACACCGTTCACCGGATGGCTACCTTGACAACCGTCAACCCGCGAACCCGTCGGTTGGCCGTCCGGCGAGCGTGAAGGGCAGATGCGTCGACGGATTCGTCGCCGCACGAACGGCAACGCCCTCGAAATTGACAGTCGTCAGGGCGAACCGATAGGCGGCCCGTCATGGTGCAGGCGCGTGCCGACAAACCGTTGATGCGGACCGGCAGCGACCACGGAGAAATGACGCGAGGAGCCAAGCCATGAAATCCGACATCGATATCAAACGAGACGTTGAGGAAGAACTCCGATTGAATCCCGACCTCGACGCCACCGACGTCGCCGTCGCCGTCAAAAGCGGCGTCGTCAGCCTGAGCGGCTTCGTCCGCAGTTACAGCCAGAGATGGGAGGCCGAACGCACCGTCAAGCGTGTCAACGGCGTAACCGGTGTGGCCAACGACATCGAAGTGCGCCTGCCTGTCTTCAATCAGCGGCCGGACCCGGAGATAGCCCGCGACGCCGTCTCCGCCGTCCAGTCCGAACTGCCGTATTCCTCCGAGCATATCCGCGTCATCGCCCGCGATGGCTGGCTGACGCTCGAAGGCCAAGTCGAGTGGAACTACGCGAAGGAGCGGGCGGAACGTGCCGTTCGGCGGGTGCGCGGGGTCAAGGGAGTCACCAACCTCGTCCAGGTCAGCCCGCGCGTCCCGCCGGTGGAGGTCCGACGCAAGATCGAAGAGTCCTTTCGTCGCAGTGCCGAGGTTGATGCCAATCGCATAACCGTGGAAACCGATGGCGGCGCCGTGACGCTGCGCGGCTCCGTTCGATCCTGGGCAGAGCGCCAGGAGGCCGAGCGGGTCGCCTGGCAGGTGCCCGGCGTCTCGCGCGTCGAGAACCTGATCACCATCAGTCCATGACGCAATGACCCGCGGCGGGCCCGTCCACGGGCGGGGCCTGCCGTGGGTCCGTCTGGCCCAAGGAGCCCGGGCTGGGCGAGGCCGCCATGAGAAAAGTCATCATGGGACTGGGCAGCGATAGCCGCACCGCGCTGGCGTTGGAAGAAACACTTCATCGCCGCCTGCGCCGCTCGAGCAGGCGGCGATCGGGGTGCGAGCTCGTCAGCCTCACAATGCTTCTGATCCGGAAGCGCCATCAGTGTCTGTTCGGCACGCCGTCGGCCAGCTTGTCGGCGCGCCGCATGGACAGGCACCGTGGGGTTTCGAGTTCGATAACGCCCTGACGGCGCAGTTCGGTAATGGCGCGACTGACCGTCTCGACGGCAATCCCGACATGATCGGCAATGTCGTAGCGCGACATCGGCAGGACCACCGAGCTGCCCTGCTGTTCCGACAGACGTCGGGACATCGACAGAAGATAGCACGCGATCTTCTGTGTCGAGGTCGTGCGGCCCTGAACCAGAATGTGATTCTCGAGGCGGGCAATGGTTTGGCAGGCGCGCTCATAGAAGAACCGATAGAGCGACGGCTGCATCGCGGCGAGCGCATTGAAATCGCGGCGGGTGATTCTTGCCGTCAGCGTTTCATCCGTCGATGCCTCGAAGCAGAAGAGCCGGGCATCATCCATACGCAGACCGAAGAAGTCGCCCGGCATCATCAGGTCGACGATACGCCGCTGGCCACTTTCGAGAATGAGGGACTTCCGCACGATTCCGGATAGAACCCAGCCTATGCCTCCATGGGCGACGACCGTGTCGCAGCAATCCGCCCGCTGCCAATGCGCCAGGGAGACAACGGGCCCAAGCTCGTCCGTGAAGGCGAGCAGATCTTCGTTGCGAGGCAAATGGGGAGGCTGTCCAAGTACACTTCCTGGAGGTGGATTTTGAGCAGAGTTGATGGCGGGCATATCGTCCTCCAGCCGCGATGACGCCCCCGCTGGGTCGACCAGATCAGATCGGAGCAGCTTGCGGAATCCGTTGAGAACCTAGGTAGGAGCCCTAGGTTGGCCAGCTCTGGCGGACCTGCACTGCACAGCGCGCGTCCCAGGAGCAACAGCTGATCACCGGAAAGACACTCTCGACCATTGAACGAGGTCCGGCGGAGGATTGAGCGAACTCGCGCTGCCAATGGGCGTTCCGTCACGATACTCACAGTTTTATTCGCTTGCCGCTGCAACCTCTATGAAGCTTCAGCGCTTCACGCGGGAGGATGCTATGCCGAACGAGCAGAAAACCCTCAGGGCAGAAAACCCTCAGGCCGGTGGCCGCTACGTGGCGCGGTGCGGTGGTCTTGGTGTGCTTTCGGTTCGACCGGTGACGAGAACACTATTCTCCTCCCCTTCATGAAGAGGGGATTGAGAGAGGGACAATGCGTCAACATCATTGACGAACGCCGCCGAGGCGAGAAGGTCGGATGGCCGGTCCTTGATGTTGATTGACTTCAGGCGCCTCGGGACAGGCACACGTCAGCGATGGACACGTTGGGCTTCTCGGATACATTCAGCCCCGCGGCCCAACTGCCCGTCAATGATCACCGTGGATCCGCCTATGCGAACAATCCCTCTTTTGACCAGTTGGGGAGAGAGCGAAAAATTGTGCGTCCAGGATCTGCTGGCGCTGTCGACGCTGTCGGCTTTGTGGATCGACAAAGACTCGGAGCACATTGCCACGGAAGCCGCACGAGCGCTCGCGGGCTTGCTGGAGCTCGAGTTTGCGGCCGTTCAGTTTAGTGCTTCGTCCGGGGCAGAGACATTCAGGCACAGCGCGCCGAAGGGTAATTTGGATGGACTGAACGCGACGTCGTTCGAGGCCCTTCCTCAAATGAATGATCGATGGCCGACCAGTGGGGTCTCCGATTGGCAAAGCTCGTCAGACGGACCGGTCATGCGGATTGCTCGCATTCCCATTGGTCTGCGTAGTGACGGATGGCTTTTTGCGGGCTCGATCGACCGGCAATTTCCGAATGATTCCGAGTTCGTCGTCCTCTCGACCTTTGCTTTTCAGATTGCGGTCGCCCTGCAGAACTGGCTTATCAAGCAAGCTCCACGAGAGAGCGATGAGCGCTTTCGGCAGTTCGCAGAGTATTCGGCCGACGTCTTGTGGATCCTCGACGCGGACGCAATGCAGATCGAATACCTCAGCCCCGCTTTCGCGCGGATCTGGGGACAAGCACCCACAACGATGCTCGGTGAGATAGACCGTTGGGTGAAAACAATTCATCCGGACGACCGGATCGGCACGCTCGCCGCCCTCGCTTCCGCCTTGCGCGGCGAGGTCGTCGTTCAGCAATACCGCATCGTTGTCTCCGAACTGGTAGTGCGCCGGATCCGGCATATGCTTTTTCCGATTCGTGACGACCAAGGGCGTGTGAGCCGTATCGGTGGCGTAGCGGCGGACATTACGAAGCCAGCCGACATTCAGGTCTACGTCCTGAACCCCGACGATTCTTACCGGGACCGCGTGTCTCTTCTGTTGCAGAAGAGTGGCTATGGCGTGAAGGCATTTGCCTCCTCGCGGGCCCTTCTCGAAGTTGCTCCTGTGCTCGTACCTGGTTGCTTGATCCTCGACGGTCCTGGATCCGAAACGAAGGGTTTGCGCATCGTGAGCGAGTTGAAGGCACGGCGCATCGACCTGCCGATCATCGTCATCGGCAAAAGTCGAGGTGACGTTGGCTTGGCGGTCAAGGCGATGAAGGCGGGCGCAACCGACTGGCTGGAGTCCCCCTGCAAAGAGGCCGAACTTCTTGCTGCTGTCGCGTCGGCACTGGCTGGTGTCCGGAATACGATGGTCGCCGATCGAGCATCGGAGCTTGCGCGAACCCACGTTGCCGAAATGACGGGCCGTGAGCGGGACGTCCTGCTCGGCTTGGTGGTAGGCGAGACCAACAAGGTGATCGCACGACGGCTCGGCATCAGCCCCCGGACTGTGGAAATGCACCGCGCGCACGTTATGGAACGACTGGGCGCTCGAACCCTGTCGGAGGCTGTGCTGCTGGCTGCCTCTGCAGGCCTTGTATCCTAGCTAGACGAAGAGCCAAGCCGGCTCACATTGACCCTCGGCGGCGCCCGGGCCGCCCTCAATATGACGGACGTCAAGAAGTAGGCCGCCGGCCTGCGCTAGCGTTCCGTCGACAGCGGGACCGTTCGCCAGGAGGCGGCAATGAAGCGCGTGACGATGTTGGCAGCCTTGATCGGCATGCTGCTGACGGCGGCGAGCCGGGCGGAAGACCCGGCGCCCCTGGTGCTCGAGGCGAAAATCCCGCTGGGTACCGTGACGGGCCGCATCGATCATTTCGCCTTCGACGCCGACCGGCAGTTCTTGTTCGTGGCCGAACTCGGCAATGACAGCGTGGGCGGCGACGAGCACGCTCTATGTCGCCAACGCCGGCGATGGATCGGTGCGTCTGTTCCAAGGTCCGGACTTCACGCCGGCCGGCCGCATCGAGCTCGGCGACGACGCCGACAACATCCGGATCGATTCGTGGCGCAACCGAATCGTCGTCGGCTACAGCAAGGGCGCCCTTGCGGCGATCGATCCGGCGAGCCGAAGGAAGGTAGCTGATATACCGCTCAAGGGCCATCCGGAAAGCTTCCAGTTCAACGAGACGGGCTCCCGGATCTTCGTCAATGTGCCGCAAGCCCGGGAGATCACAGTCGTCGATGCAGGCGCCGGCCGACAGATCTCGGCCCTCGACACGGCCGGCGCGGGTTCGAACTTTCCAATGGCCGTCGACGTCGATGAGCATCGGTTGTTGGTCGGCTTCCGCAGCCCGGCCAAATTGATGGTGTTCGCAACCCGGACCGGCAAACTGGAAGGAAGTTTCGATCTCTGCCGCGATGCCGACGACATGTTCGTCGATCCCCAGCGGCGGCGCCTCTACGTGAGTTGCGGCGAAGGCGTGATCGACGTCCTCGCCCAAACCACCGACGGATACGAGCGAGTCGCCCGCATCCCCACTGTCGCGGGCGCGCGCACATCACTGTTCGCGGTCGCAACCGACCGGCTCTATCTTGGCGTGCGAGCAACGGCGGCTGAGCCGGCCGCCATTTGGGTGTTCCGCCCGCAGTTATGACCCGCTGCCAGCGGAATGCCGTCCTCGTGCTGTCGCCGATCCTGGCCATGGCCTGGGATGCTGGCGATCAAGAAGGGCGCAGCGTCGCTGTTCCTGCCCATCATCGAGCCGGGCAGCACCAAGGCGCCCGACAAATATACGGTCGTGTTCACGCTCAAGGAGCCGTCCGCCATCTTCCTGGCCACCGTGCCGGAAATCCTGGTGGTCAATTCCGAGCTGGTGAAGAAGAACGAGAAGGACGGCGACTGGGGCCAGGCGTGGCTTGCGAAGAACGTGGCCAGCACCGGCTCCTACAAGCTGAAGCGCTACGATCTGGCGATCGGCTTCGTGGGCGAGCGGTTCAAGGAGCATTTCGCCGGCTGGGACGACAAGGCGTTCGACGAGATCGAATTCCGTGCCGTGCTGGAAACCAACACCCGCGTCCAGGGGCCGATCAAGGGCATTGGAGCCTATCGCCATCACCCAGCGGTCTCCAGCAGCTGGTGCGGCGCCTCGCTAAGGAGGCGGAGATTAGTGCTGGTCGTCTGCTGCAACGTGGGCGGCACGTAGCGGAGAGAAACGTGAACAAAGTCACTAACGAGAACCCCTAACAGACTGAGCGATGTTGTGGATGGCTCGCGGGCTGAGTTCGAGTGACGACCGGAAAGTCCTGACAGACCGGAAATTTTTGCTCTTGGTCGCGTCACGGCGCTGAAGGAGCGAGCCATGCTTCAGACGCACAATCAGAGCCAGGCGATGCTTCGTTCAGTGCTGCACAACGTTCGCCGGCGCATGACAACAGAGCAGGTGCTGACCTTTGCCGACGCGTTGCCGCCACTGCCCCGTGGGATTTTCATCGAGGGCTGGCGGCCAACCGATCCGCCACCCATCGGTTCGGCAAACGAGTTTCTCCAAGAAGTTGTCCAAGACTTGTCACCGCGTCACGTCCCGCCGGATTCGATCGTGACGGACGCCTTCGCGAAATCGACCGCGTCTTGGCGGGCTTCGCGCGTGCCGGATAAGGTCAGCAAATGAGTTCGTTCGCTGCGCGACCGATTTGGGTGGCGTATAGCTTCGGGGCAAAGCAAATGACGCGGAAAATTGATGGACGTCATGGCTGCGGAGAGCGAGACCCCTAGACAGTCACCCCCAAGGGCGCCGCGTGATCCTGGATAATCGGGCGCCGGGACCGTAAACGAATGGCCCGGCAACCGGTGGATCGGAAATTGAGATCGTCATACTGAAGGCGCCGAAAGGAATAGAGCGAGCCGGCGAACCCGGCACCATTCATCCACGCCCTCGCACCCAAGGCCGCCAGGAGTCACATGCCATGCTATTCGACTCTGTTCGGTTGCTCATGATTGCCAGTGTTGCGCTTTGCCTGGTGCCAGCAGGCGCGCATTTCTTTGAGCTCGCGAACAAGATGTCCTTATCACCGGATGAGTACATGACCGTACAGAAGATCTATGCAGGGTGGTCCTTTTTCGGCATCGCAATTGTCACTGCGCTCGCCCTAACGTCGACACACACATTTATGGTGCGCGACAATCGCACTGCCTTTCTTCTGTCCCTCGCCGCGGTCCTCTGTCTCGCCGCCACGCAGGTGATTTTCTGGATGTTCACCTATCCAATTAACGCAGCAAGCAATAATTGGACGACAATGCCCGCAAACTTCGAGGTGGCACGGCGACACTGGGAGTATTCGCACGCCGTCAACGCTGTGCTTACGTTCGTGGCATTGGTGACAATCACCCTCTCGGTGTTCGCCGACAAGCGTGAAGTCACCATGACGCACTCCACAATATGAGGGGCCTTCCGGAGGCGGCGGATGGACAATGAAATGTGGTTGTTCGTGGATTTGACTGGGGATTGAACAAGGGGGCTGATGGTACGATTCTCTCGTTGTCGAGCCCCTCGCTTTTCGTTTCATTCAACATGGCTTGGCCTTTCGCCAAGACCCCTCCCCGGCTGGGTCGAACGAAGCATCTTGCGGAACCCACCCGTCAGCTCGCATGGGCCCTGATTGCTCGCCAAAAGTCGGTACACCGGGTCGCCGCGCTGCGCCCTGACAGCCGTCAATATGAGATGAATTACTCCGACGGGGCGATCTCAATTGACCGTGAATGGCCGCAACTTCACCGCAGCTCCGGCAAGCCGCCGGTATAGGTTGCGGCGGCGAGCGATCGGCCACCACTCGTACAGGAAGATTTCGATCGGCTTCCAATTTGCGACCCAGCCGAAGATGATCAGGCTCTCCTGGATCACGCGTGTGATGGGCCGCAGTTCAAGACTCATTGCAACCGTTTGGCTGGCAACGACTGAGAACGTGAGCACTGTTAGACCGATGACAAGGGCTCGACGACCGATGCGAAAAAGCTCTCTCAGATCGAGGGCGATGGCCTGGGCGCGTTGATTGAAATATCGGGTAATGGCGGGACCCAACTCTTGAGCTTCAGGCGTGAGTGCCTGTCTTTGGGGTAGATGTACGACGATTCTAATCGGCTGGTCATCTCGCTGATCCGGATCTCGATCGCCCCAGCGATGGGCGGTTCCTGTCCACTCTTAGCCCCCTCGACGCCCGGCCCTACCACAGCCGAACCAGACGGTGACCCGTTCCCCACGATGAACCTCTTCGAGAAACATGGAGCGGCAATGCGCTCGGGCATTCTTCACCAGGCGGGTGTGCCAGGCGGGCGTCTATTCGGCGTAGAACGACATCTCATCCTGGGCCACTTTGACTGTCGCGTGCCGCATGGTTGTCGGCGCGCCGTTGCAGCAGCTCCGCCAGCTCTTCCTACTGGTCAAATGAAGGACGCAGCGTCGCCAAACCGCCTTGATGGGCGTCAATTTCTCGCCCTCCAGCTTTTGCTAAAGAAGACGCACATCAGCTGTCCTGGCACTAGCGATGCTCGTTGAGGAGGCTGCAATGCGCCCATGGCGGCGCAGACGATCTTCATTGAATACAATTGGCGCGTCCGAGCATTGCGGCTTGAAGTGCCATGGTCGATCGCAATCCGCTGGAGCTGCTACCCTCTAAAGCCAAAGCCCGGCTCGTGGTGAGACCCCAGCCGAAATGGGTTGCGCCGATGTTGGCAACACTGACGGACGAACGCTTTTCGCGGGAAGGGTGGTTGTTCGAGCCGAAATGGGACGGAGAACGGTGCCTTGTCTTCCGCCGTGATCGGAACTTGAGTCTCTTCTCGCGGAACCGCATTCGACTGGACGAGAAATACCCCGAGATAGTGGCGGCTTTGCGCCGCCAGCGCATCGATTCCTTCATCGCAGACGGTGAAATCGTCGCGTTAAAGGACGGCGTCACCAGCTTTGCAAAGCTTCAAGAGCGCATGAAGGTCGCGCGCCCGTCCGAAGATCTGCTCCGCAGCGTTCCGGTGCGGCTCTATCTTTTCGATTTGCTCTACCTCGACCACTACGACATCCGCCAGGTCCCGCTTCAGTACCGAAAAGAAATACTGGGCGGCACTTTCGAGTTTCGGGATTCGCTGCAGTTTACCGAGCATCAGGAGCGGGACGGCGAGGCCTATTTTCGGAGAGCATGCCGGAGCGGCTGGGAGGGTGTTGTCGCCAAGAACGGCGATAGCGCCTACATCTCTAGGAGAACGCGCGACTGGCTCAAGTTCAAGTGCCGGCATGAGCAGGAATTCGTTATCGGCGGCTACACGGATCCGCGTGGGAGCCGTATCGGCTTCGGCGCATTACTGCTGGGCTTCTACCGCGGACGAACGCTCATTTACGCAGGCAAGGTCGGAACGGGGTTCAATAATGACCTGCTGCGGCACCTGGGCAAAAAGCTCGCGCAGTTGCAGATACCGAGCCCATCCTTCGCCGACGATAAGTTGCCGCGACGCGGCGTGCATTGGGTGAAACCGAGACTCGTTGCCCAGATTGGCTTCACCGAGTGGACCGTGGACGGAAAATTGCGACATCCGCGGTTCCTGGGACTGCGCGACGACAAGCGACCGGAAGAGATTGTGCGGGAAGGCTGATGGCTGGCAATTGTGGAGTGTAGGGATGCCGCTCGAGGAGTACCGCAGGAAGAGAAGGTTCACCGATACACCGGAGCCGTCCGGGCGCGTCCCGCGTGGAGACCGGACCCGCATCTTCGTCGTTCAGAAGCACGCCGCCCGACGCCTGCACTATGATTTTCGGCTGGCGATCAATGGCGTGCTGGTGTCCTGGGCGGTGCCCAAAGGCCCGTCCATGAACCCCGACGACAAGCGGTTGGCTATACGGACCGAGGACCATCCGCTCGAATATGCCGACTTTGAGGGTGTGATTCCCGAAGGCCAATATGGTGCGGGAACGGTGTTGGGTTGGGACCGAGGCGGATACGAGCCGCAACACGGCCTTCCTCCGGATAAGCAGCTTGCCAGCGGAAAGATCGACGTCGTGCTACAAGGCAAGAAACTGCGCGGTGGCTTCACCCTGGTCTGGCCCGGTACGGACTCGATCGATCGTGGCAAACAAGAGCGTTGGTTGCTCATCAAGCAGCGCGACGAGCATGCTGATCCATCTTGGAACGTTGAAAGTCCCAGATTTGCGCGCTCCGTCCTTACCGGTCGAAGCTTGAAGGAGATCGAACAAATTCGCTCGGAAGGAAAGTCTCGACGCGTGCGGACCTACGCGTGAATTCCAGCCCGTTGTGTCATCAGCATTCGCTGGCTGATGGCGGTCGGTACGGTGCACAGCTATGTTTTGGTTGGTGCTGCGGATCCGGCAATGGTGGATCTCCTATCTGTACGGACCAACCGGACTACACCCAGACTTCGACTGGTATTTCGCTCATGGTTACGACCAGACCATCAAACTCCTTCCGAGCATTGACCATCGACCAGCACCGGATGCTCAGCACTTCGTGCCGCAGGTGCGCTCGTTCGTCGTGGTTATCGTCACCACGATGCCGTACTACGTTGCAAGGCTAACAACTGACCCACGCCATCCATGGATTAGTGGGCGGCAGCCGCATCTGTCCCTCCTTTGGTAACGG
>WNFT01004405.1_pt1 | contig 12302 bp, 13 predicted proteins | sample 5400191 | NCBI WGS metagenome assembly WNFT01 (sample SAMN13153359, study PRJNA577476) | soil metagenome | isolation source: 80 cm saprolite under Madrone tree | place: USA:California | collected 2016-06-14
GTCTGCACCTCGTCGAAGAGGAGAACGGCACCGGCCTCGTCTGCGAGCCGGCGAGCGGCCGCGACGAACGACGCTTCGAGCACGTGCACTCCGCCTTCGCCCTGCACGGGCTCCAGCAGGATGCACCCCGTGTCGGCCGAGATCGTCGCTTCGAGCGAGGCGACGTCGTTACGGGTTGCGAACTGCACCTGTGGGAGCAGCGGCTCGAAGGGGGTCCGCTTGGCGGCCTGACCGGTCGCCGAGAGCGCGCCGATCGTGCGGCCGTGAAAGGAGTCCTCGAGGGCGACGATGCCCGGTTTGCCGGTTGCCTTGCGCGCGTACTTCAGTCCCGCCTCGACCGACTCCGAGCCCGAGTTGCAGAAGAACGCCTGGGCTCCGCCGGCACGCGCCGAGAGCCGCCGCGCGAGCTCGACCATCGGCTCGGTCCAGTAGAGATTCGACACGTGCCAGAGCCGTGTGAGCTGACCTTGTGCGGCGGCCAGCGGCGCCGGATGGCAGTGCCCGAGGCCGACGACGGCGATCCCGGCCAGGAAATCGAGGTAGGCGCGGCCGTCGGCGTCGTACAGGGTCGCGCCCTCGCCGCGGACGAAGGTCAGGTCCTGGCGGGCGTAGACCGGCAGGACTGCGGAGCGGGTCAAGGTGCTCATTGGGCTGCCTCTGCCCAATGAGCGGGGGAAGGGGCGTAAGGGGAAACCGGGAGGTTTCCCCGCTCTTTCTCCTCAGTGTTCGCGGCGGCGGTCGCCACGTCGCGGGCGCTGAGGCGATCCCTAAAGAAGGGGGCTCGTGGGGGAAACATGGTTTCCCTCACGGGAGCGAGCCGAAGGCGAGCGACGCTCACGAAATCCAGACCACCAGCAGAGCGGTGACGACGGCGTTGATGGTTGCGACGGGAAGCAGGATCTTCCAGCCGAAACGCATCAGCTGGTCGTAGCGGAGCCGCGGGACCGACGCGCGGATCCAGATGAACACGGACACGAAGATGAATACCTTGAGCAGGAACCAGAGCGGCCCGAGCGGTGCGTACGGCCCGTGCCAGCCCGCGAAGAAGAGCGTCACCGCGAGCGCAGAGAGCGTGATCAGGTTGATGTACTCGGCGGTCTGGAAGAGGCCCCAGCGCATGCCGCCGTACTCCGTGTGATACCCGGCGACGAGTTCGGTGTCGGCTTCGGGCAGGTCGAACGGTGGGCGGCTCGTCTCCGCGATCATCGCGAAGAAGAACACGGCGAGGCCCGCAAGCTGTGGGATGAAGAACCAGATCGTGGCGCCTTGCTTGTTGACGATGTCGACGAGGTTGAGCGACTGGCCCATGAACACGACGCCCAGCACCGACAGGGCGAGCGAGACCTCGTAGGAGACGAGTTGCGCGCAGGTCCGCATCGCGCCGAGCAGCGAGAACTTGGATTGCGACGCCCAGCCGCCGATGATCGCGCCGTAGACGCCGATGGAGCCGAGCGCGAAGACCAGGATCAGCGCGATCGACACGTTCGCGATCTCACCGTCGACGTGGTAGTGCCAGATCTGCCAGCCGGGTCCGAACGGGATGACGGCGAACGCCGCCAGTGCCGTGAACATCGCGATGATCGGTGCCGCGATGTAGAGCGGGTGCCGTGCGGCGATCGGGAAGAAGCTCTCCTTGCGCACGAGCTTGATCAGGTCGGCAAAGGGTTGTAAGAGCCCGTACGGCCCGGCGCGGTTCGGGCCGAAGCGGTTCTGCATGCGCCCGAGCAGCTTGCGTTCGAGCCAGGTCGTGTACGCGAACGCGAGCATGATCAGGTTCACGATCACCGCAGCCTTGATCAGCGAGATCCACCACGGCTCCCTCACTTCGAGATCTCCACGGTGGGCTTCAGGTCGCCGGCGAAGGTCTCCGAGATGCGGACGACACCGGGACGAAGCTCGCGACTCAGCCGTGCTCGCAGCCGGACGGACGTGCCGTTCGACCGGATGGTGATCTCCTCGCCGTTCCTGATCCCGCGTACGTGTGCGTCCTGCTCCGACAGCTCGGCCTCCGGCTGCGGCCGCTGGAATGCGAGCTCGCGTACGCGCTCGACCGCGGGACCGGCGAAGAGCGGGCGGTAACGCACGAGGCGCAGGTCGCCGTCTCGGGGTGGCTCCTGCGGTACCTCGATCGGCTCGCTCGCGTCCGTGGCCGCTGGCAGCGGCGCCCGCTCGCCCATCTCGCCGAAAGGAATTCCGCCGAAGGCGATCCCCGAGACCTCCTCGAAGACCAGCGACGGATACGGCGAGAGCGCGACGTCGAAGCGCTCCGCAAGCTTTGCGATCCACGCGAGCTCGTCGGGGACCGGTGGGATGACGGTGCGTCGAAGGCGTTGGACGCGTCCTTCCAGGTTCACGTAGGTCCCATCACGCTCGAGATAGCTTGTTCCCGGCACGACAAGATCCGCCCCGCCCGCGGCGAGGCCCTGGAACATCGAGATCACGATGACCCGCTCGGCCTTCTCCGCGACGGCACGCACGACCGGGTTGGCGGCCGCCTCGTCGCCCGAGACGATCAGCAGACCGACCGGATCGGGGCTCGGGGACTCCGCGTCGTCGGAGCACGACCAGGCGTCGCAGACACCACGGCCATTCGCGGTGTCCGGAATGTAGAAGGCGCCGCTCGCGCCGAGACGCTGCGCGATTGCTGCAACCGTCGCCCCGCCGTGGCCGCCCGGACCGCACCAGATCAGGATCGCCTGCTGTGCGGCCCGTACCGCCTCCTCGTCCAACTCGTAGAGCACGCGCGCGCCGCGGCGCCGCGCTTCCTTGACCCAGAGCTCGACGATCGGAGCATGCTCGACGACCGGCGCATCCCCCAGCACGGCCACGACGTCGGCGTCGCGGATTGCGGAGAGCGGGACACGGAAGGGGTCCAGTGCATCCGAGATCTCTTCCGGGAAGAAGGCGGTGTGCGCACCGAGGCCGCGGCGGAGGAGCTTGCCGAGCGCGTATGCGTGCTCGACGGTCTCCGAGCCCGAGAGCGCGGTGACGATGCGGCCGTCGGACTCGCGGAGCAGCCGTTCTGCCTCGTCGAGCGCACGCTCCCAGGTGATCTCTTCGAAGCCGCGGCGCCGTACGCGGAGGATCGGATCGCGCAGGCGGTCCTCGGCGTGGAGGTGGGCGTAGGAGAAGCGGCCCTTGTCGCAGAGCCAGCCGTCGTCCACCTCGGGGTGGTTGCGCGACAGGATTCGCTTGACCTTGCCTTCGCGCGTCGTCGCGTTGACGTTGCAGCCGACCGGGCACATCCCGCAGACGGTCGGGACGTCCTGGATCTCCCACGGCCGGGCCTCGAAGCGATAGGTGGTGGACGTGAGCGCGCCGACCGGGCAGAGCTCGATCACGTTGCCGCTGAAGGGCGCGCGGTAGGGCTCGTCTCCGAACGTTGCGATCATCGTTCCGGCTCCGCGGTCGACTGCGACGAGCTGGCCGTCCTCGGCGACGTCTTCGCTGAAGCGGGTGCAGCGGTAGCAGAGGATGCAGCGCTCGCGGTCGAGTGCGATCAGCGGTGAGACCGGGATCGGCTTCTCGAACGTGCGCTTCGGGAACGTCATGCGCGTGTTCCCGGGCCCGTAGCGGAACGTCAGGTCCTGCAGCGGGCACTCGCCGCCCTTGTCGCAGACCGGGCAGTCGAGCGGATGGTTGACGAGGATGAACTCCAGCGTGGCGTTCTGCGCGTCGGCGGCGACAGGTGAGGTCAGAGCCGTGCGCACCACCATGCCGTCCTGTGCGGTCAGGGTGCAGGCGGCCTGCGGCTTCGGTGGTCCCGGCTCGACCTGACAGAGGCACATGCGACAGGCGCCGACCGGAGGGCCGAGCCGGGGCTCGTAACAGAAGACGGGAATCTCGATCCCGGCGGCGAGCGCGGCCTCGACGAGCCCCGTCCCCTTCGGCACCTCGACCGCGACGCCGTCGATCGTCAGCGCGACCGTTTCGCCGGCACTCATGCGCGACGCTTTCGTGAAAGTTTCGTACCCGTGCCTGGCACCGGTACGTGTCCGAGGATGCCGTGGCTCATGTGGGCACCGCGGTGGGAAGGTGGATCGCGACGGGCGCGAGGACGTCGTGCAAAGGTGACGCGTCCCCGAATGGACAGCCGCCCTCGTCGACATGCGCGATGAACTCCGCTCGGAACTTCTCGACATAGCTCGCAACGGCAACGGCCGCCGTCTCTCCGAGCGGGCACAGGCACTTCCCGTTGATGCGGTCGCACACATCCAGCAGGAGATCGAGCTCGGACTGCAGGGCGTCGCCGGATTCGAGCCGCCGCAGGATCTGGGTCATCCACCGCGTCCCCTCCCGGCACGGCGTGCACTTGCCGCAGGACTCGTGCTCGTAGAACTCCGAGATGCGGATGCCGAGCTGCACCATGCAGCAGCGGTCGTCGAGCGCGACGACTCCGGCCGATCCCATCGCGGTGTCGAGCTTGAGGAGTGAGTTGAAGTCGTAGCCGACGTCGATCTCGTCGCCTTTCAGGATCACCGTCGACGACCCGCCCGGGATGACCGCCTTGAGCTCGCGTCCGCCCGGAATGCCCCCGCCGAGGCCATAGATCAGCTCGCGCATGCTGGTGCCGTTCTCGATCTCGTAGTTCCCCGGCCGCTCCACGTGGCCGGAGATCGACACGAGGCGCGTGCCGCGCGAATCCGGGACGCCCAGCTTCGCGTACTCGGCGCCGCCCATCGCGATGATCGGCGGCAGCGTCGCCAGCGTCTCGACGTTGTTCACGACCGTTGGGGATGCGTAGAGACCCTGAATGGCGGGAAACGGAGGCTTCGTGCGCGGCTGGCCACGCTTCCCCTCGAGCGACTCGAGCAACGCCGTCTCCTCGCCGCAGATGTACGCGCCGGCTCCGCGGTGCAAGACGATCGTCACGTCGCCGCGCAGATCGGGCCGGGCCTCCAGCTCCTTCAGTGCGCCGAGGAGGATCTCGTAGGGCCCGGTGTACTCCCCGCGGATGTAGACGAAGACGCTCTTCGACTCGATCGCGTGCGCAGCGATCAGGCAGCCCTCGAGAAAGCGGTGCGGGACGCGCGACATGATCTCGTTGTCCTTGAAGCTTCCCGGCTCGGACTCGTCGGCGTTGACGACCACGTAGTGCGGATTCGGGTTCTGATCCGGCTTCGGAACGAACGACCACTTCCGGCCCGTGGGAAAGAACGCGCCGCCCCGCCCACGTAGCTCCGACGCGATCACGTCGTCGATCACGGCCTGCGGCGTCATCGAGCGCGCCGTCCTGAGGGCGCTGTAACCGTCGATCGCCTCGTACTCGGCAAGCCGCGTCAGGTCGCGCTCGTCGGTCCCCGCCATCACGATCAGGCGCTCAGTCGCCACTGCGGAGCTCCTGCACGATCGCGGGCACGTCCTCGGCCTTCACGTGCGTGCGGTAGTGATGGTCGATCGAGACGACGGTGGCCCAACCACAGCCACCGAGACATTCGATCGGCCGCAACGTGACCTCGCCGTCCTCGGTGGTCTCACCCGCGCGGATGCCGAGCTCCTCCTCGAAGGTCTCGAGCACCTGCTGGGCGCCGACGAGTGCGCACGAGACGTTCGTGCACACCTCCACCATGTGCCGGCCGATGGGCTCGAGGTGGAGCATGTCGTAGAACGACGCGACCGCCTCGCAGAACGCCGGCGTCGTGCCCAGCGCCTCCGCGCACTCGCGCAGCGCCTCGGGCGAGAGGTAGCCGTGCTTCTCCTGCGCGAGCCGCAGCGCCGGCAGCGCTGCTGAACGATGGTCCGGATACTGCGCCTTGAGCTCCTGCACGTTTTCGTAGTACGTGCTCATCGATCGACCTCGCCCATGACGGTGTCCAGCGAGCCGACGATCGCGATCATGTCGGCGATCAAGGCATCCCGCATACACGTTGCTGTCGCCTCCAGCGCCACGAACGACGGTGCGCGGAACTTCACGCGCCACGGCTTCGGGCCGCCGTCCGACACGACGTAGCAGCCGAGCTCACCACGCGGGGACTCGACCGTGACGTACACCTCGCCCTCGGGCACACGGAAACCCTCGGTGACGATCTTGAAGTGATGGATGAGGGACTCCATCGACGTGTGGAGCTCCTCCCGCGGCGGCAGCACGACCTTGCGGTCGTCCGTGATCCACGGCCCGCCGGGCATCCGCTGCATGGCCTGGTCGACGATCCTCACCGACTGCCGCATCTCTTCCATCCGTACGCGGTAGCGCGCGTAGACGTCGCCCTCGTCGTAGACGGGCACCTGGAAGTCCACCTGGTCGTACGCCAGGTAGGGCTGCGCGCGGCGCAGGTCCCAGTCGACGCCCGAGCCGCGCAGAACCGGACCGGATTGTCCGAGCGCAATCGCGTCGTCGGCCGAGAGCAGGCCGACGCCCTGGGTGCGCTCCAGCCAGATCTCGCTGCGGTCGATCAGCGTCTCGTAGTCGTCGATGGCCTTCGGCATCACCGCGACGAACTTCGCGCACTCGTCCCAGAAGCCGGGCGGGACGTCCTCGGCGAGGCCGCCGACCTGGAAGTAGCGCGTGTGCATCCGGAACCCGGCGACGAGCTCGAAGAGATCGAGGATCCGGTCGCGCTCGCGGAAGCAGTACCAGAACATCGAGATCGCACCGAGCTCGAGCGCGGCCGTCCCGAGCCAGACGAGATGCGAGTGGATCCTGTTCAGCTCGGTGAGCAACATGCGCATCCACGTCGCTCGGGACGGCACCTCGATCGCGAGCAGTTTCTCGACCGCGAGGACGAACACGAGCTCGTTGGCCTGGAACGACAGGTAGTCGATCCGCGGCGCGTACGTGATGGCCTTCCACCAGCTCTTCTGCTCCATGTTCTTCTCGAAGCCGGTGTGCAGGTAGCCGACCACCGCGGCCAACCCGACGACGTCCTCGCCGTGCAGGTCGACGACGAGGCGCAAGACGCCGTGCGTGGAAGGGTGGTTCGGACCGAAGTTGACGGTCAGGACGTCGTCCGACGACCTCAGGTCGTGGGGTACCTCCAGCACGCTCGGGATCGGTGAGGGGATGCGCGTGCCCTCGTAGATTCTCGGACGCTCGGGAGCGATTGCCACTTACGCCTCTCCCGAGAAACGGACGGGCTCGCCGCCGATCGGATAGTCCTTGCGGAGCGGGTGGCCTTCCCAGTCGTCGTCCATGAGAATGCGGCGCTCGTTCGGGTGGCCGTCGAAGCGGAGGCCCATCATGTCGAAGGCTTCGCGCTCGTGCCAGTCTGCGGTCGGCCAGACGCCGACGAGACTCGGAACCTGCTCGTTGTCGTCGACCCAGACCTGCAGCCGCACACGTGGTGCGCCCGCACGAAGACCGAGCAGGTGGTAGCTGACGGAGAAGCGGCGGGGCTTTTCGCGAGGCAGGCGCTGGTACCCCTGCGTCGCAGGATCGTTCAGGTCGCGACCGCGTTGGGTGCCGATGTAGCCGGACACGCCCTTCGCGCCCCAGCCGAGGTAGTCCGTGGCCGCAACGTCCGACAGGTAGTTGAAGCCGAGCTCGTCACGCAGGTGCACGGCCGCGTCCACGAGGCGTGGCGTGTCGACAACGACGGTCGTCTCGCCGTGTTGTTCCTGAACCTCGACGAGCCCGGGGACGCGGTTGTAGCTCAGGATGCGACCTCTCGGATCTCGTACGCAGGTGGAACGCCGGCCATGACCTTCTCGTGCAGCCGGACGATGCCTTCCATCAACGCTTCCGGCCGCGGTGGGCAGCCCGGCACGTGCACGTCCACGGCAACGATCTTGTCCACGCCCTGGAGGGTCGTGTAGTTGTTGAACATGCCGCCGGAGCTCGCACACGCACCCATGGCGATGACCCATTTGGGCTCGAGCATCTGGTCGTAGACCTGGCGAAGCGGCGCCGCCATCTTGTGCACGACGCGGCCGGACACGATCAGCAGGTCGGCCTGACGCGGCGAGGAGCGGAAGGCCTCCATCCCGAACCGCGCGATGTCGTAGCGCGACGAGACGATGGACATCATCTCGATCGCGCAGCACGCGAGCCCGAACGTGTCGGGCCACATCGACTTCGTCTGGGCCCACGCGACGGCCTTCTGGAGCGTCGTGAGGCCCACGGCCTGCTCCATCGCGGCGACCTCCTGCTCGAAATCACCCGGGCCCTTCGTCGGCCAGAGCAGGCGCTCGGACTGGAGGCCGAGGTCACGGAGCTTCTTCCCGTCCTCTATTGCCAATCGAGCGCACCCTTTCGCCAGACGTAGACGTAGGCGACGACGAGGATCGCGATGAAGAAGAGGAACTCGAGGAAACCGAACCACGCGAGCTGGTGGAGGATGACCGCGAGCGGATACAGGAACACGATCTCGATGTCGAACACGATGAAGAGCATCGCCGTGAGATAGAAGCTGACCGTGAAGCGCTGCACGCGGGGCGCGCCGGTGGAGACGCCCGACTCGAACGGAAGCTCGCGCCGTCGTGTGCGCTTGTGCGCGGGCGTCGCGAAGACGAAGGAGAACCACATCATCGATGCGGGAATGATCAGCGCGAAGATCGCGTAGATCAGGAACGGCAGCCAGTTGTCGAGCACGCGTCCCTCCCCTTGGGCGACGAGGAACCTAACAGGTTCCTTCCGGACGCCACGAAGCATGGCGAAAACCGCTCAACCGTGCCTGAGACGTGTGTTACAAACTGCCCCTTCCGGAGTACCCTGGGAACCGCCCACGTTGCTACGATCAGATCACGATGGAGCTCCAGGAAAGAGTCCTGCCCCTGATGACCGTCACCGAGGCCGCGGCTGCCAAGATCAAGCAGCTGATCTCGGAGGAAGAAGACGTCAGCGTTCTACGCGTCGCCATCCAGGGCGGCGGGTGCTCTGGCTTCCAGTACGGGCTCGGCTTCGACCGAGGCGCCGCCGACGGCGACCTCGAGTTCGAGATGCACGGCGTCCAGGTCGTGGTCGATCCATTCAGCGCGCCGTACCTCAAGGGCGCCGAGATCGACTTCGTCGACTCCATCGAGGCGGCCGGGTTCGCGATCAACAACCCGAACGCCAGCTCGTCCTGCGGCTGCGGGCACTCCTTCCAGGTCGAGGAAGGCGCCGAGGCCGAAGGCGCCGTCGGCGGCTGCGGTTCCGGCTGCTCCGCCTGAGCCGGCACTAGCATCGTCCTTGTGAGCGGGCCGCTCCGTGTCGCGGTCGTTGGTTCCGGGCCGGCCGGTTTCTATGCCGCCGGAGCGCTGCTCGACGCCGACGTCCCGGTGGAGGTCGACATGATCGAGCGGCTCCCGACGCCGTGGGGTCTCGTGCGGCTCGGCGTCGCTCCCGACCATCCGAAGCTGAAGACGGTCTCCCGCGCCTTCGAGCGGATCGCCTTGAAGCCGGGCTTCCGGTTCTTCGGCAACGTCGAGGTGGGGCGCGATCTGTCGGCCGGCGACCTGACACGGCTCTACGACGCGGTCGTGTACGCCTTCGGCGCGCAGACCGATCGCCGGCTCGGCATCCCGGGCGAGGACTTGCCCGGGTCGTGGTCTGCGACCGAGCTCGTCGCCTGGTACAACGGCCACCCCGACTTCCAGGAGCTCGAGTTCGATCTCGACGTCGAGCGCGCAGTCGTGATCGGGAACGGGAACGTCGCCCTCGACGTCGCCCGAATGCTCGCGCTGACCCCGGAGGAGCTCACGCCGACGGATACCACCGATCCCGCGATCGAGGCGATCGGGAGCTCGACGATCAGCGACATCGTCGTGGTCGGCCGGCGTGGGCCGGCGCAGGCTTCGTGGACGACGCAGGAGCTCAAGGAGCTCGGCGAGCTCGCCGGCGCCGACGTGGTCGTCGATCCAGCCGAGCTCGAGCTCGATCCCGCGAGCCAAGCGTCGCTCGCGCACGACACGAATTCCCAGCGGAACCTGGAGGTCCTGAAGGACTTCGCGGGACGAGAGCCGACGGGCAGGCCCGTGACCGTTCGACTTCGGTTTCTCGCGTCACCCGTAGCGATCCACGGCGATCAGCGCGTGGAGTCGGTCGAGCTCGTACGCAACAGGCTCGAGGATCACGAGGGCCGACTGGTCGCGGTGCCGACCGACGAGCACGAGACGCTCGAGTGCGGGCTCGTCTTTCGCAGCGTGGGCTACCGCGGCGTGGGGCTGCCCGAGCTGCCCTTCGACGAGCGGCGGGGAACGATCAGGAACCGCAACGGCCGCGTCGTCGATGCCGACGGCGCCCACGTTGCGGCGACGTACTGCGCCGGCTGGATCAAACGCGGCCCAACCGGGATCATCGGCACGAACAAGAAGGACGCGACGGAGACGGTCACGGAGCTGCTCGGGGACGTCGAAGCGGGCCGGGTCTCGCACCGGGACGAGGTGACGGCCGATGCGGTGGAGGCGGTGCTCGCGGAGCGGGACGTTCGCGCGGTCCTCTACCACGGCTGGACCTCGATCGACGAGCTCGAGCGCGAGGCCGGGGAGAAGCTCGGCCGCCCCCGGGTCAAGCTCCGGACCTGGGACGAGCTGCTCGACGCGGCGAAGCACGTCGCGGCCGAGCGGACGTAGGCGCTCCCCTCCCCCAGTCGGGGGACGCCGATCTTCCCGGCTCCGCGAAGATGAGACCATGGAGCCGCTCGTTGTCGAGTGCCTCCGCTGCGGTAGTCACAGAAAGCTGGCGTCGAATCCGCTGCGGCAGGCCAACCCCGATTGTCCGCGCTGCGGGTACGTCGGCTGGGCTCCCGTCAACGCCCTCAGCGAGGCCGAGCGCCGCGTGATGCGCGGCCGCCCACTCGAGCGCCGCCGGCTCAGACTTGCCTGAGCACTTCTACAAGCAGCTCCGGTTCGAGCGCGTGCACGGTATTGCCGTCTCTGCCCGTCATGGTCTCGGCGGCGAGCAGCGCGTTCAGGATCGCCTCCTCGGTCGCTTCGATCACCGCGTCGTAGAACGGGGTGATCTCCGCATCCGAGAGCATACGAATGGGAATCTCGCCGTCGGCGGCCAGGGCACGATTGCCCGTGGCGAACGCAAGGAAGATGTCGCCGCTCGAATGAGCGGCAGTCCCGCCCATCCGGCCGACACCTAGTCCGGCCCGCTGAGCCAGTCGGTCGCACTGGTGCGGTAGGAGCGGCGCATCGGTTGCGACGATGCCGATGATCGAGCCCGTCTCTTCGGCGCGGCCCGGCAGGGGGATCCGATCGCCGATCAGCTTCCCGACCGGGATCCCGTCGACGCGGAAACGCTCGCGCCGGCCGTAGTTCGCCTGAACGAGGACGCCCACGACGTAGCCGTTGACGCGGCGCGACGCGGTCCCGATACCGCCCTTGAACTCGTGACAGACCATGCCGGTGCCGCCGCCGACGTTTCCCTCGGCGACCGCGCCGTCGTGTGCGCCCTCGAGCGCGGCGTGTGCGTGCTCCGCCGTCACGTGCTGGCTGCGGATGTCATTGAGGAAACCGTCGAAGGTCTCGCCGACGACTGGGAGCGACCACGCATCCTCGTCTGCAGACGCAGCGGCGATCGCGTCGCGGACGACACCGACACTGAAGGTGTTCGTGATCCCGATCGGCGTCGTCAGGAAGCCGGACTCGCGCACCCACTCGAGCCCGGTCAGCTCGCCGTTGCCGTTGAGCCGGTGGCAACCCGAGAAGAGCGGCGCCTCGGGCGGCACGACCATCGTGACACCGGTGCGCACGGAGTCGCCTTCGATCAGCGTGGTGTGACCGACACGCACGCCGGCCACGTCGGTGATGGCGTTGTTCTCGGCCGGAATGCCCTCGCCGATCGCAACGCCCAGGTCACGAGCACGCATATCGGCTCAGTAAACTCGATTCGATGGCGAAGACGGAGACCGAGCGGGAGCTCTGGGGCATGGAGACACGCAAGGCAGTCGACAACTTCCCCGTTTCGGGCGAGCCGATTCCGCCTTCCGTTGCGCACTGGCTCGGACGGATCAAAGCTGCCGCTGCGCGTGTGAACGCCGAGCTCGGGCTCCTCGACGGCGACAAGGCCCGGCGCATCGCCGAGGCCGGCGACCGGGTTGCGGCCGGCGAGCTCGACGACCAGTTTCCGATCGACGTCTTCCAGACGGGCTCGGGGACCTCGTCGAACATGAACGCGAACGAGGTGATCGCCGCGCTCGCAGGAGCAGACGTGCATGCGAACGACGACGTGAACATGGGCCAGTCGTCGAACGATGTCTTTCCTTCTGCGGTGCATCTTGCGGCGCTCGACGAGATCACAAACGACCTCTTGCCGGCACTACGCCGGCTGTCGGAGGCTCTGCAGGCGAAGGCGGTGGAGTTCGACGACGTCGTCAAGTCCGGCCGGACGCACCTGATGGACGCCGTCCCCGTCACCCTCGGTCAGGAGTTCAGCGGCT
>WNFT01004406.1_pt1 | contig 12300 bp, 12 predicted proteins | sample 5400191 | NCBI WGS metagenome assembly WNFT01 (sample SAMN13153359, study PRJNA577476) | soil metagenome | isolation source: 80 cm saprolite under Madrone tree | place: USA:California | collected 2016-06-14
CAATGATGCAGAATCATCGCCGCAATGGCAATGCGGATTCAAAGCGATGGGGACAGTCGATGCTCTAGCTGGTGGCTGCTGCCAGCGGCTGGAGTTTGCAATTCACTTCGACGGGCGCCTTGGGCATCGTCCGCAAAGTGCGGCGATCCTGCGCGATGGCCCGATAACCGGCCTTGGCGCAATCAATCACGACCTTTTTTGGATCGACATCCTTGCCGAGACCCGGAATCCGATAGTGACCGAGATTATCGGAGATGATGGTGACGCTTTGGCCGTCCGGACCGTCCTGCACCGTTGCAGTGACGATGGCGCGCGGAATCGCTTTGCCTCGCGCGTCGCGGACATAGCCGAAATAGGGAACCCCAGTGTCGCTGTTGGCCCCCCAGCTCTCGGAGAGTTCGTTGAAGAAATCGCCGCCATTGGCGAATGCCGGAGCGGCAGCAAAAACGCCCGCCGCGAAGGCCAATGCCGCGCTCGCGCAGATTAACGCTGTGGTCTTTTTCATGTCCGCCTCTCCGAATAGTTCAAGCGCGGATCCGGCCCGCGCAATCCGGTACCCCAAATATATAGGAATTCGCCCTAAAAAACCAATCAAGGAATAAGGGAAAAGGCCCTTGATCACACCCTATTGTTGCAAAATCTCTTGCGCCACGCGCTCGCCCGACCACAAGGCGCCCTCCATCCACCCGCTAAAGGCCGCCAGGTGCTCCCCGGCAAAGTGGATGGAACTCTCCGGCTTCAGCATCAGGCTGGTCCAGCGGCTCATCTGACCCGGCAGGAAGACGCTGAAGGCCCCACGCGCGTAGGGCTCGTCCATCCAGCGATGAACCAGGGCTTTTTGCAACTGACTCTCAACTTCCGGAAAAGCTGCCTGCGCCAAGCCCACGCCATAGCTTTGTCGTGAGGTTTTGCTCATCGCCGCCAGCGTCTTCTCGGCCTCGGGCCCGCCCGTCGTGACGGAAATGAGCCCGGCCGTGCCCGGGAGCCCGAAGCCCATATCCCAGATGTCCGCCGGACCATCGGTGCGGGCGCCGCCCGAGAGACGGTCCTTCTGCCAAAAGCGGGTTTTGGTCTGCAGCAGGAATCGCGTCGCTTCGTAGTAGGGCAGGTCGGAGATCACCCGCGCCCTGGCCGCCGAGAATGCCGGCTCGACCGTCACGTGCTTCAGCGTCGAAAACGGAATCGCCACCACGGCACGATCCGCCGCGATAATGTCCTCGCGTCCGCTCGTCTTCACGGTCGCACGAATGCCGCGAGAGGTGCGCTCCAGGCGGACGAGCTCGCAATTGTAGCGGATCGTGCCTGCGAGACGCTGCGCCAGTGCACGCGGCAGCCGCTCCATGCCGCCTTCGATCTTCATGTAACCGCTGGAATCGCGGTGCAGCATGATCTGACGTAGAAGATACAGCGCCGACAGCGGCTGCGAGTGGCCGCCGAGCGTCATCAGATTGATCGCGGCAGGCGATGCACCGCGGGAACGCAGCCAATCCACCCACGTGACGCGATCATAGGCTGCCCATTGCGGCGCCTCCGGATCGAAGGTTGGACTCGCAAGGTCCTCCGGCAGGCCCGCGATATATTTCAGCAGCAGCTGTGCCGGCGACAGCTTGCGCTCCTCCGCCGTCATGTTCGGCACCAGCCGCGTTCGCGCTGCCGCATCATCGGCGCGCGCCCGCATGCCGTTGACCGATAGGATCGTCGCTTCGCCGGTCGGCTGAAACGGTGTGAGGGACAGTCCCAGCTCGCCGATCCAATGCAGCGCATATTCATGCGTATCGGCGATGCGTGCCGCGCCCAGTTCGCCGTAAAGCCCCGCGTCGAAACTGCGCACGGTGCGTACGCGTCCGCCCGGAACGGCGCGGGCTTCGATCACGATTACGCGTTTGCCGGCTTCGCGCAGCCGATGAGCCGCCACCAGACCCGCAACCCCGGCGCCGACGATGAGGATCGTTTCGCCTTTAGGTGCGGGAAACAGCCGCGTCTGTGCAATTGCGTTGCCGGCGGAAACGGCGGCAAGCGCGGATAGCGCGCCTTTTAGAAAGCGCCTGCGGCCGAGCCTTATTGGCCTCCTGATAGCTTGATCCATAACCGCTCACCTTTATCATCCGGGCCCGGCTGCTTCCATGGAGTTCCATGTACAAAATACTGGCATCGGCACTTGTCATCGGCGCTTCGCTGTGCGCTTCGGCAGCTGAAGCCGGCGCGCGACTCGACGCCATCAAGGAGAAGGGCACGCTCTCCTGCGGCGTCGGCGCCAATGTCGCGGGCTTCTCGCGGGTTGACTCGAAAGGCGAATGGAGCGGCTTTGACGTCGATATTTGCCGCGCCGTGGCGGCGGCGATTTTCGGCAACCCGCAAAAAATCGTCTTTAAGCCTATCGATACAATGCAGCGGTTCTTGCAATCGCCCGATATCGATCTCGTGTTGCGCGGTCTGACCTGGACCTTTGGACGCGAGGCGCAGGGCGCCTTACGCTTCGGCCCGATCGTCCTCTACGACGGCCAAACCTTTCTGGTGCCGAAGCGCCTCAACGTGCAAATGCCCGAACAGCTTTCGGGGAAAACGATTTGCGTTTCCACCGACGCGGAGTTCGGCCCTCAGCTGCAGAGCTATTTTCGGGCGCGCAATCTCGTGCTGAAAGCGGTGGTCAAGGCGAAGCGCGCGGATGCCGAAGACGCATTCTTCGCCGGAGAGTGCGAGGCGATGGCCGCGGACGCTTCCGAACTCGCAGAAGCCGTGATTGCGAAAGCTCCGCACCCGGATGAATTCACGATCTTGCCCCAACAGCTCACCAAGGAACCCTTGGCTCCGCTCTTGCGCAAGGACGACGAGCAATTCTTTGACGTCGTGCGGTGGACGATCTTCGCGCTCATCAACGCCGAAGAGCTGAAAATCAACTCGGCGAACGTCGATCGCATGCGGATCGGCAACGACGTCGAAATCAAGCGCTTCTTCGCGGCGCCGCCCGCCGGAGGTCTTGCTCCCGACTGGACATACAGGATCGTCAAAGCGGTCGGGAATTACGGCGAGATTTACGACCGGCATCTCGGCGCGGGAAGCCGCGCGAAGCTCGCGCGCGGCTTGAACCGGCTCTGGACGAATGGCGGGCTGATGTACGCGCCGCCGATTCGCTAGCCGCGAAGCAGCGACAAGAGCTTGGCCGCCAGCATCTCCGGCGTGAACGGTTTTTGAATCACCGGTTTTTGACTCCAACGGGGCGGAAGCCCCACCGAGCCGTAGCCGGAGGCAAAGACGAAGGGAATCCGCAGCGTCTCCAATCGTTCGGCGATTGCGTAAGCCGGTTCTCCTCCGAGATTGACGTCGAGCAAAGCGGCATCCGGCTTTCCCTCCGCGAGCAGCGCAAGTGCGGATGCGACCGCGCTCGCATGCAACACGGAGGTGCAGCCGAGCAGCGACAGCATGTCCTCGATCATCAGTGCGATGACGGATTCATCTTCAACAACCAGAATGCTGAGGCCGGTAAGATCAGTCGGGGGCAAATTCGACTCCAACGCGCATCAACCCCAGCACAACGGGATTCTGACGAGCTTAATTCGTATTTAACATCAAAATCTTGTTGGTGACTTTCCAAGGTGCTAAAGCCATCATAATCTACAAGGCTGGGGCTTTCCTCGGCCGATGAGGGCAACGCGAACCAAGGGGACGGGAACCGTGTCGAAGACTCCAAAGATCAAGCGCCGTCAATTCTTAGCTGGAGCAGTCGCCGCGGGACCGGCGCTGGGATTGGCAGCGACCGTGAAGAGCGCGGGCGCGGTGGAAGCGGCGAAACCGGCTGTTCCTGCGCGTCCGCAAACAACCGGCGACACGCAACCGCCATCCAGTCTTCCGAAATTGACGAACGGCGGCAAAGTCGGCGGCGACTTCATGGTCGACGTGCTGAAGACGCTGGATATCGACTATGTGGCGTCATGCCCGGGTTCGACGTTCCGTGGGCTGCAAGAATCGATCATCAATTACGCGATGAATTCGAAACCCGAATTCATCACCTGCCTGCACGAGGAAGCCTCCGTGGCCATGAGCCATGGCTACGCGAAGATTGCGGGCAAGCCGATGGCCGCGATGGTTCATGGTGTCGTCGGCACGCAGCACGCTGCGATGGCGATCTACAATTGCTTCGCCGACCAGGCGCCTGCCGTAATCATGGCGGGAAATGTCGGGCAAGGGACCGCGCGGCGTCCTGGCGTGGAATGGGCGCACAGCGCGCACGATCAGGCCGTCATCGTCCGCGATTACGTCAAATGGGACGATCAGGCGAACAATCTGCAGGACTTCGCGGAAGGTTTGGTGCGCGCCTATGATCTCGCGACAACCGTGCCGATGGGACCTGTATTCGTGACCATTGATGCCGACCAGCAGGAAGAAGAGCTGGAGCCAGAGCGCAAGCTGTTCATCCCAAAATTGCGCAAGCGCTCACAGCCAATCGGCGATGCCGTCGCCCTTGCGGAGGCTGCGAAAATGCTCGTCGCGGCGGAAAATCCCGTCATCGTGGTCGGTCGCTACACCCGCACGGAAGCGGGACCGAAGCATCTCGTCCAGTTGGCCGAGACCCTGCAGGCCGCGGTGATCGACGAACGCTCGCGCATGAACATGCCCAATCGTCATCCGCTCAATCACACCGAACGCGGCGCTGCCGCGTTGCGCGCGTCCGACGTCGTCCTCGCCCTCGAACCGATGGACCTCTTCGGCACGCTCAACAATGTCAATGACGTCATCGGCCGTCCGGCCACGTCGAAGATCCGGCCCGGCACCAAAGTCATCGTGCTCGGGACGACCGATACCCAGATCAAGCCGAACTTCGCCGAATACGCGCGTTACACGCCGGCCGATCTCGGCATCACCGGCGATGCGGAAGCGACAATGCCGCATCTTATCCAGGCGGTCGAAAAAGAAGTCACGCCGGCGAGAAAAACCGCCATGGCGACGCGCGGCCAGAAGCTCAAGGAGATGAGCGGCGGTTTCATGAAGGCGGTTCACGAGCAGGCCGTGCTCGGCTGGACGGCAAGCCCGATCAGCACCGCGCGCACCTGCGCCGAAATCTGGGAACAACTGAAGACCGGCAACGACCAGTACACCATGTCGTCGGAAGCAAACTTCCTGAGCGAGTGGCCCTTCCGGCTGTGGAACATGGACAAGCACTACAATTCCATGGGTCGCTCGGTCGGCGGCGGCGTCGGTTACTCGGCGCCCGCGTCGCTGGGCGCGGCATTGGCGAACAAGGAGCACGGCCGCATCACGGTTTCCTTGAACGGCGACGGCGACCTCTTGATGTCGCCGGGCGTGCTGTGGACGGCGGCGCATCACAAGATTCCGATCCTCTACGTCGTGCATAACAACCGCGCCTATCATCAGGAATACATGCATGTGCAGCGTATCGCCCAGCGCAACCAGCGCGGCATCGATCGCGCCCATATCGGCACGACCATCGACAATCCCAACATCGATTTCTCGGTGCTGGCGAAGTCGATGGGCGTCCACAGCGAAGGTCCGATCAGCAATCCGGTCGATTTGGGTCCGGCGATCACGCGAGCATTGGCGGTGGTAAGGAAGGGCGAACCGGCGCTCATCGACGTGGTGTCACAGCCGCGTTGAACAAGGATCAATGGAGGCATAGTGCGTAGCAAGGGTTGGGCATTTGCAGTCGGAGTGCTCTCCGGTCTCGTCTTCGCGTCCGCGGCAAGCGCGCAGGATACGCCGCGGGGCAACGCTGCCAATGGGAAAAAATTGTTCGAGACGATCGGTTGTTTCGAATGCCACGGTTATGTCGGTCAGGGCGGCGGGGCAGGTCCAAAGCTGATCGATCCGCCGGCATTTCCGGCCTTCATCGTGCAGCTGCGCACGCCGCGTCAGGCCATGCCGCCTTACACGGCAAAGGTGCTGAGCGATCAGCAGGCCGCCGACATCTACGCGCACATCCAGACATTCCCGAAGCCGCCCGATCCGGCGAGCATCTCGATCTTGCGGAATTGACGGCGCGCACAAACAAAAGCCCTCACGCTTTCGAGAAGCATGAGGGCTTTTCTATTTCACGCTATGCCAGCGTTTCTTTGAATGTCGTAAGTACGCGGCCCCAGGCGAGCTTGGCGGCCTCCGGATCATGGCGCTGTCCTGTGTCATCGAAGAATGCGTGATATGCGCCCTTGTAGACATGAAGATCGGATTTCACGCCCGCCTTTTTCAGCTGCTCGGCATAGGTCGGGAACAACATGCCGAGGCCCTTGTCGAGCTCGGGATCGGCGTAATTCAGTAAGAGCCTCGCCTTGATCTTGGGTACGTCCTCGGCCACCGGCGGACGTCCGTAGAACACCGCCCCGGCGTTCAGCGACGGATCGTGCACCGCGAGCTGATTGATCACGCCGCCGCCCCAGCAGAAGCCGATGGCGCCGACCTTGCCGTTCACCTCGGCGCGCGAGCGCAGATATTTCACGCCCGCGACCGCATTGGCGGTGACCTGATCGCCGTTGAGCGATTGCGTCATCTTCGCCACCTCCGGATTGCGCGGCACGGGCGTCCCGCCCAGCGGCGAGAGGAAGTCGACCGACATCGCGACATAACCTTCCACCGCGAAGCGGCGGGCCAAATCTTCGATGTGCGGACTGATGCCGCCGATGGCGTGCACGATCTCCACGCCGCCGTGCTTCGCATTGTCTTTAGGACGCGCGAGATAGGCCTTCATCGCGCCGGTCGCTCCGGGGTAAGTGATCCTCTCTGTCACGATCCGCGAATCATTCTCGGCGATGACCGTCGCCGCGGCATCGTTGGGCGCGATCAGCGCCAGCGCCGTTGTCGCGGCAGCGGTGCTGCCTAAGAGTTTCGCGGCGCGTTCGATGAACACGCGGCGGTCGAAATGCACGTGAACATATTCGTGATAGAGCTCGACAAATTTCGGATCCATAAGCGTCCTCCCAGGCTTGGCCGGGCCGTTTATAGCAAATTTAGGCGGCGCTGACCGCTGAGGAGGCTGTGTTTTCCGCGCCTCGCCATTGGATTTGCCTGCTGCGAATGGCAAATTCCGGCAAACGACGGGAGACGCCCATGCCCAAATCGCCCAAGATCAAGCGCCGCCAATTCCTCGCCGGCGTTGCCGCCGCGGGGCCCGCGGTTGGACTCGCCGCTGCCGCGGGCAAAGTCTCCGCGCAGCCGGCCGCGCCTCGTCCGAGCGTGCCCTTAACACCGCCCAACGAAAACGTCCTGCCGCCGGCGACGCCCTTGACCGAAGGCCGCTCGGGCTCGGACTTCATGGTCGATGTGCTGAAAACGCTCGACTTCGATTACATCGCCTCGCTTCCCGCCTCGACGTTCCGAGGGCTTCAGGAATCGCTGATCAATTACGGCGACAACAAGAAGCCGGAATTCATCATGTGCCTGCACGAGGAGTGCACGGTCGCGATGGCGCAGGGCTACGCCAAAGTGGCGAAGAAGCCGATGGCCGCGCTGGTTCACGGCACGGTCGGGCTCCAGCATGCCGCAATGGCGATCTACAATGCCTATTCGGACCGCACGCCGGTGGTGGTCATTTCCGGCAACATCCAGAACAGCGCCGCGCGGCGTCCCAATGTCGAGTGGAATCACGCGGCTTTGGACCAGAACGCCATGGTGCGCGATTTCACCAAATGGGACGCGCAGCCCACCTCGCTGCAGGCATGCGCGGAAGCCCTCGTGCAGGCTTACGATCTCGCGACCACCGCGCCGATGGGTCCGGTTCTCGTCACCATCGATGCCGATCTGCAGGAAGATCCGCTTTCGCGCGAGGAAGAGGCGCGGTTGCGGATTCCAAAGCTGCGCGCGCGTTCCCATCCGCAGGGCGACGACGGCGGCGTGCGCGAAGCGGCGAACATGCTGGTCGCCGCCGAGAATCCCGTCATTTATGCCAATCGCTATGGCCGAACCGAGAAGGCGCCCGCGCTTCTCGTTCAGCTCGCCGAATTGCTCAATGCGCCCGTCATCGATGGCCGCCTGCGCATGAATTTCCCTAGCCGGCACAAGTTCAATCACTCCAGCCGCCGCGAGCAAGCGTTTTCCCAGGCCGATGTGATTCTGGCACTCGAACCCCAAGAGCTTTGGGGCCTGACCAACGATGTGCGCGATCTGATCGGCCGGCCCAATGTGCGCTTGAACCGGCAGGCCAATCTGAAAGTTATTCACATCGGCACCGAAAACCTGCTGGTCAAACCGAATTATGGCGAAGGGCAGCGTTATGGCTCGGCCGATCTTTCGCTCGTCGGCGATGCGGAAGCGACGATGCCCGCGCTCATCGAAGCGGTGAAACGGCAGATCACGCCCACGCGCGCGGCCTCGCTTGCGGCGCGCGGGCAGAAGCTCGCCGAGATGGCGCTGCGGCTCTTGGAACAGGCGCGTGCCGATGCGGTTTATGGCTGGGATGCAAGCCCGATCTCGATCGCGAGAACCTGCATGGAATTGTGGGAGCATTTGAAGAACGAGGATTGGACGCTGCCGACCGAGACCGTGTTCTTGAGCGATTGGCCGCACCGTCTTTGGGACATCAAGCAGCCGCACAGTTGGATCGGCGGTTCGGGCGCGCAAGGCGTGGGCTACAACGCGCCCGCAGCTTTGGGTGCCGCGCTCGCCAACAAGGAGAGAGGTCGCATCACGGCGGCGATCATCGGCGACGGTGAGCTGATGATGACCAACACGATGTTGTGGACGGCGGCCCACCACAAGATTCCGCTGCTCGCTCTCGTGCACAACAATCGTTCCTATCACATGGAGGTCATGCATACGCTCCGAATGGCCGATCGGCGCAGCCGCGACACCAACCGCATTCATCTCGGCACCGATATCACCAAGCCGGACATCGATTACGCGACATTGGCCAAAGGCATGGGCGTCTACGGCCAGGGACCGATTTCCAATCCGAACGATCTCGGACCGGCGATCAAGCGCGCGATGGATGTGGTCAAGCGTGGCGAACCCGCTCTGATCGACGTCGTGTCGCAGCCGCGCTGAGGAGGAAGCCGTGATCAGGTTTGCCCTGCCGCCTGCTCTCATCGTCGCGGCGTTTTGTTCTACGCTCGCCGGGGCGCAGGACGCGCCGCGCGGCAATGCGCAAACCGGCAAGCAGCTTTTCGAATCGAAGGGCTGCTATTCCTGCCACGGCTATGTCGGGCAGGGCAGCCGCGAAGGACCGCGCCTCGTGCCGCCGACGGCGTTCGCGGCATTTGTGGCCCAATTGCGCGAACCGCGCACCATCATGCCGCCATACAAGGAAGCGCTCGTTTCCGACCAGCAGGCGGCCGATATGTTCGCCTATCTCGCGAGCCTGCCGAAGCCGCCCGATCCCAAATCGGTGAAGCTGCTCCAATAGCGGTCTACTAACCCTGTGACCGCCTTGGAATTAGGGCTTACGGATGGCAAACTCGCCCTAAGCCGTATGGCTACAAAATTCATCGGAGGGCATTCCATGTCCAAGAAGATCAAGCGCCGTCAATTTCTTGCCGGCGTAGCCGTCGCCGGTCCGGCGATAGGCTTGGCCGCCGCGGCGGGGAAAGCGGTCGCCGCGCCCGCACCGGCCCCAAGCATCCCTCCGGTGCCTCAGACAGACCGGTCGCTCACCGACATGCCGCCGCAGACGATCGGCAAAACGGGCTCGGATTTCATGGTCGACGTGCTGAAGGCGCTCGACATCGACTACATCGCCTCGTGCCCCGGCTCGACCTTCCGCGGCATCCACGAGTCGATCATCAATTACGGCGACAACAAGAAGCCGGAGTTCATCACCACCTTGCACGAAGATACCGCGGCCGCGATGTGCCACGGCTATTACAAGGTCGCGAAGAAGCCGATGGCCTGCATGGTGCACGGCACCGTCGGCCTGCAGCACGCGTCTATGGCGATCTACAACGCCTATGCCGACCGCGTGCCGATGCTGGTCCTCTCCGGCAACATCGGCAATCCCGTTACCCGGCAGGTCTATATCGAATGGAACCATAGCGCGCAGGACCAGGGCGCGACCGTGCGCGACATCACCAAATGGGACGATCAGCCGACCTCGCTGCAGGGCTTCGCCGAATCCATGGTGCGCGCCCATGAGATGATGACCACAGTGCCGATGGCTCCGGTGCTGATCACGGCCGACGGCGATCTTCAGGAAGATCCGATTCCGCCGGACGTCGAGAAGAAGCTCCGCATTCCCAAGCTGAGAAGGCCCTCGCAGCCGGCGGGTGAAATCGCCGCGGTCCGCGAGGCGGCGAAGATGCTGATCGCCGCAGAAAATCCAGTCATCTACGCCAACCGCTATGCGCGCACCGAAAACGGCCCGGCGCTGCTCGTCGAATTGGCGGAATTGCTCAGCGCGCCCGTGGTCGACGCGCACAACCGCATGAACATGGCGAACCGGCATCCGCTTAATCACAGCTCGCGCCGTGAGGCCGCCTTGCAGACCGCCGATGTGATCCTTGCGCTTGAGCCGATCGATCTCTGGGGCCTCAACAATTACGTGCCCGATCTTGTCACGCGGCCGAACGATCCGCGCCGCCGCCAGGCCGGTCTCAAGGTCATCCACATCGGCACCGAGATGATGATGGCGAAGTCCAATTATCAGGACTTCCAGCGCTTCGCAGAGGCCGATCTTTCGATCTCGGGCGACGCGGAAGCCACCATGCCGACGCTGATCGAAGTGCTGAAGGCGCAAATGTCGGCTACCGACAAGAACCGTTTCGCCACCCGCGGCAAGAACGTGAAGGAACTGTCGGCGAAGCTGCTCGACCAGCTCCGCCAGCAGGTCGCCTATGAATGGGACGCGACGCCGATCTCGTCGGGGCGCATGGTCATGGAATTGTGGGACCAGATCAAAAACGAAGACTGGATGATGCCCACCGAAACGCAGTTCCTGAGCGATTGGCCCTATCGCCTGTGGGATATCGACAAACCCTATCGGACGATGGGCGGTTCGGGCGCACAGGGCATCGGCTACAATTCGCCCGCCGCACTCGGGGCTGCGCTCGCAAACAAGGACAAGGGACGGCTGACGGTCGCCGTCGTCGGGGATGGTGATTTCAACATGGCGCCGGGCGTGTTGTGGACTGCCGCGCACCACAAGATTCCGATTCTCTATCTCGTGCACAACAACCGCGCCTATCACCAGGAAGTCATGATGATCTTGAGGATGGCGTCGCGGCGCCAGCGCGTGAATCACAAGAATGTCTATGTCGGCACGCTGATCGACAATCCGGCGCCCGACTACGCCAAGATTGCGCAAGGCTATGGCCTCTACGCACAAGGTCCGGTTTCCGACCCCAAGGATTTGGCGGCGGCGATTAGGCGCGGCATCGAAGTGGTGAAGAAGGGTGAGCCCGCGCTCATCGACGTGGTGTCGGACGGACGCTGATGAGAACAAGGAAGACCATGCGAGCTTTTCTATGCGGCGCGGCGCTATCCGTTCTCGCGTTCGGCGCGGCGCATGCCCAGGACATGCCCAAAGGCGATGCCAAAGCGGGTTTGGCCGATTTTAGGAAATTCGGCTGCTATAGCTGTCATGGGATTGCGGGGCAGGGCACGCTGCGCGACGGTCCGCGACTCAATGCGGCGATTGGCTATCCCGCCGTGCTCGCGCAATTGCGCACCCCCCGCTATGAGATGCCGGCTTACACTGCGGTTCAGATGTCCGACCAGAGCGTCGCCAACATCTATGCCTATCTAGCGTCGATCCCGAAAGCGCCGGATCCGAAGACGATTAGGGCGTTGCAGTAAAGATATCACGGAATTCTCAGTCATGACTGAAAGCAGAACGGCCAAGCTTTTCAAACACGGACGCAGCCAAGCCGCACGTCTGCCGGAGGAATTCCGTTTTCCTGGAACCCAAGTTCGCGTGCGCCGAATCGGCCGTGGCGTGCTTTTGGAGCCGATGGAATGGGACATCAGAAACATTCATGCAATCTTCGCGGAAATAGACCGCTTGACCGGAGGTGAGTTCCTGGTCGAAGGCCGTCCCGAGCAGCCGCCAATGCCGTTGTAAACTGCCGACAGCCGCGAGTTCCAAGAGATTGAGAAGTGAGGACTGGGCGAAAAAGTGAGCGCCGGTCAGGACGCCAACTCATCGAAGGCGTCTATGGTCCCGGATCCTAGCCGGTCGTAGCCTTTGATGCGGTAGATCGCGAGCGACAGCAGCCAGCTCGTAACGAAGATTCCCACGATCACATAGCCGAGCGCGCCGAATTGATCGTTCAGCATGGCGATCATTTCCCACAGCGTACCGTGCAATTGGAGTTTTTCGGCGATGAGCCCGAGGCCTTCGACGCTGCCGATCAGGAGGGCGACGACGAC
>WNFT01004407.1_pt1 | contig 12300 bp, 13 predicted proteins | sample 5400191 | NCBI WGS metagenome assembly WNFT01 (sample SAMN13153359, study PRJNA577476) | soil metagenome | isolation source: 80 cm saprolite under Madrone tree | place: USA:California | collected 2016-06-14
CAAGCTCGTGGGCGTGATTGCGCTGTTCGGGTCGATCGGCATTCTGGCGCTGCTGCCGTGGCTCGACACCTCGCGGGTGAAATCCGCGAGGTACCGGCCGCTTTACAAGCAGTTCTTCTGGTTGTTCGTGGTCACCTGCATTCTTTTGGGCTGGCTCGGCTCGAAACCGCCGGAGGGCGCTTATGTCATCGCGTCCCGCCTGTTGACGGCGTGGTATTTCATTCACTTTATCGTCGTGCTGCCGTTGCTCGGGTTCTTCGAGACGCCGCGACCGGTGCCGAATTCGATTTCAGAGGCTCTGAAGATTGGCCGGAAGGCGGCGGTCATGGTGCTGGCCATGGGGCTTGCCGCCACCGCCGTCGTCGTTGGGCCGCAGCCGGCGGCGGCCCAGGAGCACGCTGACTTGCATGCTGACCTGCAACCGCCGCGCAACACATGGTCGTTTGCGGGTCCGTTCGGCAAGTTCGATCGCGGCCAGCTCCAACGCGGCTTCAAGGTCTATCATGACGTTTGCCAGACCTGCCACGGCCTCTCACTGCTGTCGTTTCGTAATCTCGGCGAGGAGGGTGGACCGGAATTTTCCGCTGCGGAAGTTGCGGCAATTGCGGCGGAATACAAGATCAAGGACGGCCCCAACGATCAGGGCGATATGTTCGAGCGGCGGGGCCGGCCCGCCGACCATTTCCCGCCGCCGTTTCCCAATGAGCAGGCAGCCCGGTTCGTCAACGGCGGATTGTTCCCGCCCGACATGTCGGTACTCGCCAAGGCGCGTCAGTACGAGCGCGGATTTCCATGGTTCATGATCGACATGATCATTCCTTACCAGGAACTCGGCGTCGACTACATGGTGGCGCTGCTCAAAGGCTACGCCCCCAAGCCGGCCGACATGACCATGGCCGCCGGCATGCAGTACAACACGTACTTCCCGGGACACGCCATCGGAATGCCGCCGCCGCTGTCGGATGGCGTCGTCACATACACGGACGGTGCGCTTCAGACCGTCGACCAGTACGCCAAGGACATCGCGACCTTCCTGATGTGGGCGGCCGAGCCCACGCTCGAGGCGCGCAAGCGGCTCGGCTTCCAGGTCATTATTTTCCTCATCGTCTTGACCGGCCTCTTGTATTTCACCAAGAAGAGGGTTTGGCACGAGATCGATAAACCGGGCGAGGCGGCGCGCGGGCGGGAGCCTGAAGCTACGACGATTTGATCGGAGGCTTCGATGCAACGACGGTTAAGGGCGGGGTTGCTTGCGCTCACCATTTCGTGTCGAACAGCGGGTTAAAGGGAGCCCCGCCAATGCTTCTCTCTCCCCAAGGGATGGGAGAAGACGTGGGCGGCGCGGGTGGCGGCAACCATGACCAGATCTGTGCTCGGCATCATCGGCGGTTCCGGCATCTACGACCTGCCGGGGCTCGAAAAAGTCGTCGAGAAAACGATCGCGAGCCCATGGGGTGAGCCGTCGGCCCCGCTGCGCATCGGCGAGATTGCGGGCCTGCCGGTGGTGTTCCTCCCGCGTCACGACAACGGCCACCGGCTGTCGCCGTCTGACGTCAACTACCGGGCCAATATCGACGTCCTCAAGCGCGCCGGCGTCACCGATCTCGTGTCGTTGTCGGCCTGCGGCTCGTTCAAGGAAGAACTGACGCCCGGCACATTCGTGCTGGTCGATCAATTCGTCGACCGCACCTACAAACGCGAGAGCTCGTTCTTCGGCAAAGGCTGCGTCGCCCATGTGTCGATGGCGCATCCGGTGTCGCCCCGTCTGCGCATCCATCTCGCCGCTGCCGCCGAGGCGGAGGGCGTAGCGATCGGGCGCGGCGGCACATATGTGTGCATGGAAGGCCCGCAATTTTCTTCGCTTGCCGAAAGCCTCACCTACAAGCAGCACGGTTATGCGGTGATCGGCATGACTAACATGCCGGAGGCGAAACTCGCCCGCGAAGCCGAGCTCTGCTATGCGACAGTCGCCATGGTGACGGATTTCGATTGCTGGCATCCCGACCACGACGCTGTCACGGTGCAGGACATCATCAAGGTGCTGACCGCCAACGCCGAGAAGGCGAAGCGCCTGGTGGCGCGCTTGGCGCGCGACTTCCCCCGTGAGCACGAACCCTGCCCGATCGGCTCCGACCGTGCCCTCGACAATGCCATCATTACGGCGCCGGAAGCGCGCGATCCAGCCCTGTTGGCCAAGCTCGACGCGGTGGCGGGGCGCCGGTTCGGGGCTTGACGGCCGGCGCTGTGCTGGGCCATCGCATATGCTGCGGCACGCTGCTTCCTCTCCGCGCTTGCCGGGAGAGGTGAGCGCCGCCGCCCAATGCCCCCTGCCCTTTACTGGGGAGGGTAGAAGATGAGGGCACCGCGCCATCGGCGACGGTCCTCCCGCAAGGAGGCAGACAAGCGAGGGGAAGTCATCATGACGACGCCGGAACTCGAACTCGACCTGCGCGCCTCGATCCGGACGATCCCGGACTATCCATCGCCGGGCATTATGTTCCGCGATATCACCACTTTGCTCGGCAACGCCAGGGCGTTCCGCCGCGCCGTGGACGAACTGGTGCAGCCCTGGGCCGGCTACAAGATCGACAAGGTCGCCGGCATCGAGGCGCGCGGTTTCATTTTGGGCGGCGCCGTGGCGCACCAGTGCTCGGCCGGGTTTGTGCCGATCCGCAAGAAGGGCAAATTGCCCTACAAGCGCGTCAGCATCGGATATTCGCTCGAGTACGGTGTGGATGAAATGGAAATGCACGAGGACGGCGTGGCCATGGGCGAGCGCGTGGTCCTGGTCGACGACCTTGTGGCAACGGGCGGCACTGCCGAGGCCGCTGTCAGGTTGCTGCGCAAGATCGGCGCCGAGGTATTGGCCGCCTGCTTCATCATCGACCTGCCGGAACTCGGCGGCGCCGCCAAGCTGCGGGCGCTCGACGTGCCGGTGCGGACGCTGATCTCATTCGAGGGGCATTGAGTTGGCTGTATCACGATATGATACTTAGTATCATGATATGATACTAATCGCCGTGGTCTTGAGGGGGAGTGCGTTGATCCGCAGCTTCCGGGGCAAGTTTGCCGAGGCGATCCTGGTCCAACGCCGCGCCCCAAAGGGTTTCCCTGCTGATCTTCTCAAGGTTGCCCGCCGCAAACTCGTGCAGCTCAACGGCGCTGAGGCTTTGGGCGACCTTGCCGTACCCACGGGCAACATGCTTGAGGCGCTCAAGAGCGATCTACGGGGAAAACATTCGATCCGCATCAACGATCAGTGGCGGATTGTCTTCAAGTGGGCCCATGGCGGGCCGGAGGACGTTGAGATCGTTGATTATCATTGAGTTCCATCCGAAGGAGATGCCACGAGGTCGAAAAAGCTTCCTTCCCTTCACGCGATTTGCCGACGCCTAATTGAAGCGTGATTGGACATGTGGGCAAATACCCACATTATGGTGCATCCGAGGCGCCCGCCTCGACCTCATTGAAGGCGCACACTGGTGTCGAAAAAGCTTGCTCCTGTTCACCCCGGAGAGGTGCTGCGAGAGGATTTCTTGGTCCCACTGAAGCTCTCGCCCTACCTGGTCGCGCAGGCGTGTGGCGTTCCCCGCACGCGAATCGAACGTCTTGCGCGCGAACAAACTCCGATCACTGCCGACACGGCGTTGCGCTTGGCGCGTTATTTCGGGACCACGCCGGCATTTTGGATGAACATTCAGGCCCAGTTCGATTTAGAACGCGCAGTTGACGAACTCGCGGCGGCTCTCAAGAAAATTGAGCCCCTCAAGCGCAACGCGGCTTGATCGCGCCGAAGCCGTCAAGCCGGTCGCAACCGCTCGAGCTCGATGCAGTCGGCGCGCACCTGTGCCAGATCGTAATGCGCTTGCTGCGTTAGCCAACTCTCGGCGCTGCCGCCAAAAACCTTCGAGATGCGCACTGCCATTTCAGGCGAAATGCCGCGCTTGCCGTTGATCAACTCGGACAGCCTGGTGCGCGCCACGCCAAGTGCGGCGGCCGCGTCAGTAATGCTCAAGCCCAAAGGCTCAATGCACTGGCGCAGTACGAAGCTGCCGGGATGGGGTGGATTTTTCATGGCCACGGTGGAGGCTCTTTTCTGCTTACGCCCGGAACCGCACCACCTTCTGGGTCTGCTCGCCCAGTCCGGCAATGCCGAGCTTGACCACGTCGCCGGCCTTCAGGAATTTCGGCTCCGGCTTCATGCCGAGCGCCACGCCCGGGGGGGTGCCGGTGATGATGACGTCGCCGGGCTCCAGAACCATGAATTGCGAGCAGTACCACACGAGGTGCGCGACGCCGAAGACCATCGTCTTGGTGGAGCCTTTCTGGCGCGTCTCGCCATTCACGGTGAGCCACATGTCGAGGTTCTGCGGCTTGGGGATCTCATCCTTGGTGACGAGCCAGGGGCCGAGCGGACCGAACGTCTCCGCGCCCTTGCCCTTCGTCCATTGGCCGGCGCGCTCGATCTGGAATTCGCGCTCCGAGACGTCGTTGGCGAGGCAATAGCCGGCGACGGCATCCATTGCGGCGCTCTTGGAGAGATAGCGGGCGCGGCTGCCGATCACGACGCCGAGCTCGACCTCGTAGTCGAGCTTGGTCGAGCCTTTCGGCGTCATGGTGTCGTCGTTCGGCCCGCAAATGCAGCTCGGCGCCTTGTTGAAGATGATCGGTTCCTTCGGCACCTGCAGTCCGGCCTCGGCTGCATGGTCGGCATAGTTAAGGCCGATGGCAACGAAATTGCCGACGCGGCCGATGCAGGGACCGATGCGCGGGTTGCCGCGCACGGGCGGCAGCTTGTCGGTCTTGACCTTGGCGAGTTTGGCAAGGCTCTTCGGCGACAACGCCTCGCCCGCAATATCCGGCACCAGGCCCGAGAGGTCGCGAATACGGCCTTCCTCGTCGACAATGCCCGGCTTCTCACGCCCGGCCGCTCCATAACGCACAAGCTTCATCGTATTTCCTCTCTGGACCAATGCGGGACTATCTGGGGAAGGTCGCAACCGTCATGCGTCGGTCGCAGTGAGAAGACAAGTCGGATCTGTTACGAAATTACAACAGGCAGTAAAAATATCGATCCGTTTGTCGGGGAAGTTGCGTTTTTTCATGAGAGGCCATTGCGATCACGGCCGGTTTTGCCCCCAATAGTAGAACGGATGTCGGCAAATCGCGACGGGAGGCGAAGAGCTATCGCACAAGATGCGACACCGGGGGAGGGCGAACATGGGGGCGAACACCGTCAGGTCCGGCTGGGCTGCGTTGCTGGCAAGCGCGGCTGTTCTCATTCCAATGGCGACGATCGAGGCGAACGCTGGCGCGTTTGGCTTGCGCGAGCAGAGCACGGTCGGCCAGGGTGACGCTTTCGCGGGCGTCGCCGCGGGCGGGGCGTTGTCCTCGATGTTCTGGAATCCGGCGACGATGACGCAAACGCCAGGCTTCGGCCTCGAAGGAAACGGGACCGGGATTCTCGCCAATGCGGATCAACATCCTTTGGCTGGGTCGACGCTCCTGCCGCTTGGTTTCGGTGGTGCCAATGACTGGGGCAGTCCGGCATTGCTCTTGTCCGGGTACACCACTTGGCAAGTCAATCCCAATTTGTGGATAGGCTTGTCTACGAATTCGCCGTTCGGATTGTCGACGAGTTTCCCCGACACGTGGGCCGGACGGAATTACGCGCTCGGCTCGAGCCTGACGACCTATAACGCTACGCCCAGCGTGGCGCTGCGCATCAATGAATGGCTGAGCGTCGGACTTGGCGTGCAACTCCAGTTGGGCCGGGCCGATGTGAACCTCGGCACTACTCCCGGCGCGCACGTCAATCTCAATGGCAGCGGCTGGGGATTCGGTATGACCGCCGGAGTCACTGTGACGCCCGGACCGAATACCACAATCGGCGTCGGCTGGCGTTCGGGCGTTGACCAGAAAATTGACGGCAGCCTGAATTTCGGCCTGTCCGAAGCCGCCAACACGACTCTGAATTTGCCGGACATCGTGAGTGTCGGCATCAGGCATCGCTTCGATGAGCGCTGGACCGTCATGGGCACAGCGGAATGGACCAATTGGAGCCGCGTAGGCACGACCGTTGTCAACCAGGCACCCGCACTCCTCCCCCCAGTGGCGTTGCCATTCCAGTTCCGGGACGGCTGGTTTTACTCAGTCGGTGCGGAGTATGTAATGGATGCCAAAACCACGCTCCGAGCCGGCGTGGGGTATGAAATCTCGCCGATTACCGACCGCGTGCGGATGCCGCTCCTGCCCGATAACGACCGGCTCTGGCTCTCGGTCGGCGCCAGCTACAAGATGCTGCCCAACTTCATCATGGATATCGGCTACTCCCATATCTGGGTCAAAGATTCCAACATCAATATTTCGCTGACGTCGGGGAATCCCTGGTTCAATGGGGCCACTTATATTGGCAATGCGTCGGCGGGCATCAATATCTATTCGGTCGGCTTCCGATATATGTTCAATGCGCCGCCTCCGCCGGTCGCGCCGCGTATGACGAAGGGCTGATAGTCGCTACAATAAATGCAGCGTGCGTAGGGTGGGCAAAGCGAAGCGTGCCCACCAAGGGCCGCGGCCCGGTGGGCACAGCGCGCCAGAGCGCGCCTTTGCCCACCCTACAAGTAATTCCAGTCGACCGAAATTCGCTCAGAACGCACCCGGGAAGGTGCCGCCGTCGAGCAGCAGATTCTGTCCGGTGATGTAGCCCGCATGGGCAGAGCACAGGAATGCGCAGGCGGCGCCGAATTCGTCCGGGGTGCCCAGCCGCTTTGCCGGAATGGTCGCTATCCGCTCCTTGACGGCCTGCTCGACCGGGATGCCGCGCTTGGCCGCTGTCATTTCCATGTTCGACTGCAGCCGATCCGTCGCGAACGGGCCCGGCTGCATGAAATTGATCGTCACATTGGCGCTCGCGACCGAGCGCGCGACGCCGGCCATGAAGGCGGTCAGGCCGGCCCGGGCGCCTGACGACAGGTCGAGCCCGAACAGCGGCGCCTTCACGGTGCCGGACGTAATATTGACGATGCGGCCGAAGTTTCGCCTCACCATCGGGTCGATCGCTTTCTGCGTGATCTCGATCGCCACCACCATGTTGGCGATGACGCCATCGATGATCTGCGCCCGGGTGAGCTCGCGGAAATCACGGAATGGCGGGCCGGCATTGTTATTGACGACGATGTCGGGCTCAGGACAGGCGGCAAACAATGCTTTCTGCCCTTCCGCTGTGGCGACATCGGCCGCGACTGTGATCACCTTTGCGCCGGTCGCCTGCCGGATGCCGGCTGCGGCCGCCTCAACCGCATCGCGATTGCGGCCGTTGACCACGACCTCGCATCCGGCCTCTGCCAGACTCTTGGCGCAGGCGAGGCCCAACCCTTTGCTGGAGGCGCAGACGATGGCCTTGCGGCCGGCAATGCCCAGATCCATGGCGTACTCCCCAACCAGTGCCACCACCCTCCCTCCCCCGCGTGCGAGGGAGGGTATGGTGGCGGCGCGCGGCGTCTTCCTTGGCGGTGCCGTGCCGCAATGTCAATCAGCCCCACTCTGCCGTAGCCCGGATGGAGGGACCGCATTTTGCGGTCCGGTAATCCGGGATCACCCGTCTCGATCGGCGAGGCCGCTCCCGGATTACGCGGAGTTTATCATCGGGCCGGCCCAACGGCTCCGGCCTCTGGCCGGCCCGATGGCAAGCTCCGGCCGGACCCGGTGGCTCCATCCGGGCTACGGGTCGGTCGGTCAGGCGCTCGTCGACGCGGTCATGTCTGGCGCCCGCTCTGCGTATCGGTGCGAGGCGGTATAGTGTGCGTGTGGAAATGTGCCGCCGCGCCCTCAATCCGGCGCACCATCTCCGTGCAGGAACAGCGCGGGCAGACCTGGTGAGAGCCCATGACGATCAGCCGTTACTACGACAAGGTAGCACTTGAGGCGCAGGTGCAGGCCGGCCGGCACCGTGAAGCCGTCGGCGGGCTGTGGGACGAAATTGGCCAGCTCCAGATCGACTTTCTGGTTTTGCAAGGGCTCATGCCGCATCACCGACTACTCGACATCGGTTGCGGCAGCCTTCGGGGCGGGGTGAAGCTGATAAGATATCTTGACGCCGGTCATTATGCCGGCGTCGATCTCAACGAGTCGCTCATCAACGCCGGATACGAGATCGAACTCGCGCAGGCGGGGCTGACGCACAAATTGCCCAGGTCCAATCTCGCGGCCGAGGGAGAATTCGATTTTTCCTGGTGCCCGATGCGGGTCGATTTCGCTTTGGCGCAATCGGTATTTACCGCATTGCCGCTCAACTTTCTCCGCATCTGCCTGGAACGGCTCGGCAACTTCGTGGTTCGCGACGGCAAATTCTTCGTCTCGATTTTCGAAGTCCCGGACCATCATCCGACCTACACGCCGCATCGGCATCCATCCGGCTACATTTCGTACGGCGCCAAGGAGCCTTATCATTACCGATTTGCCGATATGGAATTCTGCTGTCGCGGCCTGCCCTGGCGCGCCGTCCCTGTCGGTGCCTGGGGTCACCCGCTGTCGGTGCGGATGGTTCGCTTCGACAAGACGAGTTAAAGCCGCTTCCTGGCCGGGTCATCAGCGCCTTCTTGAGGTTGAAAATCCGGCGTCAACGAGAACGCGCTGCAATGAGACCGGATCACCACGACTGAAATGTCGATAAATCTCGACTTGAACGAATATAGAATCGAGATAGATTGCTCAATGACTGGAACGGTCGAGGTCCGGTTGCGGGGACACAAAGCGCACGAAAATCTCGCAGCGCATGATCCGGTCCGCTCGACGCGGCTCGGCGAGCTGACGTCGCAGGCATTGGATACAAGGCGAGATTGATGAGAAAAATCTCTCTAGCGGTCGTCGGCCATGTCGGTCCCGCGCCGCACGGTGACAAAATTTCGTTCCCGCATGCGCTGGCGGCATTGGCGGCACTCGGGCAACCGAGCCGGCTTGAAATATTCCGCCTGCTGATGCGGCGCGAGCCGGAGGGTCTTCCGGCCGGAGCTGTCGCCGAAGCGATCGGTTGTCCGCACAACACGCTCTCCACCCATCTTGCCATCCTGGCGCGCTCGGGCCTGATCCGCGGGACTCGTGACGGTCGCTCGATCGTCTATCGCGCCGATGTCGACGCCATGCGCTCGCTGATAGCGTTCCTGGTGAGGGACTGTTGCGATGGGCATCCCGAACTTTGCAGCCTCGAAGAAGCACTGCGCGGCAACGCATGCTGCGCGCCCACGCCGAGGAGCCACCAGCGTCGGAAGCAACCATGAGCACAGGAAAACACCATGCGCAGCGTCGATAGGGATAATCCGTTCAACGTGCTCTTCCTCTGCACGGGCAATTCGGCCCGGTCGATCATGGCAGAAGCCATCCTCGATCGTGCGGGCGAGGGTAAATTCCACGCCTACTCGGCGGGCAGCCAGCCGAAGGGACGCGTCCACCCGTATGCTCTCGAACTGCTGCAGAAATTGCACTACGATGTCGGCCGGCTGCGGTCCAAAAGCTGGGAGGAATTTGCCCTGCCCGGAGCACCAAAGCTCGATTTCGTCTTCACGGTCTGCGACAACGCGGCTGCGGAAGTTTGTCCCGTATGGCCGGGCCAACCCATGACGGCTCACTGGGGAATACCGGACCCGGCTGAAGCAACCGGCAACGAAGCGGAGATTCGATTCGCATTTGTTGATGCGCTGCGGATGCTGACAAATCGCATCAATATTTTTATCAGTCTGCCGATACGCTCGCTCGATCAACTCGCCTTGCAGAGGCGATTGGATGCGATCGGAAAAACCAAGGATGCCGACGACGTGACGGGAACTGCCGCGGAATGAGTGATCAGTCGTACTCGCTGTCCCGGCGCCTTGTCGCCGAAGGCGTCGGGACCGCCATCCTGGTTGCGACCGTCGTCGGTTCAGGAATCATGGCTGAGCGCCTGGCCGGTGGGAATCAAGCGATTGCACTTCTTGGCAACACGATCCCGACCGGGGCCATCCTGGTCGTCATCATCACCATTCTCGGCCCTATTTCAGGAGGGCACTTCAACCCCGCGGTGACTCTCGTATTGGCGGCACGCGATCGGCGCTGGAGAGAGGTCACGCCCTACATTTTGGCTCAGTGTGCAGGTGGCATCGGCGGGACGGTGCTCGCCCATCTGATGTTCGATCTCGCTCCGATTGCGATCGGCACGACGGCAAGGAGCGGGCCGTCCCAGTGGCTCGCAGAGGTGGTGGCGACCTTCGCCCTCGTCTTGACGATTCTCGGAGGCGTACGATTTTCTCCGTCGTCAATTCCGTGGCTCGTCGGGCTGGTGATCACCGCCGCTTATTGGTTCACCGCCTCCACATCCTTCGCCAACCCGGCCGTGACGCTCGCACGCGGCTTCACGACCACGTTTGCCGGAATCGCCCTCAACCACGTCCCGGCATTCATCATTGCTCAACTGGTCGGGGCGGCGCTTGGCGCGGTCGTGGCTTCGTCGTTGTTCGGACCGACCATGTCGTCGAAAGGCCGGTAATGGAGGCACATTGTCCCAGGGCCAAGAGAGGAAACCCCACCACCGACTAGCGCCGGCGAAAGGGAGCGGCTTGGCGCCCGGGGTGCGGGGGCTTGGGGCCGGTAGAACTGTAACGCGCTTTCGCCTTGCGCAGGCACGCTCTTCGGGGTTACCGTTCCGCATGGCAAGTTCTCAGGATTTATCGCTGCGGCTGCCTACTGCGGCGGACGTGGATACGGCCGCCGAGCGGCTCGCCGGGGTTGCGCTGCGCACGCCGCTGATTTCCTCGCCGGCTCTCGATGCACTCACCGGCGGCCGCGTCTTCCTCAAGGCCGAAACGCTGCAGCGGACCGGCTCGTTCAAGTTTCGCGGCGCCTATAACAAGCTGTCTTCGCTCGCCCCCGACATGCGACGCTGCGGCGTCGTGGCTTTTTCGTCCGGCAACCACGCCCAAGGCGTGGCGGCAGCAGCGAAGCTCCTCGACATGCCGGCCGTCATCGTCATGCCGCGCGACGCGCCGCGGCGCAAGCGCGAGCGCACCGCAGCGCTCGGCGCCGAGGTGGTGCTCTACGATCGCGAACGCGAGGACCGTGAGGCCATTTCGCGCGGCATCGCGGCGTCGCGCGGCGCCGTACTGGTGCCCCCCTACGACGACCCGTTCGTCATCGCCGGGCAGGGGACCACAGGCCGCGAGATCGCCGAGGACGTGGCACATCTCGGGCGCACGCTCGACTGCGTGATCGTCAATGCTTCGGGCGGCGGGTTGACTGCCGGCATTGCGCTCGCCGTCAAGGCGAGGGCGCCGGGAGCGCGCATTTACACCGCGGAGCCCGAGGGCTTCGACGATCATGCACGCTCGTTTCGCAGTGGCCGGCGCGAGCGCAATGCGGTCCTGACCGGAAGCATGTGCGACGCGCTGATGTCGCAGACGCCCGGCGAGCTGACCTTCGAGGTCAATCGTACGCTGGTGGCCGACGGTGTGACAGCGACGGAAGCCGAAGTTGCTCGCGCGGTCGGCTTTGCGTTCCATGAGCTGAAGCTCGTGGTGGAGCCCGGAGGCGCGGTCGCGCTCGCGGCGCTTCTCGCTGGCAAACTCGACATTGCGGACAAGACTGCGGTCGTGGTGCTGTCCGGCGGCAATATCGACCCCGAGCTGTTCGCGCGACTCGTGGCGTAGGTCGGCGTCGTTTTGCGAATTCCGCCGCCCGTGCTCACGCGGATTGAGGCGCCAACCTGACCAAGCGGGCGATACGCAAAGCACAGCGGCCGGGCGGCCGCTGTGCTTGCGATTTCTCTGCGCTGCAGGGAGAACGATCGCGGCCTATCTGGCCGCGTCGGCAGCATTCGGCGTCGTCACTGCATCCGACGGACAGCGAAAATGGGCCGAGAATGCCTGAAGGCGACAATCTCGCGGCTGCGACTCGGTTTGCGGGCTTTGTGGACGACGGTGCGGACGACGTGGGCGCTTTCATCTTCGGAGCACGTCGACACATAGGCGGCAAGCTCCTGCCCGCGGAGAAACATCATTCGCGGGGTGAGGCCGCCATGTCGGTTTATCCAGCTTTGCACGTCTGCGGGATAGATGCTCATCATGTGCTGAGTCGCAGGGAAGCTTACGGCCTTGCCCCCGAACGGCGTAGGCTGCCATGCCGCATGAAAGCCAAGCACAGCCCGAGAGGTCGCACAGATCTGCTCGCGGGGCACCATGCCAATTGCCAAAGTGCAGGCCGAGAGGCATGATCCGTCGATGACAATGCGCTCGCCGCTTGCGCGGGCGTGGGCAAAACGCTGTTGGTAGGCCG
>WNFT01008035.1_pt1 | contig 12300 bp, 7 predicted proteins | sample 5400191 | NCBI WGS metagenome assembly WNFT01 (sample SAMN13153359, study PRJNA577476) | soil metagenome | isolation source: 80 cm saprolite under Madrone tree | place: USA:California | collected 2016-06-14
AAGCAGATCAGCAAAGCGGCCGCGGAGGCTCAGGAACACGTGCCGGCACACCATCGGACGTAACAAGTAACAAGGTAACCAGCTTCTGCTCGAGTTGCCGCTAGCTGAGTACCTGTGGCTGCTCGCCCTGGCGCGAGAAGATTTCATCGGAATCTCAAAAAACCAAAAAAGGAGGAATTATGATCGTCCGAAGCTTTTTTGAAGATCAACCAAGTAACTGGTTTCGACTGCCAGAGCTGCGCATGGCCGAGTCCTGACAAGAAGCGAACGATTTTTGAGTTTTGCGAGAACGGCGCCAAGGCTGTGTCTGACGAGTCTACAAAGAAGCGCATCGGGCCGGACTTCTTCGCCCGGTATTCCATAGCGGAGCTGGCCGCGAAATCGGATTACTGGCTGAATCAGCAGGGGCGCCTGACTTCGCCAATGGTACGGCACCCGAACGCGACGCACTATCAGCCGATCACCTGGCCAGAGGCCTTTACGATGATCGCGGAGGAGCTGAATTGCCTGGATTCGCCCAACCAAGCCTGCTTCTACACCTCAGGCAAGACAACCAATGAGCCTGCCTTTCTTCTGCAGTTGTTCGCGCGGCAGTTCGGAACAAACAATCTCCCGGATTGCTCGAACATGTGCCACGAGTCGTCGGGAGTGGCGATGGTAGAGACGCTCGGAATCGGCAAGGGTACAGCCACGCTGGAAGATATGGAGAGTACCGATCTCATCTTCATCTTTGGAAACAACCCTGGGACAAACCACCCGCGGATGTTGAGCTCACTTCAGATGGCCAAGGACCATGGTGCCAAGATTATCGCGGTCAACCCTCTACCTGAAGTCAGCATGATGAGGGTAATTAATCCTAACCCCCAGGATTACCCGAATCCTTTGCAGCTGCCCTTTGCGCTGCTTGGTAAAGGCCAGGCCCTTGCCGATCTGTATCTCCCCGTGCGAGTGAATGGAGATGTAGCGACAATCAAAGGCATTCTGAAGGAACTGTTCGAGCGGGAGCAAGCGGAACACATCTCGGTGATTGACCGTGAGTTTATCCAAACCCTCACTGAAGGTTTCGAAGCACTGCTGGCCGACGTAAAAGCGACAAGCTGGGAAGAAATTGAGGAAAACAGCGGGCTGACTCGAAATCAGATGCGTGTCGCCGCCGATATGTACGCGGCCTCAAAGAAGACCATATGCGCGTGGTGCACAGGCGTTACACAGCAACGCAACGGCGTCGACAATGTTTCGATGATCGTGAATCTTCTGCTCGTTGGCGGGCATATAGGGCGCCCAGGGGCCGGCACCGTATGCGTACGCGGACACTCAAATGTCCAGGGCGACCGCACAATGGGTGTGTGGGAGCGTCCGCCAAAACCTTTTCTGGATGCCCTTGGGAAGGAGTTCAACTTTGAACCACCCCGGAAGTGGGGTTATGACACCGTTGAGACTTTGCACGCGATGTTCGATGGAGACGTCAAGGTGTTTTTGGCGATCAGCGGCAATTTCCTTTCGAACGTACCTGACACGGTCTACAGCGCGCACGCTATGCAGCGCTGCAAGCTTACTGCTCACGTTTCGACGAAGCTAAATCGCTCTCACCTGATCACAGGGGAGCGAGCATTGATTCTGCCTTGCCTGGGGCGGACGGAGGAAGACATCCAGAACACAGGTAAGCAGTTCCTGACGATTGAAGATTCCATGGGTATTATCAATCCTTCGGAAGGCTTCTTTCCGCCCGCTTCACCGGAGCTGATGAGCGATGTAGCGATCATTGCGAATCTGGCGAATGCTACTTTAGGGCCTCGAACGACCACAAATTGGCTTGGCTTTGCGGCGGATTACAACTTGATCCGGGATGCGATTTCCAGGGTGATTCCGGGTTTCGAGAACTTCAACGCGCGACTTGCTAAGGAGAAATTCTTCTATCTGCCGAATCCAGCGAAGCAACGCATCTTCAAAACGGACTCCGGTAAAGCGAAGTTAACCGTTTGTCCGATCCCGAAGCATGACCTGAAGCTTGACGAATTCCTTTTGACAACGATTCGCAGCCACGATCAGTTCAACTCCACGATTTATGGAATGAATGACCGCTATCGGGGTGTCTTTGGTGGCCGCCGGGTGCTCTTCCTGAACCCGCTTGATATGGAGGCGAGAAATCTCCAAGCCGGTCAGATCGTGGACATATGCAGTCACTTTGAAGGAGAACTGCGCAAGGCACCCGGCTTTGCGATCGTCCCATATGCGATTGCTCGCCGTAGCGCTGCCGCATACTATCCGGAGACTAATGTTTTGATTCCGATCCGCAGTGTCGCCGTCAAGAGCAATCAGCCCGCCTCTAAGTGCATTCGCATTACGGTGACTCCAACAGATCCCGCCGAGGTCCTACACTTTCCAAAGGCAGATCTTGCTCGCAACCTGAATCGTGCTGTGCCGCGTGTTCCCTGACGTGCTTGTTTCACGGCGCATTTGCGTATGGCACAACCTGCCCGTGAGTGCTTCACTCCGAACGCCTTCACCGTGATTGAATCCAAGAATGCCAGTTCAAATATGTGGCTGGCTTATGTAGCTTTTGCCTGATGCGAACCGGTCGTCAAGAAAGGAGACTCCGACGAAGGCCGATGTTCCGCGGAATAAAAATCCGAAGCTTACAGCGATCTACGGTCGGTTCTCCTGCGTCTCCAATGAGTGTCGCGTTACCGGACATTGGGATTCTGGGACGATTTCACTTGTACGATAAGCGCTGCCAGGCGTTGGGAAGTCATCTCTTGGATGCTAGGCTTAGCTGCCTTAACTCGCTGTAGTTGAATACTCAATCCAACCCATTTTCTCTGCCACTTTACGAAATCGGACGCGCAGCCCGTATAGTCAAGGAATGCAGACCTGAAAGAGTGTCCGAAGTGCCGAAAGAGGATTTCAACCCTCCACGAAGAATGCCCGAATTGCGGCGGGCCGTTGAAGTTCAAGCGCGTATTAGTTCACGCCGGACGTTCCCTTCCAATCGATAACGTCAACCAACTTCCAAGGGTTCCCGATGAGATTTATTTGCAACTCCCCCTGTTTATCGATCTCGAACTCGGCTGCAGGGTAGAACACGCCCGTGCTCTTGCTCTTGTCCGTGTCGTTCAAATCTAACTCGCCTGGTGACAAAGCGAATCTTCCGCCCAGTTGGGGTTGGAATCATTCGGATGTAACTGCAGTCATACCCGAGAGTACCTGTGACCGCGATGTGGCCCGCCGCTTTCATCTTGCCGAGCGCGTTGACCAAGCCCTCATTCTTGCTTTTGTCGAATGCCTGCACCAGCATCTGTCTGTCCGCCCGAGTAGAGTAATCATAAATGTCCAGCGTGACCCCGAATTCAGATCCCATCTGTGTGCTTGTGCCCATGGCAGTAGCCTCAATCGTTTCTGGCTTGTTAGCGGCCAAAGCGAGAGTGCTTCCCACGATCACCACACCCGTAATCAGCAAACTGCCCAGCGCAAGCTGGTGACTTCTTGGAGCCGAGTTCTTGATTTGCGACATTCTCTTCCTCCTTTAACTGTGTAGTCTCTTCCGTTCATATTTAGCTTCGATCACGGAATTCTTACTCAATCTCAAGCCGTCGTACCAATTGCTGCCACTTCGTTCGCGTTTTCCTCGCCCCGGCATCTGGCAACTGCGCTCGGATCCGTTACGTAGCACCCATTTGCTTGAGTTTGTCGCTGTTCCTAGCGATGGCCTCCGCCTGCGTGGCCGCGCCCATCACGCATCTCGTTTCCGTGGAAATGATTGAAGGGCTTGTCTCCACGCTCCGGATGTGGACCCTTGTAGCCGTGATGTGGATCGAAACGGTTATCAACGTGGCCGTTGAAATCGTGGGGGCCGTGGAACCAGGGGCCGGCTCCGATGAACACGCCACTGTTGAACCATTCGGGCCCGTAGTACCCGTATGGCGCACAGGTGTATGGGGCGGAATCGTAGTAGCCATACGGGCAATTTGGTTCTGCTCCGACATTGATAGAGACCTGAGGCGTTGCAGATCTCGGAATGCTCAGCAAAGCTGCAATCAGGATGGGAAGGGCAAGAAATTTCCAATAGCGCATGAGTTCCTCCTCACTCTGGAAAGAAGCAACCCAGATGCCAGAATTGTGATGACTGGAAGTGACTGAGATTTAAGGAGGGATGGGCAAACGGAGAACACACGCCCCCAATTGGCTCAGTCTGCGAGTGACCACAGGCCGACAGGTGTCCAAAGAGACGCAAGCCTAGCGAGCTGGCCTTTCTGTTTTCTGGGATTGTCTCGCCGTGAAGCAGGCGACTCGTAACGTGTGGGTTGCTCAGAATTGGAGCTTGAGGGCGAGGTGGATCAAGCGCGGTCCGCCAATCTGATACAGAGGGTTGAAGCCGCCATTGGCGCCGCCCGAGCCCAGGAAGCCTGCTAGCATCTGCGTCGATTGGCCAAACAGTGGGCTGGTTAAGATGTTGTCGGGGCTGCCGAAGTTTAGGAGCCGGAGAATGTTTCATTAACCCCCAAAGACTGCTCGACAGTTGGTATCTGCGGGGCCATTCGCGTCACTGGTGTTGAAGCACCAAAGCTATGGTTTCCAAAAAGATTTTCGTTTGACACATCACTTTCTGAGGCGGAACATTTCTGGGGGCATCTTCAATCACTTGAAGTGCCCAACCTCTGCGGCTGGCTCGCTCGTTGTGACTCATGGAGGCTCGAAACCATTGTGGTGGTCTGAAGCTGGCTAAGGGTTTTTCTTAAATGTCAGCCCCCGCAGATGCGCCGTGACACCCGAGTCGGCCCGCCCAGAATTGCAGGCGAGAATGGTCGCGCTTGAAGGCAGATCGATTGCGGTTTTCACGCTTCTGGGAGTGCTCGGGATTTTCCAGCAGAGTGTAGCGGCAGACGATCGTGTGCCACCGCTTGAATGCAGTCAAGCGGCGCAAGACCGCATTGGAACGCTATCAGGAACTGTCTCTGATGTTTCGGGGACGGGAATTTCGGGCGCGTTGATAACCGCCTCGTGCGGCTCGTTGCGCCTGGCGGTCACAACTGATTCGATTGGCGCGTACAGCTTGCAGTTGTCCCCGGGCACGTACCGTGTGCGTGTGGCAGCTGACAAATATGCTCCGACTGAACGAGAAGTCGTACTTGCCGCAACAGGTCCGGTCGTGGAATGGAAGGTTACACTGACCTTAGCGACGGTGCAAACCCGCGTCTTGGTTACGGCTCCGGCATACGAGGTCACCCAGACAACTGCTGGTAGCAAGATGGACGCATCGTTGCTTGATGTGCCGCAATCGATCACGGTTGTGGACCACGAGCTCTTGAGCGACCAAGGGGCGCACAAACTCGATGACGCTCTGAAGAACGTGGCAGGTGTGATGCCGGGCGGATATTACGAAGCTTGGGATTTCTACCGCATCCGAGGCTTCGATGCGTCGTTCAATACATACGTCGACGGGTTGCGCGGTGGCAATGGCATGGGCGAAGAAATCTTTGGTATCGAGTCCGTAGAGGTTCTAAAGGGTCCTTCGTCCACGCTATACGGGCAGAGTGTACTCGGCGGCATAGTGAACCTTCGCAGCAAAGTGCCCCGGCCCGACGCATTTGCACAGGTCCAATTCACCGGCGGTTCCTATGGATTCTATGAGCCGGCGATCGATGCCGGGACATCGTTGAACCGATCGCACACGCTCTACGCTCGTATCAATCTGCTCTACCGCCCAGACGATTCCTTCGTAAACTACGTAAACCGCCGCCGTGTTTATGTAGCGCCAGCGTTGACCTGGGATATCGGCCCGGATACTCAATTAACGCTCCTTGGAAGATATCAGGACGACACAGGCCATCTGGCATTCCCGCTTCCGGCTGAAGGGACGGTGCTTCCCAACCCAAACGGCGAGATCCCGATCAGCCTCTTTGTGGGTGAGCCGTCCAATCCCAATCCCGTTTCCGAGGTTAACAAGCAGTTCGGTTATCAGCTGAGCCATCGGTTCAGCGATTCCTTTTCGTTCTACCAGAATGTCCGCTTCGCCTGGTACGAGAACCATTGGGACAAACTCCTCTACCCGGCTTTCTTTGGGAGCGATGAGCGGACGTTGTACCGCTATCCACTCTCATACCAGCAAGAATGGAGCACCTACGCCGCAGATTCAGGAATGCGCGTTCGTGTGGAGACCGGCCGCATTCAGCATAATTTTGTTGGCGGAGTGGACTACTACCGCAAGCCGAACAGGTACAAAGAAGAATCCATCAATTTTAGCGATCCTTCGGCTTATATGCCTCTCGATGTCTTCGACCCCGTCTATGGAACGCCTTTTTCGCCGATTTATCCTTTTGCTAGTGGCGACACTCGGACACAAGATGTTGGATTATATCTTCAGGACCGCATGCAATTGACCGAGCGGCTCTCCCTTACCGCGGGTGGCCGTTTGGACTTCGCGTCTAACCGGGATTTCTCGCAGACTGACAGCAATGACAGCAATGCATTCTCTCCACGAGTGGGTGGAACCTACCGGTTAGTACCGAGCGTGGCCCTTTATGCGGATTACAGCAAATCATTTCTGCCACAAACCGGAATGGTGTACGACGGCTCATCCAGTGGCACCTTTGCCAGTCCGGAGAGGGGCGATCAGTGGGAGTGCGGAGTGAAAACCTCCCTGCTTTCAGGCCGTATGGTGAATACCGTTTCGGTTTACCGGTTGACGCGCAGCAACGTGCTCACACCCGATCCCAACCACCCGAACTTTTACTTGTTGACTGGCAAACAGCGGAGCAAGGGTGTAGAGCTCGAGACGATTTTCCAGTTGCACAGAACCTGGAATCTAATCCTGGCCTACGCCTTCACGGAAGCGTATGTGGTAGAGGACAATGTGATTCCGGTTGGAACACCCACGCAGAATGTTCCCAAGCACAGCATCAACGTGTGGAGCACCTATGAAGTGCAGCATGGATGGCTGAGAGGAGTGGGTTTCGGCTTTGGCGCACGATACTACACGGCCCAGTCTGGTGATTTGCTGGACTCATTCTCCATTCCCGCGTATGGTCTGATGGATGCCTCGATTTTTTATCGCCGGGGGCATCTGGGTTGGCAGGTAAATGCCTACAATCTGGCCGACAAACGCTATTTCACCGGTTCCTACAATAATGTGTACGTGCAACCGGGAAGCCCACTGTCAATTCACACAACCATCAACTGGAGATTTTGAGCCGCGAAAATTTGGCAGGTGATGGTTACCCTCCGATGCGAATCTCACGAACAGACTGTAGCTCATCTCCCTGCGAGGGGGCGGCTGAAGGGTTCAACGGGGAACCGCGTCAACTACCAATTGTAAGTCTCGCTTCAAAGATAGTGAAGCTAGACACTCCGAGATTGCTTCTGTTCTGTTTCGTCTTGTTTCTCTTAAACATAAGTCCGGTCGGCGCACTCGATACCAGTAAACAAATCTCTCAGTATGGGCACACCGCATGGCGGATAGAAGATGGAGTTTTTGCTGGGACGCCCAACGTGATCGCCCAAACCACCGACGGATATCTTTGGATTGGAACGCAGGCCGGATTGATGCGCTTTGATGGGGTTCGGTTCGTCTCATGGAGACCGCCGGACGGGAATGAATTGCCGTCATCCCGCATCAATTCTCTGCTCGGAGGGCGGGATGGAAGCCTGTGGATTGGGACCAGTATGGGGTTAGCGCGTTGGCGGAATGGAAATCTGACCAACTATAGCGACGCAACTGCAAGTATTATGGCGATCCTTGAAGACCGCGCCGGCACAATCTGGATCGCGCGGGCGAATTTGTCTGATACGAAAGGTCCTCTTTGTAAAGTCACAAACACAGAACTGCGATGCTACGGGAGACACGATGGACTTGTGCTTCCTTATGCGGTGACACTGGCCAACGATAGCCTTGGCAATGTCTGGGCTGCCGGTGGTCTGATGGTTTCCCGTTGGCAAACAAGTTCCGCCGACACGTATATACCAGCCGGGCTAAACCCAGCGGAGATATTCAACGGAGTACTAGCCCTCGCGAGCAGACCAGATAGGTCTCTTTGGGTCGGGCTGGTGCACGCGGGAAAGGGCGGGGGGCTACAGCAACTCGTGCAGGGGGCATGGAAACCATTCGTCACTCCGGAGTTCGATGGCAGTACGCTCAAGGTCACAGCGTTGTTATTAGACCGAGACAGCTCTCTCTGGGTCGGAACCTTGAACCAAGGTATCTACCGCATTCAAGGAAACACGGTAGATCACTTTCGCAGCTCGGATGGCTTATCGGGTGATACCGTGAGCGTGAACGGCCTCTTCCAAGATCGCGAGAGTAATATCTGGATTGCGACATCCAGGGGAATCGATAAATTCCGTGACCTTCGAGTGGCCAGCTTTTCCACACGGCAAGGGCTGAGCTCGGATCAGGTCAATTCCATACTCGCTTCGCGAGACGGTACTGTGTGGATTGGAAGTTATAATTTGGATGTTCTCCGGTCGGGCAAGATCACTTCCATTCAGCCACGGAACGGTTTACCAGGACGGGCGCTCACATCGTTGCTGGAGGACCGAGCCGGTCGGCTTTGGGTCGGCGTCGACCAGGAATTGTCGGTCTACGAGCGGGGAAAGTTCAGAAAGATTCATACGCGTGATGGCAGTCCCTTAGGCATCGTTCGCGCAATGACCGAAGATGTCGATGGCAGCATCTGGGTTACGACCTGGTCCCCGGAAAACCGGAATCGGGTCCTTCGCATTCAGGGTCTCGGAATCCGTGAAGAGATCTCTTTCCCTCAATTGCCACTCGCAAACACGCTTGCTGCTGATCCGCACGGTGGTGTCTGGCTGGGCTTGGCGAGCGGTGGCTTAGCCCGATACCGAAATGGCCAAATGGAATTCATCTCTCTAAATCGCAGCCCTCATGATGGCCCAGTCCACGGCCTCCTTGTGAATTCCGACGCTTCGGTGTTGGCAGCGACGGCGTCGGGGCTTGTCGGATGGCAAAATGGGAAAGTGCAGAGTCTCACGGTGCGGAATGGCCTTCCTTGCGACCTGATTTACGCCCTCATCTCTGACAGGAAAGCTACCCTTTGGCTTTACGCGGCATGCGGACTTATTGCCATCCCAAATGCGGAGCTGCAGCGATGGTGGGAGTCCCCCGACGTGACGGTTAGGTCCAGCCTCCTTGACGTGTTTGACGGCGCCCAACCTATGTCTACTCCTTTCCGGCCAAACGTGTCCCAGTCTCCGGACGGACGATTGTGGTTCGCAAATCAAAGCGTCGTCCAGATGATCGACCCAGCTCACCTGGACGGCAATCCGATACCGCCGCCGGTACACATCGAGCAAGTCACCGCGGACCGCAAGATCTACTGGCAGAACTTGTCCGGCGATGCATCATCCTCGCACCCGAGGCTGCCGCCGCTGGTGCGCGACCTCACGATTGATTACACAGCGCTGAGCCTGGTCGCACCGGAGAAGGTTCACTTCCGCTTCAAGCTGGAGGGGCAGGACCGGGACTGGAGGGAGGTCGTCAACGACCGCCAGGTGGAGTATTCAAACCTCGGCCCGGGCAGCTACCGCTTCCTCGTGACGGCTTGCAACAACAGCGGGGTGTGGAACGAGGCCGGGGAGTTCCTCGATTTTTCTATCGCCCCGGCGTACTACCAGACGAATTGGTTCCGCTTGTCGTGCGTGGCCGCTTTTCTCGCATTGCTCTGGGCGCTTTATCAACTGCGACTGCACCAGGTGGCGCGGCAGTTCAACATGCGTCTGGAAGAGCGCGTCAACGAACGGACACGCATCGCGCGGGAACTGCATGACACTCTTCTACAAAACCTACACGGTCTTTTGTTTCGTTTTCAGGCCGCCCGGAATATGCTCCCCAGGCGCACAGAAGAGGCGATGGGAGCTCTTGATGGCGCGATCCTGAGGACCGAACAGGCGATCGCCGAGAGCCGGGATACGATTAAGGACTTACGCGCCGAACGGGTCACTCCGACTGATCTCGCGGAATTGTTGACGCAAACCGGTAGAGAACTGGAGAGCGTTGCGGATGCAAACGGCAATCCTCCGATCTTTCGCGTTATCGTCGAGGGCGAGCGGCAAACTTTGTCTCCCGCTCTTCAGGACGAAGTATACCGAATTGCCCGTGAATTGCTGCGAAACGCCTTTCAGCACGCGCATGCACATCGCATTGAGGCTGAGATTCGATACGATAATCACCTCCTTCGAGTGCTTATCCGCGACGATGGAAAAGGTATGGACCCAAAGGTCCTGAAGGAAGGCGGACAGCCCGGACATTGGGGATTGCCAGGTGTCCGTGAACGTGCGAAGCAAATCGGCGCCCGATTGGATTTCTGGAGCGAAGCCGGAGCAGGCTCGGAAGTTCAACTGACTGTTCCCGCATCCGGTGCCTCCGAAAGACGGCGTGATGACTCAAGATTCCGGCTATTCCGCAAGACGAGAAGTCATGAGCATCAATCCTAAGCCGATTCGGATCCTTAGCGTCGACGATCATCCTCTCCTGCGCGAGGGGATCGCAGCGCTGGTGAACGCTGAATGTGATATGAAGCTGGTTGCGGAAGCGTCCAACGGGCAAGAAGCTGTTGAACAGTTCCGATTGCACCGTCCAGATGTAACGTTAATGGATCTGCAGATGCCGGGATTCAATGGCATCGAGGCAATCATCGACATCCACAATGAATTTCCTAACGCGCGGATCATTGTTCTGACCACGTACACAGGCGACGTTCAAGTGTTGCGGGCCCTGCGAGCGGGTGCGCAGGGCTACATATTGAAGGGGCACGTGCATAGAGAACTTCTGGAGACCATCCGTGCCGTGTATGCCGGCAAAAAGCGAATACCCCCGGAGGTCGCCGCCGAGCTCGCGGACCATGCCGCGGAAGACAACTTGACCCCACGCGAGATCGATGTGTTGCGACTGATCGCGACTGGCAATGCGAACAAAGTGATCGCTGACCAACTCGCAATCACGGAAGAGACGGTCAAGAGCCACGTCACGAATATACTCTCAAAACTTGGCGCTAACGACCGGACTCATGCTGTAACGATCGCGCTAAAGCGCGGAATTATCGAACTATAAATCCCCCGAAAGAGGGATAGCCCGATCCAACTATTACGCGTTTTTGGGCGTGTTGCGAGCCTCTTATCCTACATGTGGAGTTTAAGGGGATGTTTTGCAGCGTCTATTCTCGACCTTCGCGCATGGTTGGCCTGGCCATGGACTTCTGCTTCTCCGGATGCTTACCGGTTTTGCTTTAATTCACTATGGGATCGGCGACCTACGTGAAGCACATCAATTTGCATCCATAGCCCCGCAAATCATTGCAGTCGGTGCGGGGATACTTCTTCTCGTCGGCTTGTGGACCCCAGTGGCCGGAGGTTTGGTAGCCATCGCTGAGGTGTGGATCGCTTTCTCGCGTGGCGGCGATCCCTGGATTCCCATCATATTGGCCACCATTGGCGCCACTCTGGCAATGGTCGGACCGGGTGCCTGGTCCATTGATGCCCGGCTCTTCGGCAGGAAGTACATCGATATTCCGGAACGCTAGAGGCATTTTTATCTCCCCCTAAAGTCGTAGCACCCGCTCTCACCATCTAGCGAACCTAGCCTCTGACTATCGCGGGTTGCGCGGCGGCGGAATTGGTTTCACACTGCCTGCCAAGAACGAAGGGGAGTAACAAACAATGAGCGAGAGCGAACGGCAATGAGCACAGAAACCAGAATGGCAACAGGCATCCACGAGTGGATCCTGGGGTAACGGAATAGAAGGCCCAGCGAATAGTGAGAGGAGCGACCATGGCTTGGGAAAATGCAGTTCTTTCGGAAAATCGAAATGATGTCGAGGCCTGTCTCACCGAGCGAGGATATCAGGCCGACATTTCCACGCGCGTGACAGCCGAATCCACCTCTTCGGCATTGTTCTCAACTGTCGCATCCAGAGCCCGTCAGGCACTGAGGGGCAAAGGTGTGAACGACGGTTTTGCGCGCATCATCGGAGCAAGCGAGGCTCTCCGAGAGGTATTGGATCTCGTTCGAATCGTCGCGCCAACTGATTCCACTGCTCTCATCGAAGGCGAAACCGGCACGGGGAAGGAACTTATCGCGCGCGCCATTCATGAACACAGCTCACGCCGGGACCGCTCCTTCGTGAAACTGAATTGTGCGGCCATTCCCCTGGGGCTCTTAGAGAGCGAGCTCTTCGGCCACGAAAGAGGAGCGTTCACGGGCGCCGTGGCGCGCAAAGTGGGCCGTTTCGAAACCGCTGACCGCGGCACTCTCTTTCTCGACGAGATCGGAGACATACCGCTCGAACTGCA
>WNFT01004410.1_pt1 | contig 12294 bp, 11 predicted proteins | sample 5400191 | NCBI WGS metagenome assembly WNFT01 (sample SAMN13153359, study PRJNA577476) | soil metagenome | isolation source: 80 cm saprolite under Madrone tree | place: USA:California | collected 2016-06-14
GATTCAACCGACGAAACCCGCGAGATCATCGCCTCGTGCGCGGAGGAACTGCAACAGCGAGGTTTTAATGTTCAGCACATTCATCGGGTAGATCGCACTGGTTTCAAAGCGGGCGCTCTGGCGATAGGGCTCGAGGCTGCCGAAGGCGAATTCGTTTGTATCCTGGACGCCGATTTTGTTCCGCAAAGGGATCTACTGAAGCGAACCATCGATTACTTCACTGACCCGAAAGTGGGAATGATCCAGACCCGATGGGGACATTTGAATCGCGGATATTCGTTGCTCACGCGTATGCAGGCGATCTTTTTGGACGGACACCTTTTGCTGGAGCAAACCGCGCGCAGCCGCAGCGGCAGGTTTTTCAATTTCAACGGAACGGCCGGTCTCTGGCGGCGTTCCTGTATCGAACAAAGCGGAGGCTGGCAATATGATACGCTGTGCGAGGATCTCGATCTCAGCTATCGCGCGCAGCTCGCAGGCTGGAAATTCATTTATCTTTCAGACGTTGTAACTCCAGCCGAACTGCCGGTAGACATGAACGGTTTCAAGTCTCAGCAGCATCGCTGGACCAAAGGCTCCGTTCAGACCTGTAAAAAATTGTTGCCCACCATCTGGCGCAGCCGCCTCCCGTTCCCGATCAAGCTCGAAGCCACTGGGCATTTAATGTCCAACTTCGCCTACCTGCTGCTCGCTCTGTTGTGTGTGCTTCTGCATCCCTCGACCGGAGGACCTCAGGGTGGGTGGCTCCGTACTTTGCTTATCGATATTCCGATCTTCCTTGCAGCATCGGCTTCGGTTGCCGTTTTTTATATTTGTGCCCAACGCGAACTGCATCCCCGGACGTGGATGAAAGAGATTCTGTTTCTGCCATTCCTGCTTGCATTGGGAATTGGTCTTTCGCTCAACAATGCGCGAGCAGTCCTGGAAGCGCTCATCAACCACAAATCCGACTTCACGCGCACGCCCAAGTACGGCATTGAACGAAGGTCGCAGCCGTGGCGCAACTGCAAATACCGGCCGCTTCAATCAACGCTTCCACTGGCAGAACTGGCTTTCGCAATCTATTTTACGTACTTCGTGGTGTTCGCGATCGTGCATGGCCAATTTTTGTCGGTGCCGTTCCTGCTGATGTTCCAAGCCGGTTTCCTTTACGTCTGCGTTTCTTCATTTAGCAGTCGCTGGTCAAAAATTAATTTTGCCAGGTCCGGCGCGGCCGATGCAATTCCCGCGTGACAAATTCAAATTGTCGAGTAAGAAATTGCGCATGGTTCGGCCCCTGGCAGTAATTTTCAGTTTCATTTCAATTACACCTGCGTTCGCTGTTACACCGGTCGATACATCTAGCCAGCTTATCGTCAGTGTGCGTGATCAAAAGCTGATGCTCGTACAGAACGGCGGGAAACTGGCGACTTACCCGGTGTCCACTTCAATGTTCGGCCTCGGCGACGTCTGGGGACGAATGACAACTCCTCTGGGTTATCTTGCCGTCGAGAAAAAAATTGGTGACAACGCGCCGACCGGCGCCGTGTTCCACAATCGTCGATTCACTGGCGAAGTTCTGCAGCCCAATGCTCCCGGACGCGACCCCATAACCACGCGTATCATTTGGTTGCGCGGCCTTGAAGCGCAAAACGCGCATGCTTTTCAGCGTTGTATTTATATTCATGGGACGCCGCAGGAAAAGACGATCGGTCGGCCAGCCAGCTATGGCTGTATTCGGATGAAGTCGAGCGACGTTGCCGCACTTTATGATCGCGTTCCCCTTGGGGCGCTCGTGCAGATTACCTCTGAACACTTACCCAAACTGGCAAAGACACCGCGATCGCAACCAATTAATACTTTCGTAGCCGCGAGCGCAAAGCCTCAGAGCCAGGATCAGACGATTTCTCCCCCAACTTCCGGCGCTACGCTCTCGGTCGAACAAATGCGAATGCGTGGGGCTCTTGCTGCCCAACGACAAAAAGCGAAGCTCGAATTGGACAAGCGCTTGTAGGCGCTTGGAAGGGCACAACTGGACCACTTGGATCTGGGAGTGCGTCAACTTAATCTTGAAGAGCTTCGGGGTTGACAATCGTAATGCGCTCGCGAGCGTGCACGTCCACGAGGTTCTCGATTATTAACAATGGCCAATACGAAATCAGCTGCTAAACGCGCTCGGCAGACAGTGAAGCGATCGCTACGCAATCGTAGCGTTGTGACGCATCTGCGGACCATGCAGAAGACGGTGCGTTCCACGCAAACACCGGGATCTGATCAAGTCCGCGCGCTGATCTCAGCAATCGACAAAGCCGCCAAGCGCAGAATCATTCATCCAAATGCCGCCATGCGCCGCAAGGCGCGACTTGGCAAGCTACTCGCGGGGGCTAAATAATTAGTAGCTGCCTCGCTGTGCAAGGTCCTGCGCTGATGTGTTTGAAATGCGCACTCGCGACGCGTCTCACAGAGACGCGGCTGCGGTAAATGCCGATTGCATATCCTGCCGGACGGATAGATTCTCGCTAATGATTCCCGCTTTTCTGCTCGTGTTTTCGGCTGCGGCCTATCGCGTTACGACCGGCCTTTTGATTCATTCGGGTGCGACCTGGCTTTCTAATTTCACGCCGCTCGCTGCAATTGCCCTCTGTAGCGCGGCGTACTTTCCAAGGAAATACAAATTCTCGATACCCCTCGTTACGCTTCTTATTTCCGACGTGGTGATTAACTTCCGTTATGGCGCGCCGCTGCTCGACTCACAAATCGTCGTGCGTTACGTCGCGCTGGCTGTTGTTGGATGCGCGGGGCTTCTCCTCCAGAACCGAGCATCGCTGAAAACGCTTCTGCCGGCTTGCATCGTTGGATCGACGTTTTTCTATGCGATCACAAACATGTTTTCGTGGTTAAGCGATCCCGGCTACACGAAGAATTTGGCGGGCCTCATTCAAGCGCTGACGACCGGATTACCCGGTTACAGCGCTACCCCCAGTTGGATGTTCTTTCGCAATTCGCTGATCAGCGATCTTCTGTTTACCCTGGTCTTTGTCCTGTCCATCAACCTTGGCCGAAGCGCGGAGGACTCGCGCGCCCGTGCCGCGGTTCCGCGCGCGGCTTGAGCCGTCATGCACCCGGTGGAGCAGCGCGACGAAGTCGAGATGCTCTCGCTGATGCTGTTGATTCGGCGTTTCGAGGAACGTGCCAGTCAGCAGTATCAAGCGCAGAAGATCGGGGGTTTTTGTCATCTTTACATTGGGCAAGAAGCAGTTGTAACCGGCGCTGCCGCAGCCGTTCGTGACGACGACTACATCATCACCGCCTACCGCGATCACGCTCACGCGCTTGCTCGCGGCACAAGCCCCGACGCCTGTATGGCGGAGCTTTTTGGGAAAGAAACAGGGTGTTCGCGCGGCTTGGGTGGCTCGATGCATTTCTTCGACAAGCAAAATCACATGTACGGAGGTCACGCCATTGTTGCAGCTCACATTCCGCTCGCGGTAGGATTGGCTTTCGCCATCAAATACCGCGGTGAAGATCGCGTCACGCTCTGCTTTTTCGGTGACGGAGCGATCAATCAGGGCGCCTTCCACGAAGCGTTGAATCTCGCGGCTCTCTATAGATTGCCGATCGTCTTCATTTGTGAAAACAACCTTTTCGCAATGGGAACTTCCGTGCAGCGATCAACCTCGCTCAGGCAAATCGTCGATCGCGCGGAAGGTTACGACATTCCTGGAGAGATTGTCGACGGAATGAACTTTCGCGAAGTCCGCGACAAGGTTGCGGAGATGCTAGATTCCATCCGCAAAGAACCGCATCCAGCGTTCCTGGAAGTACGGACTTATCGTTATCGCGGCCACTCGATGTCGGACCCGGCAAGTTACCGGACCAAGCAGGAGCTGGAGAAATATCGACTTGATGATCCGATCACGCGTTTACGCGCGCAGCTTACGCGTGAGGGAAAATTGACGAACGAACAATTCGATTTACTCGACAAACGAGCGAAAGAGACGGTGCTGGCGGCCGTAAAATTCGCCGAGAAGAGTCCCCAACCGCCGCTCGATACACTGTACGATTACACATATGCCAATGGAGCGATGGAGCCGGGCCATCATCGGCCCGAGGAACCAGCACAGAAGCGGCGCGAGGGCGCGCCATCTCCAAATATCGATTAGCAATGAGAGAAATCACGTATCGTCAGGCGCTCAATGAAGCGCTCGCGGAAGAACTGGAGCGTGATCCGAATGTTTTTCTGATGGGCGAGGAAGTCGCTGAATACCAGGGCGCCTACAAGGTCAGCCATGGTTTGCTTGAACGCTTTGGGCCGCGACGCATTATCGACACCCCAATCAGCGAGAACGGATTTGCCGGCCTGGGAGTTGGCGCGGCAATGGTCGGCCTGCGGCCGATCATTGAATTTATGACGTTCAGCTTTTCGCTCGTGGCATTCGATCAGGTCGTGAACAACGCCCCGAATATGTACACGATGTCTGGCGGGCAATTTAGTATTCCCATCACCTTTCGTGGACCAAACGGCCCGGCACATCAGCTCGGCGCTACGCATTCGCATGCAACGGAGAACTTTTACGCCAGCGTGCCGGGGCTGAAAGTTTGCACGCCGGCGACGCCGCGCGACGCGAAAGGATTGCTTAAAACGGCTGTGCGCGACAACAATCCGGTTCTGGTTCTGGAAGCGGAGTTGCTCTACAGCTCAAAGGGAATGGTGGAGCCCCCGGATGAAGAGCTGCTCATCCCACTCGGCAAAGCAGAAGTGAAACGCGAAGGCAGCGATGTTTCGATCATTTGTTATTCACAGACCGTTCCGCTGGCACTCAACGTTGCAGCCCAACTGGAGGAAGAAGATATCTCTGCGGAGATTGTCGATCTACGTTCGATTAAGCCGCTCGATGAGAAGGCAATTTTCGAGTCAGTTACGAAAACGCATCGCGTGGTGATCGTCGAACAAGATCATCCATTTTGCGGTGTCGGCGCAGAGGTTTGCTACCGGATCCAAAAAAACATTTTTGATGCGCTCGACGCTCCCATCATCCGCGTATCCCAAGAAGACGTGCCCATGCCATATAATGAGCGCCTCGAGAAAGCGGTTCTCCCAAACGCGGACAAACTCGTCGCTGCTGTGAAACAGGTCTGCTACGCATGAACCAAGCTAAAAGGCTATAACAGTTAAAAGGTTAAAGAGCAGGCCGCGTAACATCGTATCTTTTTGACCGTGTAATCTGTACCTCTTTAACTTTTTAACCTTTCAACTTTCATCTCATGCCTGAAATTCAGATGCCCAAATTGAGCGACACGATGACCGAGGGCACTCTCGTCGCGTGGAAAAAAAAGAAGGGCGACCAGATCTCGGCCGGCGAAGTGCTCGCTGAGATTGAGACCGACAAGGCGACGATGGAATGGGAATCGCCCGAGGACGGAACCCTCACCGAGATTTATGTCCAAGAGGGCGGCAAGGTAAACGTGGGCGATAGGATTGCCTTCATCGGTGGTGAAGGCGAGGGAGCACCTAAAGAAGAGGAGAAGAAAAAAGAGAAGGAAGAAAAAGAGGAAAAGCCAAAAGCCAAAGAAGAAGAAGAAAAGAAGGAAGAGAAGGAGGAGAAAAAGGCGGCGGCCCCACCAAAGGCAGAAAAGAAAGCTGAACCTGAAAAACCGGCGCCGAAAATCGATAAGGCCGGGGAAGCACGGGTGAAAGCGTCGCCGGTCGCGCGCCGAATTGCGGTCGAGCTCGGTGTTGATCTTTCCAGCGTGAAGGGCACTGGACCGGAAGGTCGTGTAACGGAGACCGATGTGCGCGCTGCAGCTAAATCAAAATCCGTTACTCCGGCGACCAAAGTTCCGGCGGCGGTAAAGGCTGGCGAAAGCGCCCGCATTCAACTGTCCGGAATGCGTAAAATCATTGCCCAGCGGCTGGTCGAAAGTCTCGGACCGGTTCCACATTTTTACCTCAGCATCGACATCAATGCTGCGCCGCTGATGGAGGCGCGAGAGGAATTGAAGTCGGCGGGCGAAGGCGCGGATGCGGCGAAAATTACAGTAAACGATTTCCTTTTAAAAGCGGCAGTACAAGCCGCGCTCAAGGTACCACGAGTGAACGCTTCGTTCGACGGCGATGCAATAGTGCAATACGCCGACATCGATCTTGGAATTGCTGTCGCAATTGAAGATGGTCTTTTGACACCGGTTATTCGTGCCGCCCAAAACAAATCGCTGCGCGAGATCAGCGAACTGGCAAAGGATTTAGCACATCGCGCGCGCAATAAACGTATGAAGCCTGAAGAATTTCAGGGCGGCACATTCACAGTTTCAAATCTTGGCGGCATGGGCATCGACAGTTTTTCTGCTGTTATCAATCCTCCGCAAGGTTTCATTCTCGCTGTTGGCAGGATCACGAAAGTCCCTGTCGTGGACGATTGCGACCAGATCATCGTGGGCCATCGCATGTCGCTCACAATGAGCTGTGATCACCGCGTGATCGATGGCGCCCTCGGCGCTGAATACCTGAAAGAACTGCGCCACCTGCTGGAAAACCCGGCGTTACTACTGGTTTGAATCTCTAGCAGAGCGCGTGAGAGCCAGTCTTAGCGCGGGCGAGATGTCCTGTTTAGAACGCTAGTGATTATCGTGACCCCGTTTCCCAGGTCATGAAATCGTCGAGTGTTTGCCGTGTTCTATCGACTACGAATTCGACGACGGCTGCGTCGTCGATGAAGCCGAGGAACGGTGTCTTATCCGGAATTAAATCGAATGGATCGACCAGATAGTTAAGAGCAGCAACGATCCATAACAACGAATCATGCGTAACCTGATCGTATTCCTCGCGATGATGCGCACGGACCAAACGCAGCATTGTCTGAAGATAAGGCCAATACTCTTTAAAAGAGTCTTTCGGCACGGTCGCTGCCTTTCTCGATGCTTCGTTGAAAAGCGTTTGTAGACGGTCACGATCATCGATGCACGATTTTGCATCGGTGAGCGCTCTCGCGAAGGCTTCGCTGCGAAGGGCAGGTTTGCTGTAAGGGCTGACGCCCTCAATATTTCTTCGACTCAGCCGCGCCTTGGTTTTGGTATCCGATTTCGTTTTTACCTCTTTCATCGGTCACTATGAGAGCAGGTAGATGCGCAGATGAGAAGCCCATTCGAACAGAATGATGAATCCAGTTGATCGCCACCTACGGCTTTGTTGCCAGAACCAATGGTGAAGGCCCGGGCGCTTTCAGCTTTCGAACTTTTTTGAAACCCGCTTCTTCCAGCCAGTTTTTGATTTCGTTGAAGCTGAAGGTGTCGCCTTTTTCAGTGTTGACCAGCATTTGCACGGCAAACATCAGTGAAGGTAGCGGTTCGGTGCGATCATCGTTCACCAGCCATTCTGCAATTGCGATCGTGCCGCCGGATTTTAGCGCGCGGAAAATCTTTCTGAGCAACCGACGGCTGCGACCTTCGCCTTCGCTGTGCAAGATGTGACCAAGCGTCGCGATGTGATAGCCGCTGCCGAAATTCGCTTCCAACATATCACCCTCGACATAATTAAAGCGATCGCCGACGCCGAACTTTTGTGTGATTCGTTTCGTCGTCGGAATCATTCCTGCCCAATCGACTGCGGTCACCCGCACCCGGGTCGATTTTTGGGCCAGGGCAATGCCCCAAATACCTGAACCGGCGCCAAGATCGAGCACGCGAATTTCGTTCTTTGCCTTCGCTAACTTCAAATGATCGCCGAGCTTTTGCGCAGGCGGATAGCTCATCGGGATGATGTTTTCCACTAGCTGACTGAAGAATTCCGTGCCTTCGGTTTCCTGGTTCACGGCCACGGCTGGACGACCTTCGCGAACGATATCGGACAATCGCAGCCATCGTGAAATGAGCTGGGGCGCAATGGCTCCAAAAAAACCCGCGTGCGTCCCCGGCCTTTTGCTTAGAAGAAAGGCGGCGCTTTCGGGTGTAAGCGAATACTTTCCTTGCCGATTTTTCTTTAGAAGACCTAGACCAACAAGCGCATTCATCAGAATCCCCAGAGCCCGCGCCGATGCCCCGGTTTCTCCTGCAACCTGCTCTGTCGTTTTTGCGTCGCCCTCCAACGAATCGAAAATCTTGTTACTCACGCCCGCGCTGATGATCATCGGCGGTGCGTAAGCGAAGCTAAGTTCCATCAAACGTTCAGGCGTGACTTGTTCGCCACGGCGAATCCGTCCTTTGGCGGATTTTTTACCGCGAGTTTTCTTGGACATGTCAGATTTGAGGTTTCGAAAGCTAAGATCGACAAATAAGGTTGGGAATCAATTGTGACCAAGCATTCTTCTGAACTTGAGACGCCGCGCCTTACCGTCTTCTGCAAGACACGCGAAGAAATGGAAGCTGGCGAGCGCGCCGTTCTCGCGCCGTTTGCGGAAAAGTCCGGTGACTCGCGCGGCCGGCAATATTCAGAGCCCAGTCATTCGTTTCGGACTGAATTTCAGAGGGATCGCGCACGCATCATTCATTCACGCGCCTTTCGTCGAATGGAGTATAAGACGCAGGTCTTTTTGAATGGAACCGGTGATCACTTGCGCACCCGGCTGACGCACTCTATTGAGGTCGCCTCCATCAGCCGCACGATTGCTCGCGCATTACGCCTGAATGAAGATCTCGCGGAAGCGATCGCGCTCGCGCACGACCTGGGACACGCGCCCTTTGGACATTCGGGCGAAGAAATGCTGGCTGAATGCATGCGCGACCACGGCGGCTTCGATCACAACCGTCAGAGCGTGCGAGTGGTCGAGCTCCTTGAAGATCCCTATCCGAATTTTCCGGGTCTGAACTTGACATTCGAAGTGCGCGAGGGCCTGCGGAAACATGGAGCATTTCATCAACTGGAAAAACTGACAGAACGGCAGGCACGCCCGCCTTTACAAAACTATCGTTGCCCATCGCTGGAAGCGCAGGTCGCGGACCTGGCGGACGAGATCACTTATTACAGTCACGACTTGGATGATGCAGTCGATTTCGAAGTCCTGAACGCGGCGCAACTGGAACAAAACGAGGTCTGGCGTCGAAGCATTCGAGCAGTGCTGGCACGCTATCCTGACGCTCGCGAGCCGGAACTACACAAGCTAATCATCCGAGACATTATCGACACGGAAGTACACGATCTGGTCTCGACCAGTGCAAAATCCATTGCGGATGCGGGCATGCAAAGTTCAGACGAAGCGCGCCAGCAGCCGGCGCCCCTGATTCGTTACAGCGATGATTTGCTCCAGGCTAATCGCGATTTGCGAAAATTCCTGTACCAGAATGTTTATTACGATCCGCGCGTCTCCGAAGTAAATCGGCAGGCCTGCGAAATGTTGCGGCAGGTTTTCCAGGCGTACCTGGCGGATCCTGACAAGCTGGGCGAGACGGCGGCGAAACGAATTGAAACTGAGGGATTGCATCGCACGGTCTGCGATTATATCGCGGGAATGACCGATCGGTATTTGATGGAAGAACACGCGCGGATCACAGGGTAGGGGCGGCTCACCTGACAGCCCGCCGCGCGATCATCCCGGGGAGAACCGGGCGATTGAGGTCAATCGCCCCTACCTACGCAGCCGCGCTTCCACTTTCTTCCCGAAGATATTGAATCACCAGCCGCAGGCGTTTGTTAATAGATAGTTCTTCGAGGACCCGTTGACGACGAAGGGGGTCGCTCACAAATGTTGAGGTGACGAGATCAGCAAGCAATTCCGGGTCGCTCAAATCGGAAAGATACCGATCTACTTTAGGGGGAAGCTGCCGCGGTCCGTCTCCTTTCAGGTTCGAATAAAGCTCCAGCACTTTCGCAGCCAGCGCTTCGGTTTCTACGGAGGTGGTGGATTCGGATTCGAGGGACTCTATCATTGCAATAGGAAATGGCGCTTCCTGCTGAAAAGCGCTGAATCCGACACGTTCGAGTCCCTGCAGAATCAGGTTCGACGTGCCGTCGCTTCGTTCAACGCATGCGCGAATAAGACCAACGCTGGCAATGTGAAAAAAGTCGCCGGTCGAATTCCATTCAGCGCAGTGCGGCTTGAGCAGTGCAACGCAAAACATGCGGTGATGGGCGAGGGCGTGCTTTAACATCTCGCGATAGCGCGGTTCAAAAATATGAAGGGGAAGCAGCGCATGCGGAAAAAGCAGAGCGCCAGGCAACGGCATAACCGGCACTTTTTTGGGGAGGGTTACAGATGAGGACATGGCGTGTTCTATCTTTGTACGATATGTGCGTTGGAGAAAGAGCAAGCGGTGGAGCGTAACTCGTAATTCATTACAACGCCAAAAAATGACCGATTTAACGCGGCGGAGCCATTCCCAATGCCCGAAGCTGTTCCAGCGATATTTGTCCTTCGATGTCGCTTCGGCCGAGCGAAACATATATAAGAGCCGATCCGCAACAGGCGAGGAGCACACGCGAAGCGGCGCCCAATTTACCGATTCCCATCGCGCTCACGGCAACGCCAGGTTCCCTGGCCGCGACGAAATCGATCAATCGCGTCAGTTGCGCCGGCGTGTCGGTGCGTGTCGCCAGCTTGAAAATATCCGCGCCATACATCATTGCCGCGCGCGCTTTCTTTCGCAGCTGATTGGGACTCGGAGTGCTTTTCAGGCAGTGCACTGAAATGATCTGCCGCACATTCTGCTTTCGAGCCACCCGAAGCAGCGACCGGAAGACTGGCGCCGAGCGTAGTTCGACATCGATATAACGAGCCCTGGATAAGAATCGAGCGAGAAGATTGTGTCGTTGCGCCGCGGATAGTCGATTTGCGCCGCCTTCGATCGGATGTCGAGCCGTGATGATCAGCGGCGCGCGTAACTTCGAAATCCTGTTCTCCAGTCGATCAACCGCCCGCGCAAGACGATCCAGACGCAGTTCAAAAATATCCGGTGGCTTGCCCATTCGAATGGCGAAATCGAGGTCCGCCGGCGACGTGATTACGCCGACTACACGGTGACGTAGGCGAGGCGTTGCCAAACTGCGCACGATCACATTTAGCGGCCGGCCCGTGGTGCGTAGCGCGAAACCATTCGCTCAACGTACTTGGCCAGAATGTCGAACTCGAGGTTCATTAGATCGCCCGGTTGGGCCCGGTCCAGATTGGTGTGCGTTTTCGTGTAAGGAATAATCCACGTGACGAAACTTGTCGGAAGAACATCGGCGACAGTAAGACTGATCCCATTGACCGCAATCGAGCCCTTGCGAGCGACGTAATGGGCGAATGCGTCAGGTAACTCGATTTCCAATCGAAAATCTGCGCCGCTCTTCTGCCAGGCGATGACCGGCGAAACACAATCGATGTGCCCTTGAATGAAATGTCCGCCAAAGCGCTCGCTTGCAGTAACGGCACGTTCGAGATTTACCAGCTGCTTCCGCTGCAAGTTTTTTAGATTTGTGCGAGCGATCGTCTCTTCCAAAAGATCGAAAATCAACTCGCCGCCGCGATGTGAGTGCAGGGTGAGGCAACAACCACTAACGGCCAAACTATCGCCACGCCGTATCTTTTTCGCGACGCGCGGAGCGGCAAGTTTCAATTGGTTGCCGCTTTTGCTTGTATTCACCGCAATCACGGTGCCAACTTCTTCGATTAGACCTGTGAACATTCTGAAGAGCTTAAGTTTTCAGTTTTAAGTTTTACGGAGTCTGCACTTAAGACTTAACACTTCTTCATTCCTATTTCATTAGCGTCCGTTGGTCGTTAGAAAATGAGTGTGTATTGCCCATGGCTGTTCATTTAAGGAAACTCCCGCCTACTATCTTTCAGCGCTTTTTCCGCACCGAGACAGCAGGCGGATCAGTCTTGCTGCTGTTCGGAATTGCTGCGTTGGCCCTGGCGAACTCACCGCTCGCCGCATCGTACGCGGGTGTTTGGCGAACACCATTAGCCGTCGGGATAGCGGATTACTCACTTTCACTGACGTTGCATCAATGGGTCAATGACGGACTGATGGCAGTGTTTTTCCTCTTGGTTGGCTTGGAGATCAAGCGGGAATTGGTCGTCGGTGAGCTGGCCTCCGTGCGCAAAGCAACGCTTCCCATCGCGTGCGCTATCGGCGGCATGATTGTCCCAGCTGCGCTTTACTGGGTTTTCAACCCGATTGGATTTGGAGCGCGGGGTTGGGGTATTCCCATTGCGACTGACATTGCCTTTGCCCTCGCCGCACTGGCATTGATCGCACCACGTGCGCCAACCGGAGCAAGGGTATTTTTGACTGCTCTGGCGATCGTTGACGATGTGGGGGCGGTGCTTGTCATTGCTACTTTCTATTCGCAAACCATCGCGTGGGGAGCCCTCGGCGTCGCAGGTCTGCTGATTTTGGTGT
>WNFT01004674.1_pt1 | contig 12293 bp, 8 predicted proteins | sample 5400191 | NCBI WGS metagenome assembly WNFT01 (sample SAMN13153359, study PRJNA577476) | soil metagenome | isolation source: 80 cm saprolite under Madrone tree | place: USA:California | collected 2016-06-14
AATGCAAAAAGTCCCGGCACCAGCCCCTCCATCTGGCTGGCGCCAACGTAGTAGGCGAGCCCCATCTGTTCGCGAATACGAATGAAAAAGCGCGAGCCGAGATCGCTGCTTGCCTCATCGATTAATTGCAGCGCGTATCGGTCCGGACTGAAAATATCTGCGCCGCGATATCCGACCATGATTATGCCTTGCGCTTTGTCCTTTCGGCTTTCGACCGACTCGGTTTTGCTGAGTGGCGCCGCGGGATGCGCGTCCGTCAAGGCGAGCGCGCCGGGTCTCATGCCACCGAGCGCCTTCTCGAAAAGCTGCCTCACCTCCGCCGCCTTGACATCGCCAAACACGAAAATGACGCCGTTTTTCGCGACCACATAACGATCTCGAAATTCGAGTAGATCTTTCTGGGTCAATCGCTGAACCGAATCAATCGAACCGTTTGCCCGCAACGCGTACGGATGCTGGGTGAAGAGCGCCTGCCGCAAAATGTTTCGCGCCACAGTTGTCATCTGCTCTTCCTCCTGTTTGATCGCGGCGAGCTGGATTTCTTTTTCCCGCGCAATCGCTTTTTCCGGCATGATCGCGTTGAGCAACACATCCGAGAGCAACTCGACGGCTAACTTGACATCGGGCTTGGTCACTTCGAGGGAAACGTTGAAGGTATTGTTACTGGCCTCGCTCGACATGGAACCGCCGACCGCCTCGATCTCGTTCGCAATCTGCTCCGCTGTGCGTGTTGTGGTTCCTTTCAACAGCGCTTTTGCCATTAAGCGCGTAATGCCATTTGTTTGCGGCGTCTCCGCGAGAAGGCCGCTGCGAAAAACTGCGCCCACCGCAACCAGCGGCAGACGCGCATCTTCCCGCACCAGAAGTCGCAATCCGTTTGATAGCTCGAATTTCTGAACTTCGCCCGCGCTAATTGGCTTCGCGGTCCCGGCTTTTGGCAGCAGCGAACCTTTGGGATTCAACGATATGACGGTCAGGTTTTCGTTCGTCAGGTAATGGGCTGCGACTCGCTTAATGTCATCGAGCGTTACCTTCTGGACGGCGTCGAGGTAATCCCGGCTGAAATTGAGATTGCGCGTGAGCAACCAATTCGAGCCGATATCCGAAGCCTGGCCGCGCATCGTCGTAAGCGCGCCGAGATGATGACTGAGCGATATTTTTTTTGCCTTTATCAATTCCTCTGCCGTGACGCCGGCCTGCTTCACCTCGTCGAGAATATGCAACACCAATTGCTCCGCTACTTCGCGTTTCTTTGGATCGAGAGTAGCATCGATGCCAAACAAGCCCGGATCGCCGGGCGTGTAGGAGAATGCCGATATCCGATAGGCCAGACCCGCCTCTTCCCGCACGCGCCGGTACAAGCGCGAACTGCGCCCATCGCCTAGAACGGTCGAGAGAAGATCGAGTGCGGGGACGTCTGGATTCGTCACCTCCGGGATGTGCCAGGCGAGCGAGAGATGCGTCAGTTCAGTGGCAAATTCCTGGTGAACTTCCCGGCGGCCCAATTGCGGCGGCTCCTCAGGAATGAAGATCGGCTTGAGTGATTTCTCCGGATACGCCTTGAAAAATTCGGTGAGCTGCTGACGCACTTTGGCTACATCGACATCTCCGACCACGACAAAGGTGAGATTATTCGGACTATAGCGCGTTTTGTAATACTGTATCACCTGGTCCTGGGTGAGCTGGTTGTAAATTTCTATGTCGCCGATCACCGGAAAGTGGTACGGATGTCGCTGGTAAGCGGTGGCAAAAAGAAGCAGCCCGGCCACGCGGTCGGGGTCATCCAAACCCATGGCGAACTCGCGCCGAATCACTTCCTGTTCTTTCATGTACTCCTTCGGCGGCAGAGTTGAGTTCATCATCGCATCAGCCAAGACGTCGAGCGCAGTGGCGACGCCGTCCTTCGGCACGTCGATCCAAAAAACCGTGCGGTCGAATGATGTATAGGCGTTGATGTAACCGCCGACGTCCTGGATTTTCTGGGCAATCACATTGGTCGATCGCGTCTTTGTACCTTTGAAGAGCATGTGCTCGAGAATGTGAGACAAGCCTGCGCCGAGATGTTCGTCCTCGTCGATGCTGCCCGTGGCGCACCACGCCTGCACACTGGCCACCGGAGCGCTGTGATCTTCCTGCACGATTACTGTGAGGCCGTTTGGCAGGACCCACTTTTGCGCGGTGCTTGGCGGAAAAGTGATCACCGTCGAATCGTTGGTCGCCGCTGCTTTCAAATTGGCAGAACTAAACATACTCGCAACGATAAGCGCCAGGCCCGGCGCAAATCGGATCATATGGATTTGGGCACTGGCAATTCCGGCGAAGGCTTCACCGCCGTCGGTTTTACTGGCGCGAACGGCTTCACAAAAGCCTCTTCAAAATCATAAACGCTCTTGAAATCCTCCAGCGAGTCTTCCTCTGTCTTCCCGAAAATTCCCGCTTCGATCAAGTTGAAAACCATGTGCCCAATATCTTCACAGCAATGAATTCCCCAGGAGGAAAATACCGTCATCACCATCGGCCCGAATTCCTTGAGGGCGTATTGTCGCACGCCGTCGAGCAATTCCGGTCCGGCCACATGACGTACCGTGGCGCCCTTGATTTTCTTCTGCTGCTTGGTCGTAAAATCGAGCGCGTCGCGCAGAAACACGTACGCGTCTCGCTGATAACGCGGATCACTCGCGACAATCGAATCAAGAGCTTCGGCAAAGCCAATTTTTTGCATGAGAATGAAAAAGGCGCAGTTTGATCGCGCTGCCTATGTTAATCAGCAACCGTTGAATGAGCAACTGCAGGAAAGATCGACAATTCCTATTTATTTATCGGACCACATGGCGAACTCGCCGCCGCCGGGTTCGCGAAAATAAAAGCGCCTGCTGCCGCGAAATTCAAAAATCTCGCGCGTGATCTTTCCGCCGCGTTTCTTGAGTCGAGTAAGGATTTTTCGAAGTAAAACCATTGGTACGGGCTGCTACGGCGGCGCCGGAAAGCCGCCAACCGTTCGGCTATCGTCGAACGAGGAGAAGTCCGAGCCGTAATCTACGAACGGCCAACCAAAGAGCGCGGAGAAAAAGCGTTTCGTCTCAGCGAGATTGCGCGAGGGCATCTCGATGCAATCGATCGTGTTGCTGAGAGATTCGTGCATATAGCTAATCCTCGAATTGTGCCGCGACCGAATCGAGATAAACCGAAAGCGCGTCGCGCCGCCGCGGCGCAGGTATTTGCGACTCACCGACGGCTCTGAGATAATCGACGAACACTCCGCTACCAGTCTTTGATTGGGTCGCTTCGAACCAGTTCATGTAGTCATCGATGTCGCTCATGCGTGCCGCGAGCGTCGTGCGCGTCGCCTGCACACGCACGAGACGCTCAGCGACTCTCTTCCTTTTGCCACGCGCGAGCAGCTCGGCGATTTGCTGATATTCCCGGACAATCGGACGCATGACTGGATTCGCCCGGATTGTGGCCAAGACCAAGTTCTCGCTCAGTCCATTGAGCGCGATCTTCTCCACCCCAGAAAGCTTTCTCTGGGCGAGTTCGCTGAGTTCCACGTGCTTGGATGAGTTTTCGGCATCTGGGATCTTAACGCGCAGCAATTCGTCAAGCCGTTGCTGGCTTTCGGCGAAAGTGAGCAACTGATAATTTCGCGCGCCGCTTGATCGGGCCAGGGCCGATTGCCAGGTTTTTTCCACGTCGTCGCCCAGCCGTGGAAACTGCGCCTTCAGATCGGCGAATGGATCATTTGAGGCATGCGATAAATTGTCGATGTACCGCGCTAGTCGCGAATGCCCGTCGGTCCCGTCGACAAGCAGTTCCAGGAGCGAAAGCGAGTAGGCGCGATAAAGCAGGCGGCCGGGTGAATCGAGAAGCGCCGGGCGTTGCCGAAGAAATTTTTCCAGCGACAGCTGTTTGGCCGACACCGAAAGCGCTTCCACAAGCGGCCCACGGTCCCGCCCCGGCGTGATCGCAAGCACGCCATCCAGTAACCAATCCGGAGGTTCGACAAAGGCAGTGCCAGGAACGACGTCCGGTTGGCTTCGGTAAATTATTTCCAATAGAATTGCGCGCAGTAGCTCACGCTCGACCAGCGCGGCGTCGATGCTTTCGCCGATGGTCAAATCGAGCTGGAGCTTTAGACCAAAACCAGTCTGGCTAAAACGCAACGCGGCCGGCGGAATCTCCGGCAGATTTGCCTGTTCTGGCTGCAAGTTGACGATGATCGGCGTTTTCCACCTGTCGGGCTGTCGTAACAGCGCGAGTAAATTGGCCTTGGTCTGCTCTCCAAGCTCAGAGACCGCTCCGCGCAGCGCCGCACTGGGGGCGTAGATGATGAATTGCCGTGAAGGACTCACGCTACGTTCCGGTGGCGCCGCGCGGAGCGATTGGAGGATGAAGACCAGCAATATCAATCGGAAGATTGCCCGACAGGTAGTGTTCATCGGTAGCTGGCGGATAATAATCGAGGGCGAGGTGGACGGGCGAGCACGAACCGGCAGCGAGATTTTTTCGCTGACAGGCGGAAAAATACCGAGACTCTTCCCGCTTTGAGGTGTCTAATTAACACACACTCAAATACTATATGAATGCAAAACTGATACTTTTCTTAAGTTTCTTCGCCGCGGTTACGTTGACTACATCCGCAGTAAGCGCGGATCAGCGCGGCGGCCACGGTGGCGGGCATTTCGCTTCGATGCCAGCGCGTGGCGGGCACACGTTTACTCGCAGCGGAATGGGCACATGGAGTGGCCAGCGTTGGGGGGGCGGCACTTGGAGCGGCCGCAATTGGAACGGCGGTAATTGGAGTGGGCAGCGCTGGGGCGGAGGCAATTGGAACGGCAATTGGCGCCATCACCATAATAATAATAATGACATCTTCATCGGCAGCTTCGGCTTTCCGTTCTGGGGCTGGGGTTTTCCATACGGATATTACGGCTATGGTTACGACTACCCGTACGGGTACGGCTATGGTTACGGCTACCCGTACGGATACGGCTACGGCGATCAAGGGTACGGCTACGGCGATCAAGGGTACGGTTACGGCGATCAAGGATACGGCAACGGCGATCAAGGATACGGCAACGGCGATCGTTACCGCGGAGGATCCTCGGTCGCGCAGCTGCAGCGTCGGCTGGCTAGCGCGGGATACTACCACGGCAGCATTGATGGAATCATGGGACCAGAGACGCGACGTGCGATTCGGGCGTACGAACGCAGCCACAATCAGCGCGAGTACGGCGCGATCGATCGCTACTAGGTTTTGGTGGACAATCGGCCCTGGTTGATCCGGCATTCGATTGTCGATCTTTCGGTTGGTTGACCGGCGGACTCGCAAGGGTGTAAATGGCGAGCCGCCGGTTGTGCTATTACGGCCTCATCAAGTTAAGAACCAAGGGGGATCGCTTCTGAGCCTCTTCGAGCTCATCCGCTCGGTTCTTTTGGCGACTTTTTCTCAGGCGTCTTTGTCGACGTTCCCGCCACAGCCTTGCCACCGGCTTCTTTCGGCGCGGTTGATTTTTCCGCGGCGGTCGACGTGGAAGGCGCTTCTTTTTTGGCGGCCTCTTTATACGAGTCACTTCGATAATCCGTAACGTAAAAGCCGGAGCCCTTGAAAATAAGACCGGCACCCGTGCCGAGCAAACGCTTCACCTTTCCATGTCCCCATTTTGGAAGCCGGCACAGGTTCTTTGGGCATTCACGGAATGGCTCACTGCGCATTGACTGAAATGCGTCAAAATTCTGTCCGCATTTTTGACAAGAATACTCGTAGGTGGGCATAATCCTTGGAATCAGCGGCCGGGGAGACTGCGAAGTCTGCATTAAACCGCGCACAATTCAAGCCGTCGCCCTTCATGCCAGTCGAGATTTTTACTTAGATTTCTTAAACCGTGAAAGGCGGCCTCTCGCTTGACATTTTGCATTGCATGCGCATAGAAAGTCTGTCCAAAATTCTTATGCGTCCTTCGCTTTATCGCAGTCTGATGGCGGCATTTTCCGCTGCTCTTCTTCTCGTTGCGGCTGGTTGTGCCGAAGATCCCCGTTACTCAGCCCGGACCCAATATCTTGGAGGGGGTTACGGGAACGCTCCAGCTGGAGCGCCACAGGACTCTGTCTCGTACTGGGATGGAGACGGGATCGAGGGGAAGCCTTCCATTACCATCAGTCTCCGCGAGCAACGCGCCTACTTTTACAAGAGCGGTGTGCTCGTAGGCGTTTCCCAACTTTCGACTGGCCGCGAAGGGCTAAACACTCCCTATGGGCATTTTTCGATCATTCAGAAGGACGTCAATCATGTCTCCAGTCTATTCGGTGACTACGTCGATTCGGCAGGCACCGTAGTTGTGCCCAACGTTGACGTAACGAAGGATCCGAAACCGCCCGGCGCTCATTTTAGGGGCACGCCAATGCCTTATTTTATGCGCATCGTTTCCGGGACAGGAATGCATGCGGGTTATTTGCCAGGTTACCCAGCTTCTCATGGATGCATCCGGATGCCTGAATTTATGGCGGAAAACTTTTTCAAGTCTGTGTCGACCGGAACCCCCGTTACGATTACAAATTAGATTCCTCTGGGTCAGCATCTGGGCTTGCAGAAAATTCGTGCCGGCGGCATTCTCATCATTCCGCCGGTCGAAATATGATCATCATCGCGCAGCCGAACGCTACTGAGGAACAAATCAAACGGCTCGTCACTCGCGTCCGTGAATTCGGCCTTGACGCGCAAATCAGCCGGGGCGCATCACGCGTGATCATCGGTGTGATTGGGCCCGAAGCCCTCCTTCGCGAAAAACCGCTCGCCGCCATGCCTGGTGTCGAAGCAATCGTTCCCGTACTAAAGCCGTACAAACTCGCTTCGTGCGAATCCCGCGGAGCCTCGTCGGTATCAATTGGTGGCGTGTCCATGGGCCGAAATGAAGACGTCGTTCTGATTTCTGGTCCATGTTCAGTCGAAAGCAGAGAGCAGATTTTCTCAATCGCAAAAATCGTCAAGAAATCGGGCGCAAAAATCTTGCGCGGCGGTGCATTCAAACCGCGCACCTCCCCGTATAGTTTTCAGGGGTTACGCGAAGACGGGCTTCGCTTTCTCGCTGAAGCACGCGCCGAAACGGACCTGCCCGTGATTACCGAAATCATGGACCCCCGCGATTTGTCCGTGGTCGAAAAATACGCGGACTGTCTTCAAGTGGGTACACGCAACATGCAGAATTTCTCACTCTTGAAGGAAGTCGGCCGCAGCAGATTGCCGGTCCTACTCAAGCGCGGATTCAGCGCTACAATCAATGACCTGATCATGAGCGCCGAATACATCTTGAGCGAGGGCAACATGAACGTGATTCTCTGCGAGCGCGGGATTCGTACGTTTGAGACGGCGACCCGCTACACGCTCGACCTTGGCGCAGTTCCGCTCTTGAAATCCAAAACCCATCTGCCAGTAATTGTCGACCCAACGCACGCAATTGGCCTGCGCGAATTTGTTCCGCAGATGTCTCTTGCTGCGCTCGCTGCCGGCGCGGATGGGCTCATGATCGAAGTCCACGATTCTCCTGAGTTGGCCAAGAGCGACGGCGATCAAGCGCTCACGCCAGAAATTTTCGCCGATCTTGTTCCGCGCCTCCGCGCCGTGGCCGCAGCCATTGGCAGGAAGCTCTAACTACTCGACTCAAAGTTGATCCAGCGAGCAATTTTGAACTTCCACCTCTTTTCGGCGAGAGCTAACCGGTGCAGAAACCGGCATCCACGGACCTTCTAGAAATCGTCGCGAAGAGCGAGCCAATTGGGCGTAAACTTCGAGCAATCGAGAGAACGCAATGGCCGGTCCAGTTTTCGCACGTGATTGACCCGGCACAGGCATTTCTAGTCGCCGCCATCGCGTCCAAGGTCCAGAACACGATTTGGGTCCTTTGCCCCAGCGTCCATTCCCAGGAATTGCTCTATGAAAGTTTGCTTAACTGGCAGCCCAACGCGCTTTTTTTGCCGGAAGCGGAATTCGCTGCCGTCGAAAACATTTTGCCGGACCCCGAGATCGCGGCTGAGCGGCTTGCATTGCTCACGCAACTTGAGCGCGAGCAGGCTCCGCGGCTAATCGTCGCCACACGCGCAAGTCTCGATCAAGCCGCTCCAAGACGCGGCGCGCTCCAAACCGCCCTTATTCAGCTCCGGCATGGGGCAAATGAGAAGATGGAACGCATCCTCGAACAGCTCACCGGAGCGGGTTATGAACGCGTAGCTCAAGTCACAACACGCGGACAATTCGCAGTCCGCGGCGGAATTGTCGACCTTTATTCGTGGCAAGCGCCGCTACCAACACGCTTGGAATTCTTTGGCGACCAAATCGAATCGTTGCGTGAGTTCGATATCGACAGTCAGACTTCGGTGCGCGATCTGAGATTCGCCGATATTCTGCTCGGAGCGGCAGACGATCAAGGCGCCACCGTCCGCGATTACATTGGCCGCGATCATCTCAAGATTGCAATCGAACCGGAAGAATGTTTCAACGCGGACATCCAAATTAGCGCAGGCTGGACTGAGTGGGGCCCGGAAGATTTTAGCGGCGCATTTCAGGATTGCGAAATCGGTGAGTTCGCGATCGGCGATCTCATGCTTGCTGAAGCAAAACGCGCACAATTTGCCGCACGCTTAAGGGAATGGCGCGCGAACAAGGCAAAGATCATCATTTATTTTCAGACCGAGGGCGAGATCGAGCGCTTTCGCGAGATCATGGACGAGAAGGAAACGCTTGACAGTGTCGATCTTGTAGAAGGCACGCTCGCCCGTGGATTTTGTTTTCCCGCGGCTAACCTCGTCGTGCTTTCGGCAGCGGAGTTATTCGGGAGGCTAGCCGCACATGGCCGCCGGCGATTACGACGCATAGAACGCCATCGCGCGCAGATCGATTTCAGTGAACTGACAGAAGGTGACTTTGTTGTGCATCTCGAGCACGGCATCGGACGATTTTGGGAGTTGCAAAGAGTCGGTAAAGACGAGGTGCTTTCGATCGAGTTCGCTGATGAAGCGAAGCTTTATGTCCCACTCGAGCAAGCATATCTCGTGTCCCGCTATGTTGGTGTCGGAAAAAAATCGCCGCCTCTCAGCTCGCTTGGAGACGCGAAGTGGACACGTGCCAAGAAAAACGCCGCAGCATCCATTTTCGACTATGCCGGCAAAATGCTCGCGCTTCAGGCCGAGCGGCAGACCCATCCCGGCCATGCATTTGCTCCCGACAGCAAATGGCAAACCGAATTTGAACATTCATTCCCGTTTCGCGAAACGCCTGATCAATTGAGAGCGATCATCGACATGAAGATCGACATGGAGCGCTCGCAGCCGATGGACCGCCTGATTTGCGGCGATGTCGGTTTTGGCAAGACCGAGGTTGCGATTCGCGCCGCGTTCAAAGCGGTTATGGATGGCAAACAGGTCGCGGTCCTCGCGCCAACCACGGTTCTGGCCCAGCAGCATTTCGAGGTGTTTCGGCAACGCATGCTCGATTATCCCGTGCGCATCGAAATGCTCAGCCGTTTCCGTTCACAATCGGAACAGAAGAAAGTCTTGCGACTGTTACGCGAAGGCGGTGTCGATATTGTGATCGGCACGCACCGGCTCATCTCCGGCGACGTTGTCTTCAAAGATCTCGGTCTCGTCGTGATCGATGAAGAGCAGCGCTTCGGCGTTTTGCACAAAGAAAAATTCAAAGATCTCTTCAAACTCGTCGATGTCCTGACGCTCTCCGCCACGCCAATCCCGCGCACCCTTTATCTTTCGCTCGTCGGCGTAAAAGACATGTCCACGATTGAGACCCCGCCACTCAATCGCTTGCCGGTGGAAACGGTGGTGTCTGGGTATGATGAGCGGCTCATTCGCGACGCGATCAATCGCGAACTCGAGCGGCAAGGTCAGATTTTCTTTTTGCATAACCGCGTCCAGACGATCGACCGAGCGCGCGATCGTATCGTCGATCTTTGCCCGGAGGCAAGGATTGAGGTCGGGCATGGCCAGATGGATTCGGACGAATTGGAGGCCGTCATGGCGCGATTCGTCAGCGGGAAAGTCGACGTACTAGTTTGCACAACGATCATCGAGAGCGGACTCGATATTCCGAACGCCAACACGATCATCATCGATCGTGCGGATAGGTTTGGTCTCGCCGATCTCTATCAGCTGCGCGGGCGGGTCGGGCGGGCCGAGCACAAAGCGTACGCTTATCTCCTTCTTCCGCGTGAGATGATGGCAATTGGCGCCGCGCGCAAACGGATCAACGCGATCAAACAATACAGCTCGCTGGGCGCCGGTTTCCGCATTGCCATGCGTGACCTGGAGATTCGGGGTGCGGGCAGCATTCTCGGTACAGCACAAAGCGGCCACATCATGGCGGTCGGTTTCGATTTGTACTGCCAGTTGCTCAAGCAAGCGGTCGCGCAGCTCAAAGGTGAAAAATTGCGGGTCCGGCTCGATGTCGATCTCCGGCTCGACTTCGTTGCTACGAATGAAGCGGAATTCGTTCATCTCGGCCCGCAGGCGCGCATAGCCGCTTTTGTGCCGAGCAGTTTTATCGGCGATGCGAGTTTGCGCATCCGAGCCTATCGCGATATCGCGGAAATCACCACAAATGAGCAACTGGAACGTTTGATGCGCGACTGGCGTGACCGCTTTGGATCCTTCCCGTCCGCGGTGGACAATTTGTTCCTGCTCACCGAAATTAAGTTGGCTGCGGCAAGATCTGGTGTCAGCCGTGTCGAAGTGCGGGAGCGCAAATTGATGTTGACCCGGCGTGGGGATTTTATACTTGTCGCGGGCAAATTCCCCCGTTTAGTTGCAGCCGAAATCGAGCAGCATCTGGGGGAAGTTCTGGAGCTTATCAAGAAATTATGAGATATATCATTCGTCCGCTTGCTATCGCGTTCCTGGTCGTGTCGGGACTCGTTATGCCGCCCCTTTGCCGCGCCGCGTTCGCCGCCGAGCCGCAAGTCGTTGACGGCATCGCGGCGGTAGTGAACAAGGACGTGATCACCTACTCGGAAGTGCGCGAGCTGTCCGCGCCACGGGAAAAGTTGCTGCGTTCGCAATACACCGGCGAGGAGCTCGAAAAGCAACTGAAACAACTGCGAGAAGCGGCCCTGAAAGACCTGGTTGATCGACGGCTAATTATCCAGGCGTTCAAGAAAGAGAATTATCAAGTCCCGGATCATGTTGTGGATCAGCGGATGCACGAGATTATCCGGGAGTCATTCGGCGGCGACCGCAATACGTTTATTAAAACGCTAGAAGCGCAGAACTATACCCTGGGCGAGTTCAAAGAAAAGGAGCTGGAGCGAATAATCGTGCAGGGGATGCGCGGTAAGAATGTCAAGAGGGACCTGATCATTTCACCGCCCAAGATAGAAGACTACTACAAAAAACACCGCGACGAATTCACTACCAAGGAGCAGATCAAGTTGCGCATGATCATGATTCCCAGCCATGCCGATACCGGGAATTCCACGGCACAAAAAGCGATGGCCGAAGAGGTGCTCGGCAAACTGGCAAGCGGCGCGGAGTTCGAGCGCATGGCACAGGTTTATTCCGAGGATAGCACCCGCGATCTGGGTGGCGATTGGGGCTGGATCGAACGCAAAACACTCGCGGCCCCGCTCGAAAACATTGCTTTCAAAGTGCCAGTAGGGAGAATTAGCAACCTCATCGACTACGCCGGCAATTATTACATCCTCAAGGTCGAGGACAAACACGGCGGCGTAACGCGATCGCTCGCTGAAGTCCGGCCCGAAATCGAGAAGAAACTGATCCAACTGGAAGCGCAAAGCCTTCAGGAACGCTGGCTCGCCAGTTTGCGCTCAAAAGCCTACATTCGGACTTTTTAGTAGCGCTCTCTTCCGGCCTGCGAATCTTTGTTCCGCAACTCGGAAAGTTGCGCCACCTTGAAACGCATCGGTATCACGCTGGGCGATTGCGCATGTCATCATCGGGAAGTATCCTGATTGCTCATTGGGCGAAGCAACAATCGAAACCAGCCGGGCGGCTGCCGCCGCGCTGGAAGAAGCGGTCACGCTTGCGCGGCGCGGCAAAATCGATGCCGTGGCGACAGGCCCCATTCACAAGGCCAGGATGTACGAAGCGGGTTTCAGATTTCCCGGGCAAACTGAGTTCTTTGCCGATCGTTGCGGCATCAAAAATTTCGCAATGTGTTTAACCGGCGGAAAAATCACAGTCGTGCTAGTCACCGCACACATTCCGTTGAGCGAAGTTCCGCGCGCACTGAAGCAATCCGAGATCGTTCGGGTTGGGTTACTTCTTGTCGATTTTCT
>WNFT01004411.1_pt1 | contig 12292 bp, 9 predicted proteins | sample 5400191 | NCBI WGS metagenome assembly WNFT01 (sample SAMN13153359, study PRJNA577476) | soil metagenome | isolation source: 80 cm saprolite under Madrone tree | place: USA:California | collected 2016-06-14
CGCGATCGGCTTGCCTTTCGCGTCCAGACCGGCGGCGATGCGGTCGTAATAATACGGCCGGTACATGTCGTGCTGGATGTCCTCTTCGCGGCTCCACACCACCTGGACGGGACCGTTGACCTGCTTGGCGACTTGCACGGCTCGGGTGATGAAGTCCACCTCGAGCCGCCGCCCGAAGCCTCCGCCCAGCAGATGGTTGTGCACCCGGACCTTGGATTTCGACAGACCGGTCACTTTCGCCGCGGCGTTCTGGGTGAAGGTCGGTACCTGGGTTCCCACCCAGATGTCGCAGCCATCAGGCTGGACGTGAACGGTGCAGTTCACCGGCTCCATGGTGGCGTGCGCCAGGAACGGCAGCTCGTAGATCGCCTCGACCTTCTGCGCCGCACCGGCCATCGCCCCGGCGGCGTCGCCCTGTTTGCGGGCGACCACGCCTGCCTTCTGCGACGCCGTTGCCAGCTGCAGCACGATGTCGGCCGTCGAGAGGGTCGCGTTCGGCCCTTCATCCCAACGGATGCCGAGCGCGGCCAAGCCGCGCTTTGCCGCCCAGGTGTCGTCGGCGACGACGGCCACGGCATCTTCGAGGCGCACCACCTGTTGCACGCCGGGGAGGGCCTTGGCTTTGGCGTCGTCGACGCTCGCCAGCTTGCCCCCGAATACCGGACACGCCGCCACCGCGGCGAACTTCATGCCGGGGAGCCGCACATCGATCCCGTACTGCGCGGTCCCGTCGACCTTGTCCGGTGTATCGAGCCGCTTCAGCGGCGTGCCGATCAGTTTGAAATCCTTCGGGTCCTTGAGGGCGACATCACCAGGCACCGGCAGCCGAGCCGCGCGGTCCACCAGAGCGCCGTACGTCAGGCTGCGGCCGGTCGGCCCGTGGATCACCGCGCCGTTCGCTGCGCGACACGAGCTCGGCTCGACCTGCCAGGTCTCCGCCGCGGCGGACACGAGCATGCTGCGCGCGGTGGCGCCGGCGCGGCGCAGCGGCTCCCAGTTGCCGCGCACCGACGTGGAGCCGCCGGTTTCCTGGACCCCGAACAGCGGCTCCGCGTACAGCGCGTCGTCCGGAGGGGCGTGCTCGAGGTGCACCTGGCTCAGATCCACTTCCAGCTCTTCGGCCAGCAGCATCGGCATCGAGGTGTAGGTCCCCTGACCCATTTCCACCTTGTGCATGACCAGCGTGACCCGACCATCGGGGTCGATGCGGACGAAGCCGTTGGGCATGAAGTCGCGCGGGGGATCGCCGCCGACGAGGGCGGCGCCGATGCGCGCGGGCAGGGTGAAACCGACGAGCAGGCCGCCGCCGGCAGCGGCGCCCGCGCTCAGGAAGGTGCGGCGGGACAGGGTGTGCACTGCTGTCGAAGCTAACCCGTCGGGCGGCTTCCTGCAGCAAGGCTGCGGTCAGTTCGGGGCGTGCACCCGCGGACCGCCGTAGTCACGGTTCCGGCCCAGCGTCGGGCCCGAGACATTGAGCCCACCGCGCGTGTTGTCGATCGCCGCGATGAACTGACGAATCGAGCCCGGAAACGCCTCGGTCCGGCCGTTCTTGCCGAACGGATCGGTGAACCAGAACACCGGGCCGTCCGGGTTGTCGATCACGTTGCTATTGATGTCGACGACCCGCTCGACGCCGTTGAAGACCGAGCGCGGGTCGTCAAAGGTCACTCCCGGAATCGTTCCCGCACCCGTCGACTGGTCGCACTCCTCCCCCTGCGCTCGCGCGCCGGTGGGGGTGACCTCGTAGCAGACGTCCATCGGCCGCCCCGTGATGTTGACGGCCGCGGGATCATAGAACCGACTCGGCAGGAAGACCTGGAAGTAAGGATTCAAGAACGCCAAACCGTGGCCGTCCGCCCGCTGCAGGCTGAGCCCTAGCTGCCAGCTTTCGTGCAGCACGCCGAAATCCGACCGCTGGCCGGGGGGCACGAGCACGAACCGGTCGATGCAGCTGCGATCGGGGATGATGCGGCGACCGCCCCCGGACGGTGAGTTAGCGGGAGTCGCCGGCCCCACGGCGACCGTCACGCCGTCACAGGAGCGGTCGAACTGCCCGGGATCGCCGATCGCCGCGAGCAGGGTGATGTGCAGCTGGGTGCCGTCGGTGCAGCGAATGTGATACGCCAGCTCGTGCAGGTTGTTGGTGAACGCGTCCTTCGAGTGCGTGCCCTGGTGCAGCTTCGCGAGCACGTCGCAGCGGATCTCGAACAGCGACCCCGCCGCCGCGCTCCCGAACCGCATCAGCACGTTGTTCTCCCACTCGACCTTGTGCCCAAAGTGGTCTTCGTGACGGGGGTTCGCCGGATCGTAGACGTCGAGCTGCTCGTTGGCGTAACCGAACGGAATGGGGCCGACGGTCGCGTACAGCGCCGACCCGCGCGGGTCCCGCCCGTGATCGTGCCCGAACGAGCACCCGGTCACCGGATCGACCGGCGGGTGCCACGTCGGGTACAGCTTGCGATCCGGGCCGACCACCGAATAGCTGTTGTGGATCTCGGCCGTACAGTCGTCGCGCGGCCCGGGCGTCCATATCCCGTAGGACGCCGCGTTGCCGATCGGCGGGCCGTTGGTGAACGGGAACACGCTGTCACTACAGGCCGCGGCCGCGAGGGCGATGAGCGCCGGCAAAGGTGAGGCTCGCAACATAGTACAACCTCCGCATCCAGCTTCGCCGCAGCGTGGGCTCCGGAGCGGTGATAACGGTCACCTCATCGCGGGGCGCGCGTCCTTAGGAATGGGCCACCCGCTATGACCCGCCTGGTAGTGCTGCTCGGCTCGCTCGTGGTGCTGGCGCTCGGTCGCGATCTCGCGGCCCAGCAGCAGCGCCAGGCGCGGGACGGCTTCTGGTTCGGTGCCGCGCTCGGGCGCGGCTGGGCGCACGTGTCGTGCGACATCTGCAAGGGGACATACCGCAGCGGTCTGTCCGGCGCGTTGCGTCTGGGCGGCGGCGTGAGCCGCAGCGTGCTGATCGGCGCCGAGGTGGCGGCGTGGTGGGCGACGATCGACTCGGGCACCGCCACGGTGCACCAGTCGCTGGCGGCGTTCGGCGTGGCGGCGTACTGGTACCCGAGCCGGCGCCGACCGCTCTACTTGAAGCTCGGACTCGGTTTCCTCACGCATCGCGCCGACGACGGCACGGACGTCATCACGTCCACGGCCATCGGGCCGCAATTCGGTGTGGGATACGAATGGCCCGTCAGCCCGCACCTCCTGGTGAGCCCTTTCCTTAATGTGGGGTTCGGCATCGTCGCGGGATCCCTCAAGTTCAACGGGGGACAGGTTCAGAACAGCAGCCCCGGCGTCTCGCTGGCGCAGCTGGGGCTCGCGGTGACGTGGCATCAGGTACCGCTCCGCCGGACGGGGCGGTAGCCCGACCAGTGCCCAAAGGGGCCCACGCGGGCCCCTTCGTCTTCCTCATCTCGCTATGGTGACGAACGGCTTGTCAGGGCAGGAAGCCGCGAGCAAACCCTCCTGGGCAGACATCCGAATGGAAATTGACGTAGAAGCTGCCCGGGTCGTTGAGCAGCTCGGCCAGCGCCAGCTCCGCGGTGGCGAAGTGCGGGTTGGCGACAAACACGCCCTCGTGCTGCACGTCGATGTGCTCCTCGGTGAGCTTGAGGTTCACGCCCACGGGGGTCGTGAGCCACCAGATGATCGGGCCGGAGGCCTGCCCCGGGGGCAGGTGATGGATATGCCCGAACCGAACGCTCTCGCCGCCCTTGTTGTTGATGGTCACCGCTGCCTCGATCGTGCCATCTTCCAGAATCTTGATCTGTGCATGCCCCTGCGATTCGGACGCGCAGGCCGGGAACTCAAGCTCCGAGCGCATTTGCGTGTTGAACACGACGGGCGGTACCAGCCCGCTCTGCACGCTCGCGCTCAACGAAGCGCTCCTGCGCATCCCGCTCGTCGGCGTCGGACCGCTGCATCCAGCAACGACGAGCGCTGCCATGTACACACCCCAGTGACGCATATGGCCTCCCGTGTGGCGAGTTGACCCGAACGTAGGGAGTGGCTCCCTGAAACTACCGTCGGCCGCGCGAGGGGTCCAGCAAGGGGGGGCACCGGCGCGAACGCGGTCGGACGCAGCGCTAGCCTGACGTTTCTTGCTTATCAAAGTTGGCCGTGTCACTATTCCTGATGCGTATGTCGCGCGTGGGGCGCGCGGCGAGCGCCTTGGTGGTCGTCTACGCTCTAGGCGTGGCGTCCGCAACAGCCCAGGGAATCCAGGCCCAGTTCGGCGTCGGGCTGGGTCGCGCTATCCCTACGGGAGCGTTCCGCGGAGACTCGAGGGGTGAAGGCTTCAGTGGCGCGTGGACCGGAACAGCGCATGTAACGCTGCAGGCACCGCGTTGGCCCGTGGGGCTGCGCATAGAAGCGGTGTACGCCGCGCACGCTGCAAACGATCAGTTGAAGAGCGACCTTACGACCTCGTTCGGCCAACCCGCCGACGAGACGATCAAGCTTCCCGGCGCCAGCGCGGCGGTCGCCTACGCTTTAAAGCGCGGCCAGCGCGTAACGCCTTCCGTCTTCGGCGGGATCGGTGTCTACCACGTGACGATCGCGGTCACGACGGGCGGTACGACGACGCACAACTCTGCGACCAGGCTCGGCTGGCAGGTCGGCGGAGAGCTCACCTATCGGGCCGTGTTTCTCGAGCTTCGTTACGTCGCGGTAGCGGCCGTCCCAGGGTTCCACAAAACCGCGTTTTTCCCGATCACCGCCGGCGTCCGATTCGGTCACCCGTCGGCGACCTAGCCTCACGTACCGCCCCGTGCCTCCAGGCGATACCGGTTTCCAAACACTCCGGCAACGCCGACGTAGTAGAGGCCCGGATTGAGGTTCAGGGTGAGGCGCGAGCAGTAGTTGAAACGCTGCGAGTCGATGAAGCCCGTGAACGTGAGCAGTCTGCCGGCCGCGTCGAACAGACCGATGGACGTCGCTTCCTCGAGCGCGATACCGCAGGCAGCAACCCAGCCCGACGTTTCGAACGTATAGGTCGCGGCCTTGGGGATTCTCACCTTGTACACGTCGATCGTCGCCGAATTGACAATGCGCCCTTGCAGGTATCCGTCGATCACCAGGGGGCTGGCGGTCCCGATCGTATGGTTCGAGATGGACCCTGTCGGGAGGCCGATCGAAAAGGAAACGGACTTGGGCGCGGCGCCCAAGACCGTCACGGCTGCTGGACTGGCCGGCCCTCCGAAGGCGCCCCACAATCGCCCCGGAGTACCGACGGCCTGGTCGCCGGCCTCGTCCGTGCCGGCGTACACGAGATACGACCCGTCCTCCACCGCCGTGAACTGGAAGGATCCGGCGGCCTGCGCCTGGACCATTTGCACGATGGCCCCTGTGCTCGCGGCGTAGAGCCGGGCGTAGAGCTGGGTGGGGGGGCCATGGCGCTCGGTCACGCTGTTATACGCATTGACCAGTCCCACGCCGTATCCCGTCGCTGGGCCGACGGCGTACGAGGTGAGCCGAGACCGCAGGTCCGACGCCCCGAGGGACGGGGTCTGGGAGAGGACCAGGGCGGCGACGCCTGAAACGTGCGGCGTCGCCATGGACGTGCCGGCGGCCCACGCAAACTCGGGCGAGGCGGTGGCGAAGTTCCAGATCGTGGACATCACTCCGTCACTCGCGTCCCCGAGGGCGAAGTTGCCGCCCGGGGCCCGGATGCCGACGTAGGAGCCGTAGTTCGAGTACGGCGCCGGCATTCCGTCCGGGCCGACCGCGGCGACAGCCAGAACTCCCGGGTAGGCGGCCGGATAGAACGGTTGAGACGTGTTTTCGTTTCCCGCGGCAGCCACGACAAGAACCCCGGCTTGCGTGGCGCTGAAGACGGCACGTTGCAGGGTCGTATCATTTCCCAGGCTGCCGAGACTGAGGTTGATGATTCTGGCGCCGGTACTCGGCTGCACCGTGCCACCCGCCCCGTTGTCCGCGGGCAGGCCCGCGGCATAGAGCACCCCCTGCGCGACGTCGTAACTCGTGCCGAACCCTCCCACGCCAAGCACGCGCACGGGACGGATCCGCACCGTCCAGTTCACTCCCGTCACCCCGAGGCCGCTGTTGCCCACCGCGCCGATCGTGCCGGCGACGTGGAGGCCGTGGTTGCCCAGATCGTCGGGAAGGAAACAGGTACCCGTCGAGTCGGGATGGTAGGACGCGGGGATGGTCGGATCTGCGTCGTAGCCGTTGCCATCGTCCGCATTGCTGATCGTGCCCCCGGCGCACAGGGGCAGCGAGTCGAGCGCGCTGACGAAGTCGTATCCGTCAGAAGTGAGGTTCGCGGCGATCGCGGGATGGTCGAAGCGGATCCCGTCGTCCACCACCGCGACGAGCACTGCGGCACTGCCGGTCGTAATGGCCCAGGCGCGCGGCAGGTCGATGAGACCGTAGTGCCAGGACTGGAACGGGTACAACGGGTTATTGGGTATCGTGCCCGTGCGGGCAGCGGCGCCCGCTGTCGCGCGCACGTAGCGTGGCGGGTCACCAAAGGAGACGAGCTGATTTGGAGTGACGCTCGCGATCATCGGGTCCTGGCGCAAGGCGGACGCGATCGCATCTCGCTGCGTCGCATCAGCCACGCGGATCTTCGCGGCGAGGATCGCGGGGGAAACACCTGCCACGTCGGCGCCCGGCGGCACTGCCGCGGTCAGGTGTGAGCGAATCACCCGCCCAATGGTTGCGACCGCGGCGGCTGCCCTGAGCGCCGCAGACCCTACCGGCGGCGCGCCGATCGCCGCGTGGCGGAAGGTGACGATCAGCTCGGTCGAGGCGCTCGCCGAGCGTACTGCCAGAATCGGCGCACGCCGGCCGCTCCTGGGGAGTCCCGGCGCAGCGATTCGGGGGAGCCGCGGAGGAGCGGGGAACGGCCGGTCGCTGGTTGGGGTCGTGGACCCCACCCCACCGTCGGCCACCGGCAACGTCGCCAGCGAAGCCCCGGTGACCGTGATGACCCCGGCGATGGACCCGTCCCGGGGAACCCAGCTCGTGAGCGCCGAGTCGCCGCTACAGCGCAGCAGTACGACCGAGAGCATGGCGACCACGGTCGTCGACACCGCAGGCTTCGGAGGTGTCATGCCCCATACCCCCGTGGAATGATGGTGCGCAGCCAGACCGAGTTCCACCTGCCGCAAGAGTTGTGCTGCGCGCCCGCAACGCGCCCGATGCGCATGCAATATCGCCGACCCGTCACTGCCGCGCGACCGCAACAGGTGGCAGGGAGACCAGGCGGCGAGACTTGGTGCGCCACTTGCAGCGTCCGCGCATCAGGATACGGATGCCTGAGTCCTCGTTTGTCCGCCTAGCCGGTACGCTCGCCCTCCTCGGGGTGGCGTTGAGCGCGGGCTGTAGCGACACGCCGACCGCGCTCCAGCGCTTCGGCCCTCCCACCGCGCTCCAAATCGTCACCGGAAACGCGCAGACGGGCGAGGCGAACCTGGTGTTGCCGATTCCACTCACGGTGCAGGTGCTCGATGCGGAGGGTCGGGGGGTGCCCGGCGTCACAGTGACCTGGAGCGTGAGGGCGGGCGGCGGCGCGCTGCTCGCCCGTACGTTTCCGACGGTAACCGACAGCACCGGGCTGGTGGTCGTCTTCTGGCGGCTCGGCTCTCCGCTCACCGGCGCACAAGGCGTGGTCGCAGCGTGCTGCCTCGCGCCGGCAGCGATCTTCACTGCGCACGCCGAACTAGCGTTAGCGCAGCGCCTCAGCGTGATCGGCGGCGTGTGGCAGGTCGACACCGTCGGCCGGACCCTCGCCCTGCCCCTTGTCGTCCAGGTGCTCCGCGCGGACGGAACGCCCGACGCGGGAGCCACGGTTGCCTGGAGCGCACTGAGCCGAGGTGGCCAAGTCTCGCCCAGGTTCGCTCGAGCCGACGCCGCCGGCCAGGCGACCACTACCTGGACGTTGGGTACCGTCGCAGGGCCGGAGACGACGGTGGCCCTGGTGCGGGGACTCCCCCCCGCCCTCGTGTTCGCCACGGCCTTGCCCGGACCGCCGGCTCGGGTCGCGATCACGCCGAGCAGTCTCCCGGTCTTGGGCCTGATCGGCGACACGGTGCACGTCAGCGCCCAGGCCTGGGACCGGTACGGCAACCTCGAGATCAATCCCGTGCAGCTGCGGGCGCGGGACAGCACCATCGTAGGAGTCTCTGGTAGCGTCGTCCAGGCTCGTCACCACGGGACGACGTGGATTACGGGCGGGGTCGGCGTGCTCGGTGACAGCGTACAGGTCACGGTGCTCGGTTTCAGCGCGGTGAGCGATGGCGGCGGCCACACCTGTGCGCTGAGTCTCGCGGGCGATGCGTACTGTTGGGGTGAGAACTACCAGGGATCGATCGGCGATGGAACCCGGATCGACCGTCCGCGGCCGGTTCCGATCGGTCCGGGCCTGGGGTTGCGGCTGCCCTTCACCGATTGGCACACATGCGCCCTCACCGCGAGCGGCCAGGCCTTTTGTTGGGGGCTCGACCAGAGCGGCGAGTTGGGCGATGGCTCCCCGAACTACGCGACGGAAGTGCGGCAGGTCCAGCCCGTCGCCGTGGCGGGCGGCCATCTGTTTACCGGCATCAGCGCTGGCCGGAGCCACAGCTGCGCGGTCGAGATCAGCGGGGATGCATACTGTTGGGGGGACAATGGCATCGGACAACTCGGTCGCGACACGTTGACCAGCACGTGTCTCGAGAACGGCATCAATCGTTGCAGTAATTGGCCGATTCCCGTTGCAGGCGGGTTGAAGTTCACCCGCGTGAGTGCGGGATCGTGGGAACACAGCTGCGGCGTGACGACGAGCGGCGCGGCATACTGCTGGGGGTCAAATGGGTCGAGCCAACTTGGCAACGACTCTACCTCCGATCGATGCGGCTTCCCAATCGACCAAGGGTACCCCTGCAGCCACATCCCCCTGCGGGTCGAAGGCGGCGTGGTCTTCAAGTCCGTCAAGGCAGGCGGTTACTTCACGTGTGGGCTCAGCGACACTGGCGAGGGATACTGCTGGGGGTACGGAGTCACCGGCGACCTCGGCAACGGCGCGAACGTGACCAGCACCATGCCCGTGAAGGTGTCCGGCGGACTCTCCTTTACCGATGTGCAGGCCGGGCGGTGGAATGCCTGCGGTCTGACGACGGGCGGGAAGGTATACTGCTGGGGCGGGAGCTACGGCTCGACGCCCGCGCCGGTGCTTGCGAACCTGGTGTTCGGCTCGCTGGCTGCGGGTGGGGACGGCGGATCCGCCCGCGCCTGCGCGCTGACAACCGATAACGATCTGTATTGCTGGTACAGCGGCGCCTATTAGGCAGCCTCCAACGGAGGCCCGCTACTTCCCTTGGTCTCCCAGTCTATCGCGTCGATAAACCGGCGTGGGGCGTCGTCGTACCCATAGAAGACTGTGCCCCGGATGCCGGCTTGACCTAACTGAAGCAGCAGGCCTGCACTGCGCGGCGACAGGTGGGTGTAGAGAACCACCGGGATACCCCAATCGTGCGAGAACCGGGCGAGCTGTCGCGCGGGATCTCCGCGCTCGTCCGCGGCTGGATCCGCGATGATGGCAAAGGCTGATACGCGGGCCACGATGTGCTGCAACTCGGCCCACGTCTGCGCATAACACAGGGTCGCGCGCTCGCCCAGCGCCCGGCGCACCCGTTGCGCCATTTGCGGCTGGGACACCAGGACCGCTACAACGCGTGCGTGGTCCCATCTCACTCGCCGCGGCTCGACCCGGAGCGCCGGCGGCGTCCTGGTCAGCGTCCAGCGCCACGGCTCGAGGTGTATGACCCGGAGCGTCTGCTCTTTCGCGCGTGCCTCGCGCTCGTCATTCCACTCCCTGACCCGCCGCCAGCGAACCCAAGCCACGGCCACGACCAAGTCGAGGAGCGACTTGAGCAAGAGGGCTTGCAGGGGCGTCTCCTGATTCAAACGTAGGCTCCGATCAGCGGTTACTCCACGACCAGTCCAATCTCGTCCTCGGGGAGGTCAGGGACGAGAAATCCGCTCTCTCGCATGTGCTGTAGAAAGTCTTCCGGAGGTTTGAGCGCGTGACGGCGAACGTAGTGGACCAAACCCTCAGGGAAGAGCCATGTGCCGTCGGTGAGGTCCGACGAGCCCATCTCAGCATCATTGGGACAGCCGAATCGACACCAAGAGAACCCGCACCACCCGTAAAGGTAGTAACCGTTATCCAGGTAGGAGATGACTCTCTCCCGCTCTACTGCATCCCACGATGCATCTACGTACTCATGTGGATCAGGCAATGCGGGCTCCGCAGGCGACCGCCAATAGCCGACTCTCTTGAGAGGGCGCGGGGGGCGTCGGATGCGTCGCATCACAGCTGCCCTTGCCCAGCTCTAGTTCTGAGCCAGATATGCCTTTGCTTCCACGAGCTCAGCGCTCCGCTCGATCTCCACTTGCTCCGCTGAAAACGACGCGAGGATGAGAGACAGAAGTGTGCGCTTCATTACACGCCTCCGAGATCGGATACAAGAGGCCTTAAAGCCCCGAGCACCGCAAGCGGGTGTTCGTCGGAGCTCGCTGGCGCAGCTGGGGCTCGGGGTCACGCGGCATCAGGTGCCGTTGTGCGGGAAGGCGCGATCGCCCTAAACACATGTGACCGAAATCTGCGGTCGCTTTCAAAAATTCCAGCAGAGTTGCACAATAAAGTAGCTCCCTCGGCGCTGCGATCCTCCAACTTCGTATTCCTTCGGTTCGCTAGCTTGCACCACTTGCGCGTGTCGCGGACCTGTTGCTACAGTGCCACACCGCGGGGGCGAGAAATCGGTCGCGCTTCCGCCAACAAAAATCCGATCGCGCTGCTCAGAGCAGAGCCGTCGAAAGACGGTGTCGCAGAGCCACGGGACTAAGGCGACTACGTCGCTACGTCAGCCGGGCCGCCAGCGAACCCGAGAAACTCCTCGAGTTCCCGGCGGCCCTTTTTGTTGCCTACGAACCAACTGTGGAAGGAGCGCAACATGTCGTTTCTCTTCAAGCTGTCTCAGCGGGTGGCGCGACTGCGATCGCGCGCCCTCCTCGTGGCGGCACCCGTGATCGCGGGCGCCTGTGCTAAAGGCGTGGTCTCCCCCCCGGCGGGTGGAACGCCGCCGGTGACCATCCACCTTTCGGCGACCGACGCCGCGCCCGGTGGGTCCGTTGCAGTCGAGCTCTGGGCTACCGAGCGGCTGGCGGCAATCCAGGAAACGGTGGCGTTCGATCCGCAGCGACTGCGTTACGAGCGCCCAGGCGACGGGCTCGATCTCGTCGTCGTAAACGACGAGGCAGCGGCTCAAGGCAGCCTGAGGGTCCTCGCGACAAGTCCGCAGGGTCTCGCACCGACCGGGGTCACGTTGGTCTTCACCGTCATCGCAAATGGGTACGCTGAGGGAGTCCGGGGCACGGTCGAGCTCGCCGTGGCGCCAGACGGCGGCCTCGTGTGGGGTGTCGCTCCGCGCGCCCCCGATCGCGTGGCCGGCGCCGGCCCGACCGGCGCGTACCGGTTCGGGGACGCCAACCTCGACGGACTGATCAATCTGTGGGACGTCCTGCTTCTCAATCGGGCGTCCTCGGGAGCGACGCTGGCGGCGCAGCCTTTCCTGCTCGGCAACGTGCGCCCTGTGAACGGCGGTGCGGCGGCGACCGGCATGCCACCGTGCGACCCGGCCACGACCTGCCGGCCTGGCGTGACACCCGCCGATCCGCAGAACCCGAATGGGCGCATTGACATCGCGGACGTGATCGCGGTCGCGAGTCGAGTGATAGGCATCTCGGTCCCGGTAGTCGGGGAACTGGCGCCGCCCGCACCGAGCACGCCGGCGACTGTGGCCTCAGTCACTGTCTCACCGGCGACCGCCACTGTCTGGGTTGGGCAGACGGGACAGCTCAGCGCGACGCCGAAAGACTCCGCCGGCACCAGCTTGACCGGGCGGACGGTGACCTGGGGGAGCGGCGACACCAGTGTCGCGCGCGTGAGCTCCAGCGGTCAGGTGACCGGCAGAGCTCCGGGCTCGGCGACGATCACCGCCACCAGCGAAGGCAAGGCCGGCAGCGCCACGGTGACCGTGTCGCCCGTACCGGTGGCCTCGGTGGCACTCGCGCCTTCGACGGCCAGCATCCGGGTCGGGCAGACCGTGCAGCTCACCGCCACACCGAAGGACTCAGCCGGCGGCACCCTGGTCGGGCGGACCGTAACGTGGGCGAGTGGCGACACCACCGTCGCACGTGTGAGCCCCGGCGGTCTGGTGACCGGTGTGGCTTCGGGCTCGGCGCCGATTACGGCAATGAGCGAGGGCAAGAGCAGCACCGC
>WNFT01026307.1_pt1 | contig 12292 bp, 8 predicted proteins | sample 5400191 | NCBI WGS metagenome assembly WNFT01 (sample SAMN13153359, study PRJNA577476) | soil metagenome | isolation source: 80 cm saprolite under Madrone tree | place: USA:California | collected 2016-06-14
AAATGCAGATGTCGATCTTGCCACGATTCCGTTTCATCTCAGTTTCCAACGGTTGATCGATTTGTTTCGCGCATCGAACCGCGACGCGTTGACGGAAATCATCTCCCGATTGCAGAAGCGGGCGTTGACTGACGAAGAGCGCGACCTGCTCAGCGCTGAGGAGTGGGAAATCCTGCGCGCCATGAATTTGTCCATCGAGGAAATCCAGTCCGCCCGCCGCGCGTTCCTCACTCGCGCAAGCCAAGCGCGGCTGCGGAAGCGCACCGAAGGCATTCTCGGTTTCGGCGGGACAAGTCCCTCGCGCGCTTTTAGCGAAAGCAGCTGGTAGAGACGGACCGACAGGCCGTCCGGTTGCGGTGTAGAGGCGGCTGCCTGCTCGCGAGCGTTCGGAGTGCCAGCCGCCGACGTTAGCCGGGCCGTGCGCTTGAACCCGAAAACGCCCGCTGACGAAGCTGTTTTTTAACCGCGGATTACGCGGATTCTTCGGATTGGGGAGCAGTCGCCGCGGCGACCTAGCCTGTCGCTTTCGGCAGCTCGCCGGAAGCATCCTGCGGCCGCTTTCGGCTTGCCCTCCGTCGCCGATCCGGCTACAACCATATCCATGACTCGGTTTTTATCGGATCGCGTCGAGGGAAGCAAGCGGATTATACGGAATAATTCCGCAAAATATTACGGAAAAATTCAATCCATATCTCGTTAGACTGAAACGGCTACGTAGCACGAACATGACACTCATCACGGCTGTTTGTTGCGCCCAGCGAGCGTGTGTATTGTTGCCTGCAGCATGGATTCCTCACTTCCAGTGCTCACCATGAGTGTCTCTGCGACTTCCACGCCTTGTGCGCGCGCCGCCACAGTCGCTATCGCGACATGGAACCGTTTCACCCTAACCAGGGGATCAAGCCAACGGCCCCATTGGCGAGATGTCTTCAGTGTGTTTGCCACCAACCCCGCCCGTGGCTTATCCCGGTCTCGTTAGACCGCTTAACGGTTCGCGGCGGTATTAGAGTTTTACGGTCGGCGTGCAAACAGCACACAGGATCGGAATAGAGGTATCCGTGACATCGTGATCAGCACTATCGCGCGATCGGAAGAATTAGCGTCATGTTTTCCGATGTGGAGATTTGGACTAGCGCGTTTATCTGGCGGCTCATCGGATCTGAGCGAAATATCGGCCAGATGGTCACAGCCGGGATGTCATTTCCTCGGCAACTCGACCTACTTGCTTCATTATTCCGCCACCGCTCTCCAGATCCTTCGCTGGTCAAGCCGCTCGAAGTGCTAATCAAGCGAATTTCCAGCCGTAGTGGACGGAGGGTTGATCATCCCGCATCAGTTTCCACGCTCGCGCGCGTGGAATGGTTAGCCAACCTCAGAAACCTCAAAAAGGCAGTCCTTAGCATTCTCGTCTTCAGGGTCTTTGGAGCCGTGACACCCATTGTTGCCTTGGGCTTGCTTCTCAGTCTCCGGCTGTCTGGCACGGCCTTTGCACGACGGTTAAGATGAGGTCATTGCCATCGCCGCCAGCGTAATTGGCTTGGAGCGTGTTCCTGCCGATCCTGATTGTCCCGCCATCGGGAAGATTGCTGAACGTGCCGCTGATTGGAGAGGTTGCTGTGTTACCGATCGCCGTAAACGCGGTGCCGACAGGAATCGAAGGGCCTCCGCGGCCACCTACCAAAAAGCGCGCCCCTATGTTTATTGTTACTCCCGCGGCAACCACCTCGTCAGCCCTCAGCGTCTCGGCATTCAAATTCCAGTGATAACTCCCGTTTGTTCCAAAGGTGAGCATGTTTTGGATTGTGAAAAGGCCAGGCCCATCAACGCCCGGATCCAAGCCCGCTCTATTCGTACCACCCGTTCCAATTGTCACCGGCCCAGCAATGATACCATTGCCGCCGAGCTTCCCATTCACTACCTGCACAGCACCGCTGCCCGTCCCGGAGCCACTCGTGTTGTTTACCCTGAGCGTGCCGCCGCTCACAACCGCGCCTCCAACGTAAGAGCTCGCGCCAGATAAGGTCAGCGTCCCGAATCCAACTTTCGTTAGCATACCGCCGCTCGCGAACCAGCTATCCTTGATCGTACCAGAAAATTCGGTGTTCAGATTATTAGTGCCGACTGCGGGGCCCGAAACTCCCAGAACAACCACGCCGTTTCCTTCTAGAGATCCTATTGCTACCACATCGGTGCCGTTGTTGCTGACGTCCAAGAACCCGTTGCCAAAAACCTCCACACGCGGGGAGCCCCCGACCGAATTTGCGAAAAACCAGATCTCACCACCCCCACCTCCGTTGGTACCGGGATTAGCGATCAGCGTGCAATTATCCGCTTGTGAACCGGCGTAAAATGCGGTGGCCCCTCCCCCTGCGTCAGAGATCGAACCGCCGTTATTGATGAACGTAGCGTCCGCTGCAATTGAGTTTCCAAGCAGCTCTACAGCCCCGCCATACGCACCGATAGCAACACTGGGATCAGTCATAAAAGTGCCGTGATCGGCCGTGGCATTTTCAACAAAGATCACTAAGCCGCCCCTCGAGCCCTGTGTCGTTCCGCCGTTACCAATGAAGGTACCGTTGCCAGCGCTCGCACTACCGTCGAAGCTTACAAAGCCGCCAATATTCCCTCCGAGCGCGCCCCCCTCATTGATGAAAGTGCCGGTGCCGGCGGTCGAATGGTCGCTAAAAGCCGTTTGCCCTCCGTAGGTGTAGACGCCAACCGCAGCCCTATTCGTAATAGTCACCCGGTCGCCCGCACCCGCATGCCTAGAAAAAAGAAGCAGCCCGATCAAACCTGACGCGGCGCTGGTCACAAGATTCTGTGTTGCCCCCGAATAATTCGTGATGCCCGCGCCGCTGATGGTGAGGGTGACGCCCGGTTCAGGACCAATCGTAAACACCGTGTCCATCGGGCTGAAGACAATTTCCGCTACATTAGCCCTCCTCGAAAGCGAGATGGACGTCCTGCTGGAGCCGCCGAAAGTGGCCACATCAGGGGGTCTGTCAGGTACAGTCTCTGGGTTCCAATTTTTGGCGGTGTTCCAGTCGTTGCTGACTGGATCCATTTTCCACATCGCGCTGTCGGCATAAGTGGATTGGCTAGATAGCCTCACCATTAGCGCGGCCAAGAACATCCCTTTGATCATAAGCCGCCAACATCGCCAAGCGGCACCGAGCTGGGAGGAAATTGGAACCATTAGTCCCAGTCTTACCGGCCATTGTTCGCTCAGGCAAGCCAAAAGTTCACCCGGCTCAGATCCATTCCACGCACACACGGGAACAGAAAGAGGGCCAGTGCGCTCGTTTACGGATTCAGGTCGATATAGTCCCGGTCCACGCTGTTGGAGGGTTTGGATAAGAGATACCGGAACTCAGCGGCTTTTCTGCTATTCGGACCCGCCTTACCTTTGCTAACATCTAATCCGCCCCACCTGTTTCAGTAATTTCAGAAACTTATCTTCACTCATTGCCCAAAACGTCTTTGCGCTTTTTTAATTCCTTGGCCCTCGCGCGTAATTGTTGCATGGCGACGGTGGAACGGCCTTGATCGAGCAGTTTGGGTTTGTTTGACGCCGCTGCGGCCTCTATGATTTCAGCTATGGCAACAGGGATATTGTTTTCGCCCCTCTCAAACTCAATTCTAGTTAGGGCTATGAAGGGCACTCTTGCTTTGTTGCTCGTCACGATTGCAGCAAGTTTTGTCTTGGACGTTGCGGGCGGCGAGTTCGAGAGGCTCTCCGCAGAAGCGGCCAAGAAATACACTATCGCCACACATGAAGGCTCGCAGTACGCGACAAAGTTTTCCGACTGGAGCACCGAACCGATGCTGCATGCGATGAACGTCTGCGAGTCGCAGCCGTTCACGAATCGACACTGCGACATTGTTGCCGTCGTTGCGGCCGACGAACACATCCGACGCGTGCTGTACTCGCCGAGCAATGCGTATGCAGATTGCGTACGAAAAGACCTTCGACTCGGCGCTGTCGCGCCGAAGCCGCCTTGCGATAACTGGCCCGTTCAAATCCGTCTCATTGATGGTCCGCGTCCGAAATACAATGGAGACAAGCCATTTATCATTCTGTCGTCCGGCCACGAGCCCTAACCAAGCGCTGGAGCGACCGCCGCCCCCTGTACATTCACATTTCAGATGATTAAAACAGTTTCGTTCGCGGCCACGCTCGGTCTCGGCGGCGGTCGCTCAGCTTGGTCTCGTTAGGCGTTGCTCGCGCCATCCTTTAATCCACACTCAAATCACCAAACATCACCATGAACCAAGGCATCAAGACAATCATCTACCCCGCCAAAGACATTGCCCGCGCCAAGGCGCTGTTCAGCCGCCTCCTCGGCGTTGAACCATTTATTGACAGTCCGTATTACGTCGGCTTCAAGGTCGGCGACCAGGGGCGGCAAACTGATTGCGACCGCAAAAGACGCAGAGGGCAATCTCATCGGACTCATTCAGTTGCCGTGATTCATGCTGGCCGCTTCTTTTCACTTCAACCGTAACGCCTAACCAAGACGATCCAGCTAACTCCGAAAGCGTTGATGCGTTCGCTTCCCGCTCTCTTACCCTCGCCCCTCGGGTCCTGTGATCTATGTCGCGGCGTCCCCGCTCGCTCCATTGGCGAGCAGGCAGGCTGGCAGCCTCGGCTCCTGACTTTCCATGAAATTCCACCCTCAACCCGCAGCCACGCGCCACCCCGCCAGTCGGTTTGATCGCCCTCGACAATCACCCGGTAAAATGCCAACAAAATTCATGGTCAAGACTTTCGGACTTTTCGTCGCGGCAATGACGTTAGTTGTTTCCGGGGTCGTGGCTGCCGGAGGCAATTTCGCGGGCGTCGCGGTCACGCCGGGCGCGACGGTGCGCGCATCCGTGCCGTTGAGCCCGCAGGAAAGACAATACGTTTCCGAAGGCGGTAATGCGGCGCCGGATCATGCGGTCGCAGTCCTGGCCGTGCCGCCGAATTTCAATCCGCAACGACAACCGATTCTGGTTTGTCTTTCCACGAGCGATTTCCAGCGCAAAAATCGTGATGACCTGGAGGACTTCTACAAGAAGGCGGCATTTGCCGAAGGTTGGGCGGTAATTGCGGGTGACGGCGAAAATAATCCCGGCCACGACACCGCGGGATGGCGCGCCGGAATGACGTTAGCGGCGCTCGATGCCTTGCATCGCAGTTTTCCCAATTCAAAAAACTGGCCGATGGCGGTAGCAGGGTTTTCCGGCGGTGCGAAACGCACCGGACATCTCGCGCCGTTACTTTATCTCGCGGGCAATCGCATCGTAGGAATTTTTCTCGCCGGCGTGAATGAAGACCGCTTGACCGAAGGCTATCGCGCGTTCCATCTGGACGCCGCGTTCCTGCGCACGCCTGTATATATTAGTAGCGGCCTGGAAGACCACGTCGCCACACCGGCGCAGTCAGGTGCCGTGCTGCAATCGATCCGCAACACCGGCTTCTCGCGCACACAACTCGGGCATCACTCCTATGGTCACGCCGTTAGTCACACGCTCGTGCGGGAAGCGCTGCGCTGGTTTTTGCAATCGCAGTAGTCGTCTTTTTCGCCCTTAATATAGACATCCCCAAGAGAACTTGACGACCTCCCAAAAAGAGAGGAGGTAGTTCGGGCGATCCTACGCTCAATCAAGGCATTGCCATCGAGCTAGGAGCGAATACCGACGTACTAGCCGCCTAACACGGCTGCAGCGAACGGAGACTGGCGGGCGACCTTTTTCTGCACTCCGCGTCTTGCGTCGCTAGTCTCCGTCGCTGAGCCTGAGTCCGTTAGGTGATATGCTGATCGTGCTTGTTTTCGCGCTCGTCCTCCTCTTCGTCGGCATGTGGATCGCCGTGCTCGCACTGTTCTCGCAGATGAGCGGCTGGGGCAAGCTTGCGGCGGTCTATCGCGCTCAGCGTCCTCCGTCGGGAAGGTGTTTTCCGATTCAAGGCGGCAACCAATCTAAAGCGTCGAACAAGGACGTTAAGCTTTTTCAGGTTAGATGGCGGGCGCGCCTCACGTTCCAAAGACTTTTGCAAAATAGCTGGGTGCAAGCATCTTCCCGTTAGAAAAGGTGACAAGGCTACACAAAGGTGACTAAAGGCTCCCTCGATTCTCAGGCGTTGCTCCAACAACCTCGCCAAGCCCCGCCGGTGGGGCGTGCGCTCCGCATCCTGCTCGGCGTTGCGCTGGTGGTTTACGTGGCGCCTGTTTACTTCCAAGTCCCGGTGCGAGTTGCCGTGGGGTCGTTGCTGCTGATGCTTGGATTGATTGCCATCTACAGCCTAATCCATATCGTTGTATCGCGACGCATCGTTGCCCTTGGCCCATGCCTAGGCGCCGTTGTGGGAGCTGCAATTCTTGTCGTGCTGTATGTTGCCGGCGGACCCGGGTCACTGATTCTTGGCCACGGAGAAGGTCAGCTGGCAGCAGTCACCTTCCTCGGTATTTCGTTGGTGGTTGCCGGCGTGCGTGCCGTACCCGGTTGCGAACTCGTGGCCATCTCCGGTATTTTCTTTGGAAAGGACGCCATTGGCATGCCTCATCTTCTCTCCCCTCGACAAGCTTGAGCGCAAGTTGCGGAGCAAGCGCGTTGTCTAACCCCTTTGTATGGAGTAAAGTGTGTCGGGCGAGTGTGGTGGGTGGTTGATTAGGCGTTATCTCATTGTTGAGTTTTCATCCTTGATTCACTGGGCTTTGAATGAAAAATTGGATAAAACGAGAGTCTAAGTGGTTATTGGTAGCGTTCATTATTCCGATGGTTTTGCTCATGGGAGCTGGGTTAGTGTTTACAAGGTCCCCGCTACCGCTTTGGCGTCGCGTTCTCACACTTGAAGATACTTGTGCTTACGACTCATGCTTTATTATCCCCGCATTAATTTTTATCTGCGTGCTGTTTGTAAGAGGTTTCTGGAACGCATGGCTCCGCTTCAAAGGAAGGCGCGGTATAACAAATCGCTGAAGCCGATGTTTGCCGCCGCTGCGCGGCATCAAACCCGGCTTAGCTCAATACGTTAGGCCGCAATTCCAAATGACGAGGAAGATCAAGTTGCTATAACATCACCATTATAAAACCAGATCAACTGATACACCAATGAACAAACGTTACTTCGCACTATCGCTGCTTATCGCTAGCCTCATCCTTCGCGGCCAATCTGCACTTATCGGGGCCCCTCAGCACGCGGAACAACCGGCGAAAGTCGCCCCTGCAGAGACTCTCGCGCGCCTCAAGGCTGGCAACCAGCGCTTTATCGCGGGCAAGCTCCAGCATCCGCACCAGAATCCGAAGCGCCGCGCGGAACTGATCACTGGCCAACGACCGTTCGCGATTGTCCTTGGGTGCGCCGATTCCCGCACTTCTCCGGAGGTGCTTTTCGACCAGGGTTTGGGCGATTTATTCGTCGTCCGCGTCGCGGGCAACATCCTCGACGATCATGTCCTGGGCAGCATCGAGTATGCAGTCGAGCACTTGGGAGCCCATCTGATCGTCGTTCTGGGTCACCAGCACTGCGGCGCGGTCCAGGCGGCCAAGGAAACTCTCGACTCGAAGGCTGAAGCCCCGGCGCATATCAATTCGCTCGTCACTGCCATACAGCCTGCAGTGGAGGCTACTCGCGGCACCGACGTGGAAGCCACCATCAAAGCGAATGTTGAGAATGTGGTGCAGAGCTTGCGCTCTTCTGAACCCGTCCTTAAGAAGGAAGTTGAGGCTGGAGCGATTACTGTGTTAGGTGCTTATTACGACTTGGACACCGGCGCCGTGGCTTTTAGTGAGGAAAAGTGAGTGAGTTGACTTGTCCCGCAGCTGGTCCTCAATAGTTCGTCGAGGCTTGCAGCTTAACAAGCAGCATCATTTCGCAATCAGCCGGCGCGGCGGCGGCGGAGATGCCGTTCGATTTCAAATGCGATTCGACTCTTGTTGTGAGCTCATTAGACCGCTCTGTTTTGCATCTCGCGAAGACTGCAAAACTTTCTTGACATGCGATTGCTGGAGGAACAACCTCGATCCCTCGACGAGGTGAGTCCGTTGACAATGGCGATATTTCCCGCCCGAGAGTCATGGTTTGCCTCCGTGCTCACTCATCAAAAAGAAAAGACCCAAGGAAAGGTGATCTATTATGCTAAAGAAATTATCTCTTGCCGTAGCCGTAGTTCTGCTCGCGTTCACCAGCGTCTCGCTGGCCCAGACGCTTCAGACTCTCGTGCACCAGCCTCCGAATGGCGCCTATCTGGGTTTTCTATTGACCGATGGCACTGTGATGTTCCAGGGCAACAACTCGGCCACTTGGTCGAAGCTAACACCCGACAGCTTCGGAAGCTATCTTAACGGAACCTGGTCACAACTCGCTAGCCTTCCTTCCGGATACTCGCCCGATGATTTCGCTTCGTCCGTCCTGGCCGACGGCCGGGTGGTGATTGTTGGCGGCGAATACAATTTCGGCAGCTTTACGCTCACTAACCTAGGCGCGATTTACAATCCGGTAGCAAATACATGGACCTCGCTACCGCCCCCGGCCGGCTGGGATTTTATCGGAGACTCGCCGTCTGCCGTGCTTCCGGATGGCAAGTTTTTGATTGGAAATAAACTTGATAAGCGCGTGGCTCTGTTAGATCCCGCCACGCTCACTTGGAAGGCGGTGGGTTCGGGTCTTCAAGGCCCCGCGGGCAAGAGCGATTTCAACGCCGAAGAAGGCTGGACGCTTCTGCCCGACGGTACGGTTTTGACTTGCGATGTGCACGACGCTCCGCACTCGGAGAAGTTCATCTATAGTGGGGCGAACCTCCCTACGAACCAGTCGTGGGTGAGCGCAGGCAGCACAATTGTGGACTTGCACTCACCTTCCCCATTCGGCTGCCTGCCTTATGGAGACCACGGCCAGTATTGTTATTACCCGCCGGGGGAGATCGGGCCCGCTATTCTCCGTCCAAACGGTACAGTCTTTGCCACCGGCTCCAACTCCACCGCTGGCCCCGGACACACCGCTGTCTATACTCCGCCGGCAGTTCCGAGCGACCCTGGCACCTGGATGCCCGGCCCCGACTTCCCCAATGGCGATAACGCGGGCGATTCCTTTGCTGCGCTGCTGCCTAATGGTAACGTGCTGGTGTTGGGTAACTCGGGAAGACTTTATGAGTTCGATGGCGTAAACCTCATCTCCGAACTATTTGCCTCAGGTTCTTTGCTCGTGCTGCCCACTGGTGAGGTGATCGTCGCCAGCAACACCGTCAGGCTCTACACCCCCTCCAACACCACATATTCGCCTTCATGGGCCCCGGCAATCACAATTTATCCAGCGACCGTCGTGCGCGGCTTCACTTACCAAATTTTCGGCAAACAGTTCAATGGCTTGTCGCAAGCGGCCGCGTTTGGTGACGAGTTAGAAACCTCGACAAACTACCCCTTGGTGCGGATCACCAATCAATCCAGTGGTCACGTTTTCTATGCCAGGACGCACGGCCATAGCACCATGGCTGTCGCCACCGGCAATGCCAAAGTTTCCACCAACTTCGACGTCCCTGCGGGAATGGAGACCGGAACCAGTTCCCTCGTGGTAGTGGCCAACGGCATTCCCTCCCCGGCCGTGACGATAACGGTTAATTAAAGTCGGGCGGGATATTTTCGGGAGGCGTAAAATTCTGGGCAGTTTGGGGTTGTTCTCTCTGATTGTGTTATTTTGGTAGACCCGCTGGTATCAAACTATGGCGACACCATCCGAAAAGCTCCGGCTATGACAGTGTAAGCAATTCAACATGTCGCGGCCAGGCTGCGCTCTCGCGCGACTGGGGAGCAAGATGCCCACGGCGTAGTGAATTTGCGCGGCAGTTTCGGCTCGCGCACACGCAGCACGAGGATCGCCACGGACACGATGAAAGAGCGCTAGCAACGTGCCGATTGGGATCGTGTGGTTTCGTTCGGTCGGCGCCCCGAAGTTGCGGCGGCGGCAGCTAGTCGACGCATTGCATCGACACGTAGCCTGACGATCTACCGATTGAGCTTCAGTCCTTCGGGCATTTCCGGCGGGGGCGCGTTGATGCGGCTATGGCTCTTCCCGTAGCCAAAGTAGAAGATGAATCCAATCAGGAGCCAAACGATCAATCGCATCCAGTTCGTCCATCCGAGGCCGTAGATCATCGCGCCGCAGACGACGATCCCGAGGATCGCGACCACCGGCAACGCCGATACTCGGAATCCGCGGTCGAGATCAGGACGCCGAACTCGCAAAATCCAGACGCCGGCGCAAACCAACATGAAGGCGAAGAGCGTTCCGATGCTAGTCATCTCACCGACGATATCCTCCGGAATAAAGGCCGCGAAAACGCCCGTGAAGACAAAGAACAGCAGGTTCGATTTATAAGGCGTCCTAAAGCGCGGGTGCACATCGGAAAAAATCTTCGGCACAAGACCGTCGCGGCTCATTGAATAAAAGACGCGTGACTGACCAAGCAGCATCACGAGAATGACCGAGGAGAAGCCGGCCAAAATCGCAACCGTGACCGACTTTGACAGCCACTCGTAGCCAGGCATGTACTTGGTGATGGCGAAGGCGACCGATGCTTCGCGGCCGTGAGTCCGAAAATCCTCCACGGTAGCAACGCCGCTCAGCACGTAGGAGAACAGGACGTAGAGCACGGTGCAGACGACAAGCGATCCGAGAATACCGATTGGCATGTCGCGTTTCGGATTCCTGGCCTCTTGTGCGGCGGTCGATACGGCGTCGAAGCCGATATAGGCGAAGAAGACGACGCCTGCGGCACCGAGAATTCCCAGGATCCCGCCGTAAGCGTGCTGGATGCCTTGCGGCGTTGTGTAGGTTGTCGCCGCTGGAATCAGCGGCGTGTGGTTAGCGGAATTCATGAATCCCCATCCGATTCCGATGACGAGCAGCACGATGCTCACCTTCAGGACAACGATGAATCCATTGACGAACGCCGATTCCTTGGTGCCGCGGATAAGCAGCAGCGTGAGCAACAGCAGGATGAAGACAGCCGGGATGTTCATGATCCCGTGGATGCCAGTTCCGAGAGGCGATTCGAACGGCGAATGCGACCACTGGTATGGGATGCGTAAGCCAAACCATTCGAGCACGCGATTTGCATATTCGCTCCACGCGATCGCCACCGTGGCCGCGCCGACCGCATATTCGAGGACCAGATCCCAGCCGATGATCCACGCGACGAACTCACCCATCGTCGCGTAGGAATAGGTATAGGCGCTGCCGGCTACTGGAATCAGAGAAGCGAATTCCGCGTAACAGAGACCGGCAAAGGCGCAGCCGAGGCCGGCGACGATAAAGGCAATCACAACCGATGGGCCCGCCCGATCCGCGATGGCGGCCGCAGTGCGCACAAAGAGACCCGCGCCAATGATCGCGCCGATGCCGAGCGCGACGAGATTCCAAGCCCCGAGTGAGCGCTTCAGGCTATGTTCGCCGACTTCCTGTGCCTCTGCCATCAGCCTCTCGAGAGGCTTCCTTGCGAATAGATTTGCCATGCGTTCGCTTTCTTTTCTGAATTACTTAATTGTTCTGCGCAGTCGTTTCGGTTTCACTACGCACGCCGGTCGCCTGACGGCGTCCCCGCATTTGATTTTCGCCAGAGAAAATAAATCGGCACGCCAGTCAGTACAATGATGAGACCCGGCCATGTCGTCGCCGTCTGATAGATAAAAAGCACGACGAGAATTACGCCCGCGCCGACGATATAAAGAGCGGGCACGATCGGGTAACCGAAAGCTTTATAGGGACGCTCAGCGTCGGGTCGTTTCCGGCGCAGCACGAAGATGCCGATGATCGTCAGGATGTAGAAGATGAGCGCAGCCGAAATGACATAGTCGAGCAGGTTGCCGTAAAGATTGCCATAACCGGTGACCGTGCCGGCAGCGTCTGTCTTGACAGTGCGCGGCAGAACAAGGACGCCGGCCCAGATGCCTTGAATAACGAGGCCCCACGCCGGCACGTGTTGTTTGTTCAAGTCGCCCACCGCACGGAAGAAAAGACCGTCGCGCGCCATCGCATAATAAGCGCGCGCACCCGCCAGAATCAGCCCGTTGTTGCAGCCGAAGGTGGAGATCATGATCGCGACGGCCATGATTGTGGCGCCGGCCCCGGGAAAGATTACATTCGCCGTCTCAGACGCGACGCGATCGCTGGGCGCATTTTGAATTGCGGCGAAAGGCAGCGCCGCCAAATAAGCGACGTTGGCGAGCAGATAAAGTCCGATGACGAGAATCGTGCCGAGCGCCAGCGAGAGCGGAACGTTCCGGCGCGGATTTATCACTTCGCCGGCTGTGA
>WNFT01010785.1_pt1 | contig 12284 bp, 6 predicted proteins | sample 5400191 | NCBI WGS metagenome assembly WNFT01 (sample SAMN13153359, study PRJNA577476) | soil metagenome | isolation source: 80 cm saprolite under Madrone tree | place: USA:California | collected 2016-06-14
CACCTTCCATGCAATCCGGATGAAGCGGCAGCTGGTGCGTCTCTCCCTTCAGCAACCGTTTTATTATGCCGACACCCTCGCGCATGGCCTGGAGATCTTTTTCTGCACCGGGTGTAAGAGCGCCATTCCGATCACGCTCAAAATAGTTGAAGTCTACCAATGGTGGATCAAGGGGATCGTTGGATCGAAGCGTGACCTGGCCGCGAAAACGAGCATGAGCCTTCAGCAACAGCCATGTCCATTTGTCGTGCGGCGGCTCCACTGCCTCTTTTGACCAGTCGGTGTAATAGCCCGTGAACGCGCCAGGTACGCCGAACATGAACAGATCCGGTTCATCGTTCTCGGCCGCGCTTGAGCGGGCGAGAAAACCGATCACGGCCCCATTCGTGGCATAGAGTCCGGTGAATTTGTCGCGCCACTCGTTAAAGAATTCATCGCCATCTTTCTCACCTTCCGGCGGACACTGAAAAGTGGCCCTCGCCAGCAGCGGAAACACTTTTTTGGCCTGGGCGACTATGCCGACCTCGTAGCGATCCTGCAGATTCTTCCCGACGCCGGGAAGATCGACGCGAACCGGAATGTTGATTTCAGGTCTTTCCAATTCTTCACGCGGGCCGATGCCCGACAGCATTAACAACTGCGGCGTGATGTAGGCGCCGGCAGAGATAATCACTTCGCGCTTCGCGCGCACTTCCTGGGACGGTCCCGGCTTTCCGAAGACGCTCGGATCGCGATCGGCCCGATAAAGTCGCTCTCCCGGAAGATAGCGAACGCCAACCGCGTGCAAAGGATCCGTCTCATCGAAGATTAGCTCGGTAACATGACAGTGCATGCGCACCTCGAGTCGGCCGGTAGCTTTCCCTGCCTCGATTCGCTCGCGTGTACCGGCGCGGCGTCCCTTTTGATCGATTGCCATCGGGACCAGGATCACACCCGTGCCGTGCCGTTTGAGAATGCGCAGATCGTTGGGGTCGACTCGCGCGCGCCAGCGAGACGTGAGCGGAAAATAAGGGCGGTTCCAAAAGCGAAATGGCAGAAGCTTCGGATACGCCAAAAAGGCTTCGCCGACGACTTCACCAATCGACGGGTCAAGATGTTTGAATGCCGCGCGCCCTATCGAGATGATGTCGGCAAATCGCGTCGGCAGCCATCCAGTTTTACCGTGGCCCGCAGCCGGAGCACTCTCGTGCTGCCAGTGTTCGACGCGCGAAAAGTACTTATCCATCTCTCGCGGCGCCCAACTGGAGTCTCCCGTTGCATCGCTGATGGTCTGCCAATCGCTGTCATGAGGCCTAATGATGATCATGGCGTAGTGCGCCGTGCACCCGCCAAGGGTCCGCGCCCGCGGATAATAAACTCCGTCCCTGCCCGCGTCCCGCTCCCTTAGATACTTGGGATCCTTCTCCTGGCGATCCTCGTCCTGGTAGTGGCGCACGTAATGATCCAAACGCATCGACACATCTTCGGTAGCACTGCCGTGAAAGCACGGCACCTGGTAGTTGAAAGGCTGATCCTTTCCTCCGGCTTCCAGCAACAACACCGTGTGTCCCGCTTCAGCGAGGCGGGCGGCGAGCGTTCCCCCGCCTGCGCCCGAGCCAACGACTATGTATTCAAATTCTGAATCGCTCATGTTCGTTTCTTGAGATCAAGCTCGAGACCGTCGCTCCTGATGTGACGAACCTTGTGCTGGGCATTAAGCACCGGGCGTTTCGTCGCGGCCTGGACCCTCAGTCACACATGTGGATCCAACTTACAAGAGCAATAGTTGAATTCGTTTTCGCTCCAGAGGAGCGAGATATTTATAGCTTCGGCGCACGCCCAAAGCCTCGCTCCGTTAGGAGCGAAACCCGGCAGCGGAACATTCGCGGGAACAGCCAAAGGCCATCGCGCTCCTGCGGAGCTGCCGAGTAAAGAAGAGAACCCGCCTAGCTATAGACATCTCGCCCCGCTGGGCGAAGCCACAAACATGTTCTGTTGCACTTCCAACTTGAATTCACCACAGGCCTTGCCAGCTTTATCGATGCACGTGGAAACTCTGATAATGCGGGTTTAGCGCGACGGCCTTACGCAAATACAGCTCGCCCTGGCCATTGGTTGACGCCGCCTGGTGAATCTTCGCCGCCTGAAAAAATAGCTGCGCATCCGCTGCACCCGAGTCGAGCGCCTGGTCCATCGTGTCGCGGGCCTCCGCATACTCGCCCGCGCGATACAACGCCCACGCGAGGGCAGCGAGCGTCGCAAAGTTTCGACGCAACTCGATGTCCTTGCGTGCCCACTTTACCGCCTCCCGGCCGTCCTCCCGCACGTCCGCATAGAAATCAACCAGATGATGATAGTAGTGAACGCCGCCGCGCTCGGCTGCTTCGAGATAAGCAGCCAGGGCTTTTTGATTCCAAGCCTCGGCGCGATCGGGCTCGCCAAGAAGCTGGTAGAGTTCACCGAGCGCTTGTTGAAATTCAGGCCGCGGCACACGCGCGACGCATTGTTCGTAAAGCGCGGCCGCTTCGACAAACTTCCCTTGCGCTCCTAAGCATTCGGCTTTGTGATCGTCGACGAGCCAATGGCCGGAGTAAGCACGTCCGGCACGATCATAGTGTGTCCACGCGTCTTCGCTGCGGCCACTACGCAGTTTTAAAACTCCTCTCTGCAGCTCGACCCAGGCGTAGTGCCGCATCTCCTTCGCCGTCAGTTCATCTTCGGCTTCGAGATACAACTGGTCGGCCCCCGGAGCGTCGCCCAATTTCCATTTGAGATATGCCAGACGAGCCAGGTTGTCCCAGGTGCGATCTTCCTCGATGAGCGCTTCATACCCCTTTCTGGCCTCGTCGTACCGCCCCTCTTGAAAACCGAGATCGCAGAGCAAAGCTCGGCCCTGCGGGCTGTCCTGGAGATCGCGGCCGGTCTCAAGATCGAGTCTCACGGCCCCGAGCCGATGAAACTTGAAATCAATATTGGCTTTGAGAAAGTAAAGATCGCCGGCCGGACCGAGATGCGTAGTGGCCGTGTCGAGCGCGGCTTCGGCATCTTCGAGCTCGCGAAGATTTCCCGTGAGCGAAGCGCGCTGGTAAACCAGATAGACAAACTTCGTCGCTCTCTCGCTGTCGACTGGCGGCGCCAGCGCGGTAGACCCGAGTTCTGCGATGGCTTTGTCGATCCTGTCGAGCTCGATTTCAAAGTCAGTCAGTTGGTCCATCTTCCAGCCTCAATTACAAATTACCCGACCGGTTTCGCAAGCCCGGCGTATTACCAGGGCTCCGCCAAATACGGAAAGTCGGGAAGAAACTCCTTATCATTCTTCAAGGGATTGGGCGGCGTTTTGGGCTCAATCGGCGCTGCATCCCACAAAGACTGATCGTTCAGCAATTCGAGATGATATTTCTTGCCGTCGAACTCGGCGTCCATGTCGAGAAACATCGAGAGGAAGCGCGTCGCGACCTGATCTTCCGGCCGCCGCCCGAAGGGCCACGTGCCGGTCGTGTCCATGTCGATGGCGCAGACATTCGGGACGAAGATCTCGATGGGCCGCCGCAAAGAAATGTTCAAGCCCTTTGGATTCCAGGAATCGTCCGGCATATTCAATCGTTGAAAAAGCGTCTTCCGGACGCGAGGAAATGCTTCGGCTACCAGCGTGTAGGTCTTGTGCACCGAAACCGGCGAGTTGTCGTGATCGAACGAGGACTGCAAACCAGCGCGCTGATCGAGGGTCCAAAACCCCAGCCAAGATGGGCCAGGCGCTTAATGAAATGCGGCGCCAGCCAGAAGTTATTCGCGCCGAGTTGGCGGTTGTCTTCACGCTCGCTCAAAGCCGCGTCGGCGAATGGCTGTCCATCGGTGTCGACCAGCTTATACTTCTTCAGTTCCGCGTCGAGCTTGAAAGCGTCAAGCAACACCAACGGATGTTCCAGCCAGAACGGATGATCCGGGATGGTCTCGACTTTGTTGGCGGCCTTCAACACCCAACTTTCGCCCCACGTGTTGACGACTCTGTTTTCGGCCGGACTCTTCGTTATAAACGCCAGCGGAATTTCCAGGATGATTGCGTTGACGTTCTTGCCCGCCTGACAGTCAATGCCGCTGTAGACGAAGCGATAATTGCCATTCTCGTCTTTGCGGAACTTGTCGCCGTTCCAGGTCAGCGGACCGGGCGGCAGATTGCGTTTCTTGCCGTGATAACCCCATTCAGGATCGGCCGCGTCGAAATTAAAAAAGTCGTTGCCCTCCAGCTCGAGCAAGGTCTTCGGAATTTTCAGCTCGCGCGCTTCCGTCATCGTGTGGGGCACGTGATAGAACTGCGGAGCGTAATTTATCGAGCGAAAGAATCCTGTCAGGTCGTTGAAGAAAGCATCATCGCGGCCGCCGATAAATGTCTTGATCGCGAAACCATCGGGCGTATCGACGGTCAACACCTTATCGATCTCAACTTCGGTCGAAAAGCTGCCTCCCGGAAAGTCTATAAATCTGATCGTGGCTCGATTTGATTGATCGGTGGTAACCCGGATTTCTGACGGTCTTAGTGGGCCAAGGTATTTGTCTTTGAGGGCATCGAAGTAGCGGAGCAAGGCTTTCAAGCTGTGGTCTTCCTGCGCCGGCGGCACGACACGCGGCTCGGCGCAGATCTGAATTCGGTAAAGCATGTCGTGGTCCAGGAGTCCCGGCTCCGGTACCGAAGCGAACGTTAACGCGATGACGACTTTTTCGCCGCCATTGGTGTTGGCGCTCGGAAATCCGAAGAGATCGTAAAGATCAGCCGCGCTGACATCGATGTCTGAGAAAATCGAGTTGACTGCGTTCGGATCGTTGTGGTCAGCCATGGACGCCCTCTTTCTGTGGCTTCGTCAAGACTCTGCCGAAGAAATCTCGGTAATTAGAAAGTTTTCAGGAACTCGATCAGCGCTTTCTTATCGTCATCGCTAAGCGCCGCCTCATTGTCATAGCCCGTCCCGAAGTAGTGCCCGCGGTTGACGACATAATCAGGGCATTTACTCAAACTCATTAATTGCGATGCGAGCGGTCTGAAAACTTCTCGAGCGCGGTTGTTGTAATCGTCTTCGCTCTCGTTCGGACGCTGTTTGCCCAGCTTCATCAGATCGCCTCTGATTCCAAAGATCACCTTTTTCAAATCGTTATTGTGTTGCCAGCGCGCCCAGAAGCCCATCTCTTCGGGCCGGATCATCAGATTCGCTAGCAAACTAACAGGCGCCCCGCGCGGGATTGGACCAAGTCGTAATCCATTGTCCTCATCAAACAAACGCGGGAACAAACGTGGAAACAGCCATGAAAGCCAGCCCTGCTGCAGGCTTTCAGGTAAATAACCCGCTGGGACGCTGATGTACGACATCTGCGTCGTGCGATCGATAACCCCCGGAACTTTATCACCTAACACGGAATCGTTTTCTCGCTTTGCGGGCCAGAGCATTTTCTCGATACCGTCTTGAAACGCAGCCAAACGCTTTTCGACCGACGGCGCCGGATTGTAGTCGTCGTTCGGCGCGGTCGGATTCAAACGACCGACTGAATTGTTCAAAAGAAACGGCGCGGTGGACCAGAGACTAATCAGGGACGCCGGGCGCGTGTAACCTCGACCGCCCGCGAGCATCGCGTAATCCTTAGCTTCGCCGGTGACTGGATCGTAGACTTTGATCGTGCCTACTGAAGGTAAACTCTTATAAGTCTCGGAAGAAAAGTTGTCCCAGATGTTGTCGCGGAGCGCGTTTGTCGCCAGCGGGCTGCACGCGTTCGTTTGCAGAAGCGTCACCGGCACGCGGAACTCGGCCGAGAGATAATTGCGTTCGAGAAAATCGGGCGCGCTGACAATTGCGCGCATTTTGGATTTGAATTCATCGGTCTTGGTCCAGGCCCAGTACTCGCCCCAGCATTGGAGGTAGTCAGGGCCGGCGCAGCCGACTGTATCGAAAATCTTTTTTTGCTGATCGGCCTGGGGCAATTTGCTCGAATGACAGCGGGCGCAGTTTTCGGCAAAGACGGTTTTGCCTCGTTCGAGCTGGGCCGTATCTTTGGTGAGATAGGCATCGCCGCTGGGTGCGTCCTTCAATTTATGCGGGTCGGTCGTCTTCAAAAAGAAGAGCGCCAGGTTCGGCGTTTGCGCCTCCGTTGCTTCCCAGTAACCGGAGTTCTTGCGCGCTACGGCTATTTCAATCGGGGAAATTTTCTTGCCGCCGATTAGCGGCCTGAAATGCAAGAGCCATTCTTCGCTAAAGAGACCGATGTTGAGGTAGACACGATTGAGGGCACCCAACGCGCCCACCGAATCGGCAGCGTCCTTGAGCACGCGCGGTGACAACACGGTTGACGGCGGCGTGAAGAATTGGGCCAGAGGTGAATTCGGCGGTACGTAGTCATTCAATTGTTTGTTATTGCCGCTGCCAGTGCCGGGCGGGGCGAGCGTCTCCTTGCCGAAGCGCGTTGCCTGATCCAGACGCGGCCACAGATTATAGATAGCATTCATCGTCCGCGGGTTATTGATGTTGTCCGTCGAGACCAGCGAAGTATCCAAAGTACCCGGGCGCGAGCTATGGAACATCTGAAAGATGTAATTCGACGGGTCGGCGCTCCAATCGAAGATGCGGTCGATCCAAAAGTACTGCGCGCCGACGTTGTTCGAGAGATTCTCCCAATTGGGCTTTTCCGGATCCTGAGGTGGCTTTATTGGATTGGGGCCGACGTGGCAGAAAGCGCATGACATACCGACGCGGTATGGCCGGATCAGATCTTTCTGTTGGTAGTAGTTCGGATCGTTGTAATACTTCTCAGAGTTCCACTTCTTTTCTGCTGCTTCATCAAACTCCGGATTGGGAAACAACCGTAACCCGACAATGCCCGTGCCGTACCCGTAAAAAGATCCTACCGGCAGTTTCTTGCCGTCGGCGAAGGTCGTGCCGCGAGCGCCGACTTTTACGCCGGGATACTTCGATTCATTCTCAAAAGGATCGGGAGGACAGTCGGGTCTTCTTTTGTCGAGCCACAATCCAAAGCGTTCAGGATCCGGGCCCGGCGCTTTTTCAAAGCAAGGTTCGTTCACCAGTCCCAAATAGCTCCATCGATTGTCGCGACTAAACTTCATCTTGTCGTTGGGGTTTGAGGAGAGCGGATTTGGATAAGACGAAACCGTTTTGACCAGATCAAGCGCGCCGAAACTCGCGACACTGAGGTTATCCCAGAGCCGATCGTTACCGCCGGTCCAGACGACCCAGGTGTTCCGCCCTTTGACTTCCTCGGGCGTCAAGGCGATTACCCCGTTATGGTTTTGATCCATGTCGTGAAAGTAGTCTTCGTCGGCAGCGGGAAAAGAGTTCGCCGGCCGGTTCGCTTGCCGTGCTTCATCGAGCACGGTGCCAGGCTGTGGTCCCCTGGGCCACCACTGATAGATGATGAAGCCGCCCAGGGCCAGCAGCACGATGATGATCACAACAAGATATTTCTGCTTTCGTTTCGGCATGGGTTTAGGTCTTTCGTTTACCTTCGTAAGAAGCCACAGCGCCACAGATCGTCTTTCGACATTGTCCTCGCGACTGCTCGGTATTAGTGGCCGGCATTAATGGGCGTTCCGGTTTCATTGGCTGGAACTCGGCCAGCATGGCAAAAATCGCACGCCCCGGATTCCTCTATGTTCAATTGAGCAGGGTTAAACTTTGCAGGCGGACGATAGTGCGACTGCTTGCAAAAGTCAATATTTTTCGGGAAGGTCTGTCGTTAGCACATCATATGTCGGGTTGATTGAGCACCTGAAGGGTCCGCTTTGAGCGGCGAGCTGGTCGACGTGCCAGGATGCGCCATGAAGCGAAGCACCGAAGCCGCAAGGGGGCGGGCGATGAAGATAAGTTGGTCGCTAAGTCCAGTAAGCCCGATCCAGAAAGCGATAGTGAACCGCTTCGGCGACGTGGGCGGATTGGATTTGGTCTGACTCCGCGAGATCGGCGATGGTGCGACTGACTTTCAGGATGCGAAACCCAGATTCCATGCCGGTTTATTCAAACGCGCTTGCGCGCGTATCAGTCCTCGCATCGTTACTCTATCGCCGATCTTTCTCGATACTCTGTTCATGCAAAGGCTCGACACGTAACTCAGATGCAGATACGATCTTGTTGCTTGTCCGTTGGCGTGAATCGCTGATTGTTGTCTGCAGGACTTGAGATTTGAGGTAACTCTACCTCCAGGGGTCGCCGAATTCACTCTTGGTATTGCTCGCCACGTCCTTCAACCTCCCCGCCAGCTTCTTGCGAAGCGACTTGAAGATGTTGTTTTCAGGATCTACTCCTGGATGGTCTTGTAGGAATTGCCGCAGTTCCGCAAGCTCTTCGCTCATCTTTGCCATCGACTCGGCCCACCACTTAATCACAGTGTAATCCGTTGTGACGGCGGCAAGGGCGGCAGGATTGAGCGTTTCGAGCTTGGCGATAAAGCGGAAGTTGGGTTGGCCCTGCGTGCTCATCTCTTTCCAGAGATCGTCGTCGCTTGCCGGCAGCCTCCGGAACTCGTCTTCTTCTCCCGGTTGCACAAGCAAGGCCAACGCCTCGCGACCGGCACGCTCATACTCTTTCTGTGAACGCGGAGCCCCGTCATCGAGGAAGAGGTTGTTCGCAACCTCGTCGTCATAGGCGGTTTCGACGTAGAACGTAGTTCTGCCAAACTGCGTGGCGGTGGCAAGGACCTTTTCCTTTTCGGCTTTGTCCATCAATCCCAGCGCTTCGAACACATCGAGATTATTCTTCATCGCCATCCGGTCAGTTTTGCTATGCAACTCGAAATAGCTGTGTGCCACCTTGAGTTTCGCCTCCTTAACAACCAGTTTGCTGCATTGATAGGCTACGGTGAGCAACACACTCTCAGCCAGAACCTTCCTGAGTTTCTCCGCGTCAGCGGCAAAATTAAGCGTCGAGGCCGCTATGCGTGAAGCGGTGGCCGTGTCCGTGATAATCAGTTCGCCGGTGGCCGGTTCGAACATCACTCTGCCCTTGAGGATTAAGGTGCTGACCGAGATGAAGTTGTAAATGCCCAGCAGGTTGAATTTCAGCGCGTGTTTCTCTTTTTGAATTTCCGTCAAGATGCTGCGCACCAGAGTGATTCCCGGCGGAGGCGTTTCGCCCCCGCTGCCAAAGCCTGACAAATCGCCGTCCAGGGCTGCATGAACCGCCTGCCGAGCCGCCTGGTCCAATTTACTGAGTTCGAGCTCGAACAGGAATGCCGCCTCAGAGCTCTGTTCCGAGTTAAGCTCAAAACCAAGAGCCAATTCCAGCTTTCGCGAGACTCCGGCTTCGATCACTTTCTTGATGCCCTCAATCTGGGCCTCGCTGAGTCCGCCCTTCTTCAGTTCTTCTACGTCAACGGCGGGGTTGCTACTGATGGCTTTGACCAGTTCTTCGATTAAGTCGAACTTGCCTACGCCAACTGAGAGCCCGCTGGAGGCCGATACCTTCAAGCTGAATTCGGTGCCCCGTTTCTTGTAATAACCAAGCCGGAATTTATCGCTGCCAAGCTTCTGCACCCGAATCTGATAGGCGCCGGTAATCTCGAAAGATGCTCCCAGTTTGATGGCGCTGCCGGAGTTGACCTTTAGGGCTCCAATCGGGTCGGGCAAATTAACCACCGCCAACGGATTCACGACGCTCAGCACGTTGACGTTGCCTGAGAATTTAAGAATGCCGTTGCCTTCGACCGTGGTGACGGCGCCGTTAGCTATCTTCGCGAGATCTTCCAGATCACCCGGTATCACGAAACCGGCAACCGTTTGCTTCAGCGCCTCAAGGCAGTTCGGATAGACGCCTGCTGCACTTTTCTCAAATAACCGGTAGGTGCTCAAAACTATTTGAGTTCCTGCGCCAAATCCAAAGCCCAGGTCTCCAGTCTTGGTCGCCAGTTCCCCTGACAGTCTTGCGGAGATCCCCATCGCGAGATAAATCTGATCGGCCCCGATGGCGATCGGATCAGCGAAGACGTCGGGATCGAAAAGCTGCTCGTCTTTGGCCGAGAGAAGGTTGATCCTGCCTGAAACCCCGGCTCCGATCTTCATCTCCGTCTTGTCAATACCCACGCCCACGGGTTGTTCGATTGCGACGCCCGTCGTGAGGCTTTTGAGTGGAGCTTGATCGAGTGGGGTATTTTCCAGCGGAGTAAACTTCAGCTCTGAGAGTTTCAGTTCCTTGAGGTCCTTAATGTACTTGGCCAGCGCGGAGTCGTCATTTAGAGCGACATTGATTTCGACTCCGAGCTGATCGGTTATGCTGATAGTGGGCATGGTGAAAGCTCGACTTTCCTGGAACTCGACAAGGATGTTCTAAGAACAACGACCGATTAGGTTTGCAGCGCGTCGCCACAACGTGACCGTGACGCGCTTTTGGTTTCTTAGCGCAGTCGATGGAAAGTAATCCTAGCGATGTCGCCACCACGCGCACTCAAACCAAGCGATCTACACAACGAACGTGTAGCCAGGATCCAGGTGCTGGAAGCCGACGAGAATCTCGTGAATGTTGTAAGGATGTGTGGGTTGCCCGGACAATGAATTGCGCAGCACCTGAAAGACATGTTCGAGGCCCGCGGCGTCATCAATGTCGATATCCGCCACACAATCATCACCATTCATGAAAAAGGTCAACTGCAAATTCCCGTAATGATCCGGTGTCTTGAAGCTTCCAGCCGGAGAAAAGCCTGGAGGCGGATGATGTAAACTCCCGTCTACAGGATGGAAGAGGTCTTGAGCTACGCTATTCTTTGTCTCCTCACGCAACTCTTTCGGCACGGCCGCAAAAAATCGATCGCCTCTGATCTCGCTTAGCTTTTGGATGTACGAAAGGACCGTTCTTCCATTCGTGAGCGGAGTGTTGGCCGTTTTCGCGCCAATATTAAGCAACCCCGCTCTGCGGATGTCATCCAGCGCGTCGTAAAGGTCTTTGCCGGTTTTCCCGTCAAAGGAAAGAACCTTGTCGCTATTCGCCAGCAGTGTTTGCAGATCGGCAGCCAGCTTCGCGAATGTAGGGAAGTTGACCTTCTTCACCTTCTTGGGGTCGATCGGAAATGTAATTGAGAGCGGCGTGATACCGCTGGCCTTCAGATTCACGAACTGGCTTACAAGTTGATACGAAGGTGGATCGAGTTCGATTCGATACAGTCCCTGCGGCGCACCACGCAGTCCTTTGATATTGATTTGGTTGGCGGCGTTGGGGCTAACCTTAACCACTTCGTTGAGTACCTGATGGCGGAGAACGATGTCGACTTTCTCTGCCAACGGAGCACCATAAACATCGTTCAGTGCAAGTTGTAGAATTACTTCTGCTGCCATTTGTAGTCTTCTTCTCTCACGAATTGGTAAAGCTTGCATGTTCTGGATTCAAGATTTCTTCTTTGCTCGAAGTTCCTCGCTAAACAGCCCTGAGCTACTGTGTCCAAGATACTGGCGATCCACGCGGTCACCGCCCCTCCTTCACGATTGATTCGACGATGCGTTCGCTCAGCGCGGCGATCGTCTTCGAAGGGTTGTGCCCGACCGGGCCGGGCATAATCGAGCCATCCGCAACGTAAAGATTTCTGTACGCGAAGCTTTCGCCTAGGTGGTTCACCACGGCGCTATCTGCTGTCTGGCCTAACGGAACGCCGCCCAGCGGATGCGGAGTGATGAAGGCGTTCGGCGGCTGGAACAGGATGTCCCCGCCGGTCTTGTCGGCCAGCTGGCGATGCACCTCCTGGATGGCATCGAGAACCTTGCGTGCGCCGCTGGTATTCCAATCCAGACGTAGGACGTAGTCGCCGAAAAGCCCAAAGAAGAACCGCTCAACCTTGAATTTTCCAACCGGCTCGTCCCGTCCCTGTGCGAACCAGGGCATGAGCGTGTCGAACGGCTGGTCTTCAAGTCCCTGGTAGAGAGTGCCCAGGGCGTCGGCAAACTTTTGCGCGTCGCCGCTCGGGTTGTTGAGATTCTCTTTATATTGGGCCAGGAAATCGGGAGTGCCGCCATCCTCGATCATGAAACGTTGGCCCTTATATTGGTTGTTGCCAAAGAAGCGGATGCCGGCGGTGATGGTCGGTCCGCGCGACGGGTAAACTTTGCGGTCGTGAAATGCCGGTGTCAAATAGTTGGCGTTGGTGCACCACTTGCCGCCGAGCATTTTGCTGAGCTTGGGCAGCGTCTTGTATTGCTTCTGACACCGCAACAGGAGCTCGGTTGACCCGATTGAACCCGCTGAGACCACTACAACGCGCCCGGTGACTGTGCCGCGCTTAAGCTCGCCCTGTTCAATGCGATCAAAATGGACGCGGTAGCCTCCAATAATGGG
>WNFT01004416.1_pt1 | contig 12280 bp, 8 predicted proteins | sample 5400191 | NCBI WGS metagenome assembly WNFT01 (sample SAMN13153359, study PRJNA577476) | soil metagenome | isolation source: 80 cm saprolite under Madrone tree | place: USA:California | collected 2016-06-14
AGGAGCGTCTGGCGAAGCTGGTCGGTGGCGTGGCGGTGATCAAAGTCGGCGCTGCAACTGAGACCGAGATGAAGGAAAAGAAAGCTCGGGTCGAGGACGCTATGCACGCCACCCGCGCCGCGGTCGAGGAAGGAATCGTTCCCGGCGGTGGCGTGACGCTCGTGCGCGCGGCCAAGGCGCTTGAGAAGTTCGACATCAGCAAAGACGGTGACTCTGACGAGCAGATCGGCGTAACGATCGTAAAGCGAGCGCTCGAAGAACCTCTGCGCCAAATCGTTCAGAATGCCGGAAAAGAAGGCGCGGTTGTGGTCGAGCGCATTCGCGGAGACAAGAACGAGAATTTCGGTTTCAATGCTGAGACCGAAGTATACGAGGACCTTGTCAAAGCCGGTGTGATCGATCCCACCAAGGTTACCCGCACGGCGCTGCAAAACGCGGCGTCAATCGCAGGGCTTATGCTCACTACCGAAGCGATGGTTTCGGAGATCCCTGAAGAAGACGGCAAGGCTCCAATGCCCGGAGGCATGGGCGGTATGAGCGGCATGGGAATGTAAGAATCACCCAAGTTGCGTACAAAGCAAGAGCGGCTTCGACGATCTTACGCCGAAGCCGCTCTTTTCATTAATTCCACTGCAAAAACGTGTGCCAGGTCGAAGGTAGCGATCATAGGGGGCGCGATTCGGCGACCGACCTGGCACTGGCGGGCACTATCGATGTTCAACTGTCGAACGGCCTCTTACAACCGGCTGACTTTGGGGCCAGCCCCATCCGACCGCCACAAATTGTACGCCTCAGAGGGAGAGAATCGACGGATTTTTGGGCTGACCAGGTGTCAGGTTTCGGGCGGGTTCTTGAGGCGATGCTTTAGCTTTCACACGCTAAAGGGTTTGCACAATTACAAAAGGCGCAACCAAATTTAGCAATTCAACGAAGCGAATTTGACACTAATCGATGTCGGTTCTTATACTGCAAAGTCCTTACTCGCCAAGGCCAGGTAGCTCAGTTGGTAGAGCGCGGCCCTGAAAAGGCCGGCGTCGGCGGTTCGATTCCGTCCCTGGCCACCATTCCTTTCAATAACTTAACGATAGTCAGAAACATAGAAAATTTGGTCGCGCGAACAATACGCGAACATCGCTCACGCGGCGTTCGCCTTGTCGCAGGTTGGTTCAAGTAACTTCCACATCTCTCGCGCCGTGCTGCTGGTTCTGGCGATATGCTGCCGCGCCAGCTTCGCATAGCGTTCTGTCATCTTAATGTTCGAGTGGCCGAGGATCTTCGCTAGTTCGTAAAGATCGCCGCCGTTCATCATGTACCAGGACGCGAAAGTGTGACGCAGATCATGAAACCGGAAGTTCTTAATCTCTGCCCTATCGAGTAGGTCTTCGAAACTTCCTTCCACACGCTGCCGCCCACTCTTTGCGTCCTCTTTCGGCGGAAAGATGCGATCATCCTCCCGGTTCGCGAGAAAGCGAACATTGTCCTTCGTAGGCTTCGGCATGTACCGCCGCAACTCGTCAGCGAGTTCCGGAAGCATAGGGACATAACGCATTTTGCCGCCCTTCAGCTTCGCTCTAACCGCCAACAGTCCCTCCCTGTACATAACGTCAGACCATCGCAGGCCAAAGATTTCGGAGGCGCGCATCCCGGTTGTAGCCGCGATGAGCACAATCATTCTTAGACGGCAAGCCGTCTTGTTGAAATCTTTCGTACCCTTGCGATAGATCTTTTCATCTAGGGCCGTCTTGAGCCTACGAAGCTCGTCCGCGGATAGATAACGGTCTCTTTGATCGTCTGGCCGTCTGACCTCAACTTGATCGGCGGGATTCCGATCAATGCCAGTGTCTTTAGACCATAGAGTCGCGGCCTTCTTCATCATGTGGTGCATGACGTTGAAGTGCCGCAAGGCCGTTCCCGGCGAAAGCTCACGAACTCCTGTGAGATTTTCGTACCAGCGGCTAATTGCATTGCCGTCTATCTCTCGAACGAACAACTGGCCCAACTCGGACCTGATGCCGTCGAGCACGCTACTTTCGCGATCTGCCGAACGCTTCTTGATACCGTAATGCATCCAGTACCGATCTATGAGCGCCGACATCCGAAAATTAACTTCGCGTCTCACATCGAGGTGACGATTTTCATCCCGAATAGACATCTTCTTACGTTCGATTTTGCGCGCCAGTTCGTACGCGCCGTGTACCCGCAGGCTCCTGTTTCTTCCTCCTTCTCGCCAGCGGACTTCAAACACTCTTTCTGACTTCTTGTGAATTGACATTTAAGCTGCTCCTTTCAGTCATCAATGGTTTCGATCGTGTGTTGTTCGATAAAGCGCTCTAGCGCCTTAACGTCGAACCGCAACGCTCGACCCACCTTGACGCAGGGAACCTCCCGCAACCTGGCTTTCTTGTAGACTGTGTCCACTTCGAGACCCAAGTATTGGGCGGCCTCCCTGACATTCAGGAGCCGCCTACCGTTACCGATAGGTAATACCACTCCAAAAGGCTCTTTGTGAAGCATTTTCATTACACCTCGATCTGATTCGTTCATAAGCTCAATTCAAATTCCATCTCATCAACCTGAATTGCTTCCGCTGCGCGATTGTTTGATTGATCGTTCATGTCTTGTTCGTAGCCCTGGTCCACTTCCAACGATTCTCGGTTCTTACCGTCATAAGGGTTCTGTTCGTCTTTCAAATCGTGTTTGTGCTGTTCCGCTTGATGCACAGCATCAACGGCCATCTCCTTATCGACCCTCCGATCAAGCGCGCCTCTCAATTCTTCGATTGAATTTGTGTAGATGATTGCGTCTTCTCTTGCGCGCGATACCGCGACGTAACCCATGCGGTCGTTCAGCAAGACTCGCGATTCGCTCGTGTCGGCGTTAATAAGAACGCGATCTACGGTTGTGCCTTGTGATGAATGGCTGGTAACGGCGTAACCGTGATCGATATGACGAAAATGATCCTTCTCGAAGCTGACTTCTCGTCCATTGTCTAGCTTTACCGTCAGTTCTTCGTCGCCGATTTTCGCGATGGTTGCTAACTCGCCGTTAGCGACACGCTTTTCGGTGAATGGAGCGCGGAATTGAATGCGGTCGCCTTCCGCGAATTCACGCTCGGCTTCGCGATAGACGCTCACACCTGAGAGTCGCTGCGGGTTGTAGGTGAGTTCGCGTCCGTTTTCGAAGTGAACTGTAATCTCATTCTCCTTATGATTCTTTGCGGTCACGCGGGCGTAGTCGCCAACCTCAACGCCATAGACCTTGCTCGCGTGGTTGTATCGGAGAACGTCTTCGCCCGGCACATAGGCATTGGCGAAGGTACGCTCGGTCCCGGTCATATCCTGACGATTGACGTAGACGGCCATCTGATGATCGTCTCGGCTGACTTTGCCATCGCCCTGTAATTGTCGATGAATGAGCGAATTGAGTTCGACTCGTTCTCGATTGCGCGGCGAAACTACGAGCGTGTTCTCCAGGCTTTTACAATATGCGCTGGCGATTGTTTTCAATCTCTGCTTTGCATTGACGATCTCAACGATTCTGCCTTGCTGTTCAAGGCTGTCGATCGCTTCGCGCATTTCCCTGGCTGAGAGTTTTTCAACGGTGCGCTTGAGTTCCGGTTTGCGCTGACGAACGATCTCACTGAGTTTGACGGTCGCCATTCCATGCTTTTGAAATTGCTCGAAGGGCGTGCCAGCTTCAACGGCCTGGTGCTGCCGACTGTCGCCAACAAGTAAGACCTTGTCGGAAGACTCAAGGCGGGCAAAGAACTTGTGAAGGTTTCTCGTGCTGGCAAGTGAACTCTCATCCAACACGAAAAGACGATGGTGATTTGTGGGCGCTTCCTGCCGCCGGCGGATGAATTTCTGAAGCGTCTCGCTCGGAATTCCACTTTCTGCGAGCTGCTTGGTTGCGCGTGTGGTGGGTGCAAAGCCGCGAACCTCATAGCCTTCTTTCTCTGCTGCTTCTCTCAGAACCGACAGCGCTGTGGTCTTGCCTGTGCCAGCGCCGCCTTGTAATCCAATGATCTGATCGCGGCTGGTAAGGATCTGCTCGACCGCTGAGCGTTGATTGTCGTTTAGTCTGAGTTGTTGTCTTTCGGCGATGGCATCAACTGTCTGCCGCGCGTTATTGCTGACGATAGGGTTGTGTTGCCCTTGTCCGTCAAGCATGGTTTGAATATTGGACTTCTCCATTTCTAACATTCGCTGCGTTGTTGCTTCTCGGGGTTTACGCTCGCGGATGATCTCAACGAATTCGCCGCGCTCGATGCGTTGGTGAAGCTCGCTCGCTACTGCTTCATATGTGGTCAATCCAATGTTGCGCCGCAGCGCATCAGCCATAACTTTCCGCATATCGGTGACGGCCTCGCGCTCAGTGGCGTTGTCACGAGCAAACGTAACCGCTTCCTGCGCCCGTTTCGTGATCTCGTCCTGAGAGAGACGCAGACCGCCACGCTCGATAGCTTCTCGGACAGTTCGTTTTGCTTGGTTGTCATAACGAGCGTCCATCTCCAACGCTCGGCGTCTCATTTCTGAGTGGTCGTAGCGTTTGCTGGCTCGGTTCGTTCGGGCTGCGGCTTGATTGAGTCCTGCGCCTTCCTTGACGACTGAGCCATCCTGTTCAAGCCGCGCCTTCATCTCTTGAGCTTCTTTCTTTACTTCTTCCCGTCTTGGACTGGCTTCTTGCAAATACTCCTTACTGAAGCCTTTGATCTCCGGCGCTCCGGTTCTTTGGTCTACTTCAATCTGATAACCAAGTGACTGAAGCTTCTCAGCTAAGTGTGTTCGATAGATCGAAGTCGCATATTGCTGAGTTCGATATAACTCAAGCGGTTGCACCGATCTGATCTTTCCTTCTTCTGTTTTGGTCATGTTCATGATGACGACATGAGTGTGAAGCTGCGGCGCGGCATAGCCGGTTTCATGGTCTGGCCGCGCCGCCGTGTGCTCGAACTGCGCCGCGATCATCTTGCCGGTAGTGATCGCCGGTTTATTCCCGCCGCCTCGGGCTTGTACGTATCCCTCAAACACTTCCAGGGCTTTCTCTACGCTTTCTCGGTGAGCGACTCTTACTCGTTCGTCGTCGCCGACAAGTGCCGCCAGTGAAACCGATTTGGGCGCGCTGAAGGTGGCATCCCAACCAGCACGATGTTCGCTGGTAGTGATTTCCTCGCCGTAATTGTTTACGGCCTCACGCGAAGGCACAAAGCGAATGAGTTGTTCGCCTGTGTTCGGGTCCTGACCGGCCACGAGCCGCTCATACTGTTCGCTCGTTACTTCGCCGGTCAGACCCCACTCTTCCGCCAACTGGCCGATCCAGTTACCGTTTATTTCACCGCGCTCGCTGTAGTAGTTCTCCTTCTTGTTGGCGTAGTCCTGCTGGTAATAAGTGTTAGCCTGGCCTGCCGACAGGGCGTTGCTCATTGTCATCATTGCCGTTCACCTCAGAAGTCGTTGTCCAGGTTGTCAATCATTTCGGAAGTGATCTCGGTCACGCGTTTGCCGTTTCCATTTCCATTTGCATTCGCAGTCGAACTACTACCAACCAGCTTGAGCGCCTGTTGTTTGAGTTCCTTCTGAACAACTGGTTTGCGTGGACGCGGAATGAATGAAGGCGCAAGTTGGGGACGATCTATTGGCTCGATCTGAAACGGAACTACTGAATCAGCGTATTTCCAGTAGCCATGAAGGTTCGGCAAAGACATGATTTGTTCTTTGCTGACAACCAAACGGCGCTCAGTGAATGTCGAGTAGTTGGTTGAATCTCTACCGTTGGCCTGCACTGTCGCGGTTGTGCCTATCCTCGGTCGCTCTTTCTCTTCCTCACCAATCATTTCTGAAACCCAACGTGCCGACTCTGGCTCATTACAACGAAACAGAATCTTCGTGTGCGATGAAGCCAGCATCGTGGCTGCGCCTCGTCCGTAGTGTTCTTCGAACTGCGACTTGTTCTGCGTCCCCAGCACCATCTTGACGCCATACTTGCGGGCTTCAACCAGAGTTGATTTGAGAATCGGTAGGTGCTTCAAGGCATGAACTTCGTCGATCACCATCCAGCACGGTCGATGGTGTGAAACGACATAGGTGTCGCCCAACAACTGTCCTAAGAGAATGTTGATCCATGCCGCGTGAAGACGCCGGAGTGCTTCGCGTGTGCTGTGAGTCGAGGTGATGAAGATCCAACCTTGGCGTCGTCTCGCCCACTTATGCAAGCTTAACCAGTTCGTTGAGCGTTCCTCGGAGGTTGGTAGCAGCTTGAAGGACTCGCCGATCTCGGAGAGCGTCGCCAGTACGCCGCCGCGTTGTCCTTTGGCGTCGCTACCGATCAAGTGCGCATGTTCCGTTCCCGCAACGCAATAGTCGATTAATTCTTCATCCGAAAGCATCTGCACAATCCGTTCGGGAGTCGGAGTGAAGGTGAGCAGCTGGGCGAAGATGCTGCGGGCGGCCTTGATGAAGAACTGCGTGTTTGGCGCGAGATGCTCTGGATACGGAAAGAAGCTCTCGGCGATGAATTGACGTTCGGGTGCACTTACCTCGGCGTCAACCCCAAGAATGTCAAAGCCGGGCATCCAGTAGGGGCAACGTGCATCGAGCGGATTTAGAACAATGTCGCTGTCGGGATCGAAATGCTTTTCGATGAACTCGCCCGCAGGGTCGTAAACTACAACGGCTTCCTGCGGCTTCCGCTTGGCGATGTTGTCCAACAGTTGGTGAATGACCTGGCTCTTGCCGGTGCCCGGATCGCCCAGGAGCAAGAGTCCTTCATTCTCTTCAATGCGCGGCACACTCAACGTGTAGCTGCGCGGTTTGATTCCGACGAATTCTTTGAGTGCTTTCAACATGATCATTTCTCCTCATGTGGTTGCGAAGACTGTGAACAAGTAACCAAGGTGTTTGCGGTGTTCGCGAGCGTAAGCTTTAGGCAAAAGCTCGCGTGTGCCTCTGACGGGCTGGCCTTTGAGATATTGGCGTTGCGCGAACATATCGAGGCCGGTCAATAGAATTGTTCCGAACAAGAATGTGAGGAATGCGCCCAGCCATGCCGGACGCCAGATGTCAGGGATGCTTTGGTCTGAGTAAATCGTCCGACGAAACCATTCATAAGCTTTCGCATCAGGACCGATAACGTCATTCCAGTAAAAGCGCTTGAATGGAACGCCCTGCTTCAGTCCAAATATTGGACGACGATTCGCGTCAAATTTAATTCGACCCTGATTGTCGAACATTGGATCGGCTTCATCATCAACGACAGCAAGAGCCACCTCTTTCTTTGTTTGCGGGTCATTAATGGTTCGCGTGAGAGTCGTATAGCGTGACCGAGAGTTCGGGAGATAACTTCGGTAGGTAGCTTTCAAATACTGTTTGAAATAGACCCGTTGGAACGGCGTCAAACTGGCACTCACCCAATAGCGATGAATCGCATAACCACTTGCGCCAGCGATAAGAAACATCACCGTCGCATACACACAGATTCTGCGCGCCGCGTTCTTTCTTCGTGTACGTCCTTCCTCCGTCAAGAATCCAAGAGTCGTCTTCATAGGCGTACTTCTCCCTTCCGCCGAAATGCGGATTTCTAAGTTCTCTAGTGTGTTGCGACTGAGAGGGTTGGAAGGCGGGGGATGCCAAACTCTTCGGTCGCGGTGCGCCGGAGATCGTGTTAACGAAAACGATTCTCCGGCGTCTAATTAGCTAAAGACGAAAGTTTCGTCTCGAAATTTCGATTCGTGCCGAAATATTTTTCAAAAAACTTATGGACTTGTGTCTATAAAGACGCGAGAATCTGTCTGAAATTCCACCTGCCCGGAGACTCGCGCAATAAATTCTTGCTTGGTCTCCAAATACCGCACTGAGAACCTCGAAAGACTCCCCTATTAGTAATGACGGCACATTTCGCGTTTCGCTCCCATCATCCCAAGAAATATTTTCGTCAACTGAGACAATTCGGCTTCTTACCTGCGACATTGACAGCCTTTTCGAAAGCAGATTGGAGTAACTCGGAGTTGCTTCCACGTTCGGCGCATCTCACAAGTCCCGTGCCATTGATCTACCGTCGGAACTGATGGGAACTCATGGGAATCCATGGGAACGCATGGGAACCAACGAGAACTGGTATTCCGGGAAATCTGAAGCTCGTTATCGATTAATTCGTAGCAAATCCGAAAAACTGTAGACGGACTCGTCAAGACGCGTTCAAATGTGTGAAGACGAAAATTATCAATTTCGGCGAATCGGATTAAACAAAATGTTCAATGAGAAGATAGAAGCCGGACTTCAACGAGGCATCAGCCGAGTCGCCATCGGATGGCACTTTCGGCTCCGTTCGGAGAGAGTGTGTGTGTAAAACAACACACCCAAAGGTGTGGGTATGGGAGCCACAACCGAATCAATGACGGACCAACGCTTCGACTCCTGATTCAGAACCACCGGGCTGATTGAGAATGTGTAAGACATCACAAATCTGAGCTGTGTGTATTCTAGCGATCACGCTAACTGGCTTACTCGGTGACGACCCTTGCTCTGGGTAGCGAAACAATGGTGGGTTAAGCTTGCGCTGCTGGTTCGGCTGCCAAAAAAGGGCGGCCCCGCGACCGCCCTCCGCCTTTCAGCTTTGGCCTAGTTGCGCCGTTTTCCTAATTGAGCGGCCAGGTTATCGCGGTCATCTCGCAGTTCGATAATAAAAGGAACTGCTTTTTGTAGGAGCCGATAATACGGGTCGCCCCGTTTCGGGTGAGTGACTTTAGGTCGGCCAGAAGGAATCTGCTCGATCTTCGCTTGAACAGTCTCTTCGAATTCGCCCAATTCTGCCACTGCTTTATTCAAAGCCTCCAAGCAAAGCGTAGCAGCTTCGTTGCGTTCCTTGGAGTCTCCGGCTTCACTGGCTTGGTAAGCTAACCTCGCCTGAGCAACCGTGGCCTGTATGTTATTAAAAATGTTTGCCTCGGGTAACAAAATAGGTCCCTCCTAATCTCATTCTTTGATAGGTGTCTTCGAACAAAACGACGATGCGCGTCATTGGACGGCTCGCCGCACAAGTTAAAACGCGAGCCAATTATCTGGCCTTCAATTAAACCCAAGCAAGTCGTCCAAGGAGGTGCTCCGTTAGTGTGTTGCTGGCTTTACCGGAAAGAACACAGAGAGAAGAAATGGAATGAGTCCGAGTAGGGCCATGATAATCCAAAGGGCAAACGAAATATTCCAGGCGCGCTTAGCTTGCTTTACTTGGTCTTACTGACTTCGCCTCATTGAGTGCGTTCGTCGGTTCCACAACTGCGGGCTTATATCACCATTGGACTTGACTTGCTATATGGTATGCCAGCAACACACACATTTATCAGCGGAACAGGCACCTTGACACAGTGAAGTCCATAAGTGATCTTCTGTTCGTAGTGGTTATTCTGAGGTTGAACGATGAAAGATGCTCGTCTCTGGGAAGAGGAAGACATCCTAAATCTCATTAGTATTGGAGCAAGGGAGAGCCTGTTTTTGGACTTCAAGGCTTGTGGGTCTCTTGCCAACACCGACAAGAATAAGATGGAAATATCGAAGGACGTCTCGTCATTCGCAAACTCGGCGGGCGGCACGATCGTGTACGGATTGATTGAGAACAAGAATAGCCACGAAGCGGAGCGCATCGATGAGGGCTACGATCCCCGAGTTATCAGTGAACTATGGCTTGAGGAAGTCATCAACTCCAATATTCAACGGCGCATTGACGGTCTCCATATTAATGCCGTTTCTCTGAAGGAGACTCATCCTGGGAAGGTCCTGTATGTCGTCACGATTCCAGAGAGCAAGCGTGCGCCTCACATGGCAGCGGACTATCGATTCTACAGGCGCTTTAATTTTCAGTCGGTTCCGATGCAAGAATATGAAGTACGGGAACTACTTCGCCGAGAGACATATCCAGGCAAAGACATTATTGAAGCTTGGCGCGACGACGCCATCAATCCGCTTATTAGTGCTCTGGAAAGTGAAATGCTTTGCTTAAAAAACGAACGGTGGACCTGGAATCGCTCCTATGATGCTTTCGGCGGGCTCAAAGAGATCGGAGGCCCAGAATCTTTTTCCGGCAACGCGGAAGACTTTATTAGCAGGCGTTCAGAAGTAGCCGACTTGCTGAATCGACATGACGCCGCGCTGATTGAGCTGAACAATGCTGGAAAAGCGCTATTCGAAAACGTTGCGAGAGGTTCCTTTATTCGCGAGGTATTTGCCACGGTCACGTCGGAAGAGTCTCTAGAAAGGCTTAGAGCTGACAACTCCAACAGATTCAAAGGAACTACAGCGACGGAAATATTTGCTGAGTTATTCAGTGGGGATCGAAACGAACAGGAACGATTGGATTCGTTTGCCGAATGGGCAATTAACGGAGTAACGACTGCCAATGTCGACCCGTTCCTTGTCTTTTGGCGGGCCTACGGCGAACGGTTTCGTAACGCAGTAATTTATAACGATTATCGCCCTAACGTCGAAAAAGCTCGAGAGAAGCTGCTCGAAATTATCCAGAGCCTGATTGGTGCACTAAAGAGTATCAGAAAAGAGTTGAGCGAACGCCACAATGTTCCTGTGGAAGCGCCACGATCGACTCTCGGCGATCCATATGGCGATCTTGGGTTACTAACAAAGCGTTACTAGCTAACGGCGCAACGGACCCAACTCAAGATTTCATTCTGGGACTCGTTTACAATTTGGCCCTCCAGGTCAGCTAGAGTTTGAGCCTCTGCTAATTTCAGCGAACGGATTCTTGGCGTTGTTTTTTTGTTTGGCTATCGAGCCACTGGAAACTTTAAGGGAATGATACTGGACGACAAAGTGCACGAGGTCCTTTTCTCCGACGCAACGATCAAGCTTGGTGAAATCCACTGGACTCTATTGAAGTCTGCGAGCGTTATGGATAGTAAACGGTGGAAATCGACAAAGGCGATTATTGGTTCTGTACTAGAAGATACGGAATTCGGCAAAGAAGTCGGAGGAGATGAGATTCACTGGTGGATATTTGAGAAGGAAACTGACGTTGATGAATTGCTCGCCAAAACCGAACGGGCACTGAAGGCGGCGCAAGCTTTAAAAGAGGCATCTGCCAAGCTGAAGGTTCGAGAGCCAGAATCCTACAGGGGATTACTCGTAACTCTGAAGGATTTTGCAGAGCAACACGACGCGGAGATTGATTCTCTGCATGGCTTCGTGGGTTGGCTTAAGGATCAGGATGTGATGGCTCCTCGCATACTGTTTACGTATCGCGTGTGGGGTTCATCGAGAATGAGCGACCGACACATGAATGTTGAAGGTGAAGAGAGCGCTAAGGCCGATATGGGCAAGCTGCACGTTCTCACCGAGATGGTTCTGGGTCTGCGAAATCGGAGCGACTTAGTTTACAACCGTATCTACCACGAGATTGGATTCGCGATTTACGACAGTATGGATCCGGAGGAAATGTCCGACAATGAACAAATCGTTGTGCCCGAAAGATCGGTTGTTAGAAGAACTGGGTATGCCGTTTATGAGAACTGCGAGACGTATTTCACTCAGATCAGAGACTCGCTCAGAGAGATCAAAGTCGATATTGAAAAATTCAAGGCACAGCTCGACCTCCTTCAAAGCGATAAATTTTGGCGAGAGTTCATCGCGAAAGCCCGCATCGTCAAAACGAGCGAATCGCAGCTGTGGGATTTCAAAGAAACCCTGACGATTTGGCACGTGAAGAAAGATCCCGAAAGACGCGAAGCGAAGGTCACTTTCGCGGAAGATGTCGCCAGTTTTGCAAACGTCTCGGGGGGAATTCTCGTTGTAGGCGTGAATGACAGGCGGGAAGTTATTGGCATAGGCGAAGGCCGTGAACTCGAAAGCCGGCTGAAGTTCGCGAGAGATGTGATCGCACAGCACATCGAATATGACCGCGAAATTGTGTCATTCCGCCAAGTTGCCGTTGGGGAGAAGGATAAAGAGAAGATTTGCCTGATTGTTGTAGTCTCACAGGCATGTAAGGCAGTCGCGGTCAATGACGGCTACGGGCGGTATTCGTATCCTGTGCGGCGCGAGACTGGAATAAGCAGGGGAAGTATCGATGACGTTCCAGTTCGGGGGCTTTACGTCAAGAGCGACAATAGGGATTTCGTGCATCAGCTCAAGCAGTTTATCCGAGGGTGTAAATAGTTTTGTGTAAATGGTCATCGAGCAACTTACCAGCTAAGGTTAGGAGAAGGAGAAGAGATGACCATAGACAACGAGTTGATTGACAATTTGCTGAAGGACTACCAGAAGCCCGAAGACCTGATCGG
>WNFT01007117.1_pt1 | contig 12280 bp, 10 predicted proteins | sample 5400191 | NCBI WGS metagenome assembly WNFT01 (sample SAMN13153359, study PRJNA577476) | soil metagenome | isolation source: 80 cm saprolite under Madrone tree | place: USA:California | collected 2016-06-14
ACTTGCCGGATTGGGCGAGGGAAGCCGCGCCGACTCTTCTGCAAGTATACGGCAGGGGTCGACTACACAGGTCACGGACATCGAGGCGGCGTGGGGCATGAGATCGCAACCTACCGGCACATCCTGGCGCAGACGAACAAGTTCCGTCCGAGATTCTACGGCGGTTACACGGATTCAGAAACGGGTCAATATTGGCTCTTTTTGGAATACCTGGATGGCAGCCTGCGGGTCGGAAAGCTGAATGACCCCGTGGCGATGGCGGAGACAGCCCGATGGATTGCCCAGTTTCATGTGACTAGTCAGCGCCTCTTGAACAACGAGCGACTCCGCTTCCTGAAAAGGTATGACAAGGAATATTACCTCGCATGGATTAGCCGCACGGTGGACTTCGCCGGTCCAAATTACAGGAAATCGTCCTGGCTTCATCATCTCTATGCGCGTGCTGAGGACTTCCTGTCTCCGTTGTTGAACTCAGTACCGGTAATCATTCATGGGGAGTATTACCAGCACAACATTTTGTTTCACCAGGGGCGCGTCTGTCCGATCGACTGGGAGTCCGCCGCCGTCGGCGAGGGGCTGATAGATCTGGCCAGCCTGACGGATGGATGGGAAAGCAAGATCGCTGATGTTTGCACGGCAACCTATGTTCGGACTCGCTGGCCGAAAGGGGCGCCCGCCCAGTTCAAGAGGGTCTTTCAGGCTGCCCGGCTTTACATGACCGCTCGATGGTTGGGCGACGATCCTGACGTTACCCGGAGCGCGGGTGCGCGTGGGTATTGGATGCAGCTACGCAACCTCGTGACAGAATTGGAGCACATTTGAGGAAGGACCGGAATATCGTATCGCTGGAAATACTTCGGAGTACCTTGAGCGCCTCCGTTGCGCGGCAGAGTGTCTGTAGTGGAAATCCACGGGCCATCGATAACGCCCCACTGAGGATTTCGGGACGAGGTTGGACTAACGCGGCGCCTGCCACTCCAGATAGCGAGTCTTGTATCTTGCCGATAGAGAAAACCCGGAACATCCTCGTGGCGCTCAAGGCGGCGCATGTCCTGGGACTGCTCATGCTAGCGATGGCCTCGGTTGCCGCCGGTCAGAGGAACTTATCGGACCGCCTTGAACAAGGGCCTACGACTCCGGCTCCCGTCTTTGGGGTTTCCGGCGTAGTGCTTGATACAAGCAATGCGGCTATCGCAGGAGCGAAAGTGACTCTGCACGGAGGAGACCTCGAGAACGAACCGTCCACGACGACCGATCCGGCAGGCCATTTCCAGTTCTCGGGTGTGTCACCGGGGAGTTATGAGGTTGAAGTGCAGCAGGAGGGTTTCAAGATATTGAAAAGCCGCGTGAAAGTCGGGCCGCGCTCTCCTGCCCCGCTGCACATCGTCTTACCGCTCCGCGATCTGCACGAGGAAGTCACCGTGACGAATCCCCAGGGGCAACTGAGTCGTGAGGCTAGCGAGAATGCAGACATCATTAGGCTGGATAGGCAGGCATTAGATTCATTACCGATCCTAGACAACGACGTCGTGAAGGCCGTCACGGAGATGCTGGGCCCGGCGTCAGGTGGCGCGGTCGTGACCGTCGACGGGATGGCGGTTTCTGAGGTCGGAGTTCCGGCGTCAGCCATTCAGGAAGTAAAGATCAATCAGAATCCTTATTCCGCGGAGTATTTAGCCCCCGGAAAAAACCGGATCGAGATCATCACGAAAAATGGATCTTCCCATTACCACGGCTCTCTGGACACGTCATTCCGAGACTACAGGCTTGATGCGCGAAATGCCTTCTCAGACACTCGGCCACCGGAGCGTCTCTCGGTTTTCGACGGCTATTTCAGCGGGCCTCTGGGAAAGAGCAAGACCACCACATTCCAGGTCAGTGCCAGCCAGAAACAGGATGACCGGCAATCAATTGTATACGCCGAGCTGCCCTCTGGGACGTTTAGCCAGAATTTTCCCAATCCACAGAGGAGTACCTACTTTTTGGTGGGGATAAATCAAGATATAGGCAAGGGCAACAAACTGGCGATCCGATACGGCTTCTTCAACTGGTCCCGCAGACACTACATCTATGTCAGCGACAGAGCCACAATCACTGCGAATGTGGTCAACGAATTCTCTGTTCGGGCGACCACGTCGGACAGTATCACGCGAAGCGTGCTCCAGGGGCAGCCACGTATTGTGGTGCTCGACGCATTCGTGGGTGGCAGCGGCCAGATGAACTACAATGCGTTACACAACTACCTACAGCTTAACGATACGCTGTCCTGGTCTCACGGCAAACACTTGGTCAAGGCCGGGATCAATCTTCCGGAGCTCAGCCGCTGGAGTCTGAATGACCGGACCAATTTTGATGGCACTTTCCAGTTCTCTTCTCTCACAGACTACCTGCAAAGCAGACCCTTCTCCTTCGTGCAGCAGCAAGGAACCAGTCAGTTGTTGTACTGGCAGAAGGAGGTGGGCCTTTTTGTGCAGGATGAAATGCGAGTTCGGCAGGGACTTTCGATCGCGTTCGGCGTCCGATATGATTGGCAGAACTACATTTCCAATCCCAAGAACTTTGCTCCGCGCCTCTCATTCGCTTACGCCCCGGGGAAATCCAGGAAGGTCGTATTTCGCGGAGGGACGGGAATCTTCTACGAGACTACGGGCCAGGCTGCGATCGCGGACATGCTTCGCTTCAATGGTCAAACCTTGCGCCAGATCGTCCTCTCGAATCCGAGTTATCCAAACCCATTCACGGCCGGAGGCGTGCCTCAGACCCTTCCAAACAGCATTGTCCGCTTTGCACCTGATCTTCGCTTGCCTTACAACCTGCAGTACAGCTTTGGTGTAGAAACGCAGCTGCAAAAATCGACGACATTCACGGCCACCTACATTCGTGACAGCGAATTCAATTTGTTTCGGTCGCGTGACCTCAACGCTCCGCTTCCTCCACTCTACGTCCAGCGCCCCAATCCCGAGATCGCTACTCTTCGAGAGGTGGAATCGGACGGGAACCTGACGAGCAATGCCTTGAAGCTGGCCGTGCGTACAAAAATCGGTCGTTTTTTCAACGGAATGGCGCAATACACGCTGAGTCGATCTTACGATGATACCGCCGGGATTGCCGCGTTTCCTGCGAATCAGTACGATCTGGCCGGCGAGTGGTCTCGGTCTAACTCCGACTCTCTGCACTTTTTCTATTTCTACGGCAGCTTCACCGCCCCTGAGGGTTTCAACCTCGGCACATCGTTGTCGGTCCGCTCCGGGCAACCCTACACGCTGACAACTGGAATGGACGAATTCGGAACCACGTTTGCGAATGCTCGGCCTGCAGGCGTGCCGCGAAACAGCCTGGAAGGACCGGGATCCACCACACTCAACGTTCGACTGGCTAAGACATTTAGCTTGGTCGCGGCAAAAACCGGCAAACGTAAGCATGAGGAGAATACGGGAGTGAGCGCAACCGTGGCAGTGGATGCGTTTGACGTTCTCAATCACGTTAACTTCGGCAGGCCGGTTGGCAATCTGAGCTCGCCTTTTTTTGGACATTCTATTAGCGCGAGTCCGCCTCGACGCCTGCAAATGCTGGTACGTTTTCAGTTCTAGAGGAACGACAAATGAAGCATCCGGACCTGGCACTGTTTCGAAGGCTTCTGCAGCAGGCGAGACCTTACTGGGTTCATGTCGTCGGCATTTTCCTTCTGGGCCTTCTGGCAACTCCGCTGGGCCTGCTAGCGCCACTGCCTCTGAAGATTGCAATAGACAGTGCTATCGGCACGCACCCTCTGCCACGGTTTCTTAACCGCATTTTGCCCGCATCCGCTGCGCGATCACCCGCCACCGTCCTTGCTATCGCGGTCGTTCTGCTTCTAGGAATCGCCGCGCTCGAAAACCTCTTTGCACTTGCGAATTCATTTCTCCGTACCTGGACCGCAGAAAAATTGCTTCTGGATTTCCGAGCTCGCCTTTTCTCTCATTTGCAGCGCCTTTCGCTGGGTTATCACGATGTTAAGGGCTCGACGGACTCCGTGTACCGCATACAGTACGACACCGCGTCGATGCAGTATCTCACCATCGATGGGCTAGGCCCGTTTGTCACTTCGGTAGTCACGCTGCTGGCTATGTTCTACGTGACGTTTCGTATCGATCCGCAGTTGGCATTAGTTGCGATGGTCATTTCGCCTGTCCTTTTCATGCTTTCCATGGCGTACCGCCCGCGGTTTCGCAAGCGTTCGAAGGAGGTGAAGCAGCTCGAAAGCAGCGCGATGGGAGTCCTGCAGGAGGTTCTCTCAGCCGTTCGGGTCGTTAAGGCATTCGGCAGAGAGAAGCACGAGGAGGACCGCTACGTCCACAAATCCCGGGCGGGGATGTGGGCTCGGATTCGACTTGATTTGCTCGGCGGAAGTTACAGTTTACTTGTGGGTTTGACCACGGCTCTCGGAACCGCGTGCGTCCTCTGGATTGGTGTCTATCACGTTCGGGCAGGCACACTGACTTTGGGAAGCCTGCTGCTTGTAGTCAGCTACCTCGGCCAACTCTACGCGCCGCTAAAAACCATCGGCCGCAAGGCCACCTCATTGCAAACACACTGGGTTGGTTTAGAGCGGGCCTTTTCGGTTCTGGATCAGCTGCCGGATGTTCCCGAGCGCCCTAACGCCCGGCCGCTGGCCCGGGCCTCCGGTTGCGTAGCATTCCAGCATGTCTTTTTCTCTTACGTGGAGGACCATCCGGTCCTCCAAGACATCTGTTTCGAGGTCCCCTGCGGAGCGCGTGTTGGCATCTTTGGCCGGACAGGCGCCGGGAAGACAACTCTAATCACTCTGTTAACTCGCTTTTACGACCCCACGAGCGGACAGATTCTGCTGAACGGGGTGGATTTACGCGACTACCGGCTGGCCGATCTGCGCAATCAGTTCGCGATCGTTCTCCAGGAACCAGTCCTCTTTTCGACGAGTATCACCGAGAACATAGCTTACGCCCGACCCGAGGCTATGGGGGAGGAGGTTGTTCAAGCGGCCAAGATGGCCGACGCGCACGATTTCATTATGGGATTACCCAATGGGTACCAAACCGTAGTCGGCGAGCGCGGGGCGCGCCTTTCGGGGGGAGAACGTCAGCGCATCTCGCTGGCCAGAGCGTTCCTGAAAGATGCTCCCATTCTTCTCCTGGATGAGCCAACTAGTTCGGTCGACATGAAAACTGAAGCAGCCATCCTGAAGGCGACAGAGCGCCTCATGCTAGGTCGGACCACATTCATGATCGCACACCGCCTGAGCACGCTGGAAACCTGCGATGTGATGTTGGAACTGGAGCACGGGCGTCTCGTGCAGTTGGGCGTGCTCAAGTGACGCCGCTTCGCATCGTTGTTCTGGGGAATATCGGGTGTGAGCCCTACCCCGGAATTGCGTGGCAAGCAATGCAATACGCAGTTGGCTTTCAACGGCTCGGCCACGATGCCTACTACTTCGAAACCTCGTCTTCGTGGCCATATGATCCGATTCGAAAGACGAGAGTCAACACTTCGGGATATGCAGTATCGTATCTGGCGCAGGTCGCCGAAATGTTCGGCTTAAGAGACCGCTGGGCTTATCGGAGAAGCTATGGGGACAAAGCATGGTTTGGCTTGGACCGAGAGTCAGCGGAAGAATTGCTGGCGCACGCTGACGTTGTTTTGAGCATCACTGGGTCCACGCGCCTGGCAGAAGAAGGTCTAGAAGTGGGGCGGCTTGTGTACGTATGCACGGACCCCGTCATCCACGAGGCGCTGTTCGCCAAGGGCGACGAAGATGTCTGCACACTGGTCGAGGAGCATGACGATGTCGTGACGTTTGGGCTGAACATCGGAACGTTCGATTGTTCCCTGCCACCCTTGCCCCGTCTCCGGGCAAAGACCTGCCAGCCTGTTGTGCTTGATCTGTGGCAGACCGGTCAGCCTACCAAAACGGAGTTCACGACTGTGGGTAACTGGAGACAAGACGGTCGCGACACCGTATTCGAGGGGAACACCTATTACTGGAGCAAGCATCGCGAGTACTTAAAGTTCATCGATCTGCCGAAACGCACGACACAGCCGGTGGAGCTTGCAACCGGCTTGATCCAATTGTCCCTCGAAGACAGGAGTGTGCTGCAGTCAAACGGCTGGCGTCTGACGGACTCTCATCCGCTCACAGTGTGCTCCTACAGGGATTATCTGCAGGCGTCGCGCGGCGAATTTACTGTGGCTAAGGATGCGAACGTGCGCCTGAAGACTGGATGGTTCAGTGATCGCAGTGCGTGCTATCTCGCGGCTGGCCGGCCAGTCATCACCCAGGACACCGGCTTCGGCACGATCCTCCCCACAGGTGAGGGGCTGTTCGCCTTTAACACCATGGACGAGATCTTGACTGCTTTCGAAGCGATCGAGTGTGATTACGAGAGACACTGCCGCGCCGCCAGAGATATTGCCGAACAATATTTCAAGGCCGAGACCGTGTTGGCAAGACTACTGAAAGATTTGGGAGCGTGAGATTTGTCTGCCCATAGATACCTGATTGTAAATGCCGATGATTTCGGCCACAGCTCAGCGGTGAATCGCGGCGTCATCCATGCGCATGATCACGGCATCGTGACTAGCGCCAGCTTGATGGTACGGTGGCCGGCAGCGGTAGAAGCCGCGGAGTACGCTAGAAACCGTCCTGGTCTTAGCCTGGGATTGCACCTTGACTTCGGAGAATGGACCTATAACGACGAGAACTGGACGCCTGTCTACAATGTGGTACCACTTGACGAAGTGATGGCGTTGCGCCAGGAGGCGTTGCGCCAGCTTGCCGTTTTCCGAACTCTGACTGGCAGAGATCCCGACCACATCGATTCTCACCAGCACGTGCATCTTCGCGAGCCGGCACGCTCTGTGGCGCTCGAAGCCGCTCTGGAGTTGAGGGCCCCAGTACGCGATTGCACCACGGAGATACGTTATTGTGGGCGCTTTTACGGGCAAACCGCCGAGGGCTCGCCCTATGAAGAGGGGATCACCTCAGATGCGCTAATCGAAATCTTGTCGCAACTGCCACCGGGTGTCACGGAGTTAGGGTGTCACCCTGGTGAAGGGGAAGTTCCGAATACGACGTATTTAGGTGAACGCGCAATAGAGGTGAAAACCTTATGCGACACCAGGGTCCGGTCGGCGCTAATTGAAATGAGAATCGAATTATGCGGTTTCACCGCCCTTCCGGGCCTTTTTACATCTGCTGAGATCGGATCTACAGCACAATGAACCTGCGGAACACATCCCGCCGGTTGAGAATAGCTCTGGTTCCACCTCTTTGGGCAAGAGTAGCCCCTGGTACGAGCGGAGGTGTTGAGGGCATCGTCTACCTGCTTGCTGAGGAACTCGTGAAGCAGGGCCATGAAGTTACTGTGTTTACCTCAAACGATTCGCCCACGAGCGCGAGAATCAAGGCCATTTGTAAACGGAACATGATCGAAGCGATGGAAAGGGGCTTGGCCTGGGAATATGAGTATTACGAGACATGTAACATCGCCGAAGCGCTCCAACAAAGCGACTCGTTCGACCTAATGCACTTTCACGTGGGTTGCTACGCGATTCCCCTTGGGCTCCTTTCGCCAACACCAGTCCTGCACACGCTCCATAATCCCATAACTTCCGATGCCATTTGGCTATTGAATCGTTATGCAAACGCTGCAGTCACGGCTGTCAGCCGGCAACAGATTGCTGAAATTCCAGAAAACCGAAGACGCGAGATTCGCGTGATCTATAACGGTTGTGATTTTGAATCCTATGAGTTCTCTGCGTCACCCGGCAAATATCTGGCCTTCTTGGGACGCATAAGCAGGGAGAAGTCACCATTGGACGCCATTGAAATCGCGCAGGAAGCTGGCCTGCCTATCGTTGTAGCGGGCCAGCCGCTGGATCAGGAGGAGCGGACCTACTTTAGGGAGAAAATCGAACCGCTGATCGACGGCGAGAATGTCATCTACATGGGGCAGGCGGATCATCAGAAAAAGGTGTCCTTACTAAAAAATGCTGGTGCGCTTTTGTTCCCCATCCAATGGGATGAGCCTTTCGGCGTTGTGATGACCGAAGCTATGGCTTGCGGCACGCCAGTAATCGCCTTCCAGAGAGGTTCCGTCAAAGAAGTAATCGACTTCGGAAAAACAGGTTTTTACGCTGACTCCATGCGGGCACTGTCCTCGTTCGTACCTCGCGCCATGACGCTCGACCGAAGAATCATCCGGGAGCACGCCAACGAACGCTTCGGCCACGTAAGGATGGTGGATGAATACCTGCGAGCCTACGAAGCGCTTCTCTGCGCATCCTGGAATACACGGGCATCAGTCGCTCCTGCGAGGGAATTATGATCGGTCCAGGCCTCGCCAGTATCGTAGTCAACCCCTTCAACTATATGCGTTGGCTGCGCGAAACCCTCGGTCCTAATGACCGGCTACTTGAAGCGACGATCATTTCTAAACGAGACGAAAAACGATGCCGCGCTGTGGCATGGTCGGGCAGGATCTCTTGTGGTGAGGAGCGATTACGGGAGCCCAAATGCGCATACTAGTGCTGAATTCAGAGATTCCATTTCCGCCGATTACGGGTGCCCAATCCCGGACGTACCACCTCCTCAGGCGCCTCTCTGCGGAACATGACGTGACGTTAGTCGGTTTCAGTTGGGATTCGCAGGACCCTCCTGTCATTTGCTCCTTACCGGTCGAAGTCATATGCGTCCCATGGGAGCCTTCAGGACCCTACCGCAAGATGCATGAAGGTAGCCCCTCGGTGTCACAAGCGGCATCCCATCTCCTGGCCTATGAGAGTGCCGAGCCTTGGTTCGTCAGCTATTACAACTCAGCGACAATGGAGAGCTTGCTGGCCGACCTCGTGTCAAGAGCGTTCGATTTGATTCTGATCGAGCACTCGTTCATGGCAAGGTTCTTGCCTTTCTTGCGTCCGGACGTACCTAAGGTTCTGGATATGCACAATGTCCATACACTTATGGCTTGGCGGCGCGTCCAAGAGAAATCTGGTAGCGAGCAGGCCGATGCGCTCAAAGAGTTTGAGAGAACCCAGTCCTATGAGCGGACCGTTTGTAGTGCATGTCAGCTCTGCCTCTGCTGTTCGGACCAAGACGCCGAAGCAGCGCGTCGGTTTCTGAATATAGAGCACCTGAAAGTGATACCGAATGGTGTAGATACCGCTATGATGACCATCGGAAAGGCTCCGGTTACGCCTGGGTACCTCCTATTTACGGGGATGATGAACTATGAGCCGAACCGGGAGGCGGTTCGGTACTTCGTTGAAGAGATACTACCGCTGATCCGAGCTGAGGTTCCCTACGCCACATTCCACATTGCCGGGGCAAATCCTACACCGGAGGTCACGGCACTTACCGCCGACAGCGTGTACATCCATGGTTCTGTGCCCGACATGCGCCCGTACTTTCATCAAGCCTCTGTTGTGGTCGTGCCGTTGCTCCACGGCGGCGGCACGCGACTGAAGATTCTGGATGCCGCAGCCTGCGGCAAACCTATTGTGTCCACTTCGGTGGGAGCTGAGGGCCTCAATTTCGTGGACGGTCGAGATCTCCTGATCGCAGACTCAGCTCCTAGATTTGCTCAGACCGTCGTCGGACTCTTGTCCAATCCTGACCGGCAGGCTGAACTGTCACGATGGGCACGCCGGGCGGCAGAAACCTATGACTGGTCCGACATCGCTTCTGAATTCTGCGGTGCGATGACCGATGTTGCCCAAAGGCGTCGCGGATTCCGCTATAGTCCTCAAACTCTGGAAACAGACCCGACTGTACATCGCGAGAATGGTTATGGTTGAGGACAGCAATCCGATGATCCCTGGGAGAGAGCTAGAATCACATCTTGAAAATCGACGGAGAGGCTGCACGAGTATGTGGGTCATCAAGACTTGTATCTTGGCTCTTGCAGTAAGTCCGCTGCTGGTAGCCCAGCAAATCCATATTAGCGGCGAAACCGAAGATGGCAAGCGGCTCTTCGTAGCTAATTGCACGCCTTGCCATGGCCCGGACGGAGACGCCATCGCTGGAGTCGATTTTGGGCATGGCAAGTTCCGACGCGCGTCGTCTGATCGCGATGTCCTCGAGATCGTCAAAGCTGGTATCCCGGGAACCGGGATGCCTGGGTTTTCGAACGAGCTTTCGGAGGTCGAGTTCAGAATGTTGGCCGCTTACTTGCGTTATCTCGCAGCCACAGCCCAGACCACGTCTGCCCCGGGCGATGCCGCGCGTGGCAGGACGGTTTTCGAAGGCAACGGTAGGTGCCTCGAGTGCCACCGCGTCAAGGACCGGGGTTCCCGGGTCGGCCCGGACCTGACCGAGATCGGGTCGGTTCGCCGGTTAGTCGAACTGGAACGCTCCATTCTCGAACCCGGCGCCGAAATACTTCCTCAGAACCGCATCGTTCGCCTGGTTACCCATGATGATGTCACGATTACAGGAAGACTGCTTAACCAGGACACCTTCACGGTGCAGCTTATTGACTCCAAGGAGCGACTGCTTTCTTTCGAAAAGTCGAAACTGAAGGAGTACGTCTTCCTCGACAAATCACCGATGCCTTCCTATCAGGGCAAACTTAACCCTCGAGAACTCGCGGACCTTGTCAGCTACTTGGTTTCTCTGAAGAGGATTGATAGTCGATGAATACACGAGTGCTGTGGCTCATTACGATAGCGAGTTTTTTCTGGGAGCCGACTTCGCAGGCCCAGGTCTCGTTCGAGCGTATTCTCGATGCCAACAAGGAGCCCGAAAACTGGTTAACCTACTCCGGAACTACCCTGAGCCAGCGTCATAGTCTGCTCAACCAGATTACTCCGGCAAACGTGAAGAATTTGGAGCTGCAATGGATTTATCAAGCCCGGTCACTGCAAAAGTTCGAGGCCACGGCTCTGGTGGTAGACGGAATCATGTACACGGTGCAGGCTCCAAATGACGTGGTCGCTTTGGACGCAGCCACAGGACGGATTTTTTGGACCTACTCGTACCATCCGGGACGTGCGCGCCCTTGTTGCGGGCGGGTCAACCGCGGACTGGCCATACTCGGCGACACACTCTTCATGGGAACGATCGACGCACATTTGGTCGCGATCGATGCCAAGAACGGACGGCCGCTCTGGAACACCACGACGGCGAGAGCGAAGTCTGGCTATGCCATAACGCATGCCCCGCTGGTGCTGAAGGATAAGGTGATCATAGGGACTGCTGGCGGGGAGTACGGTATCCGCGGCTTTATCGCCGCCTACGATGCCCACACTGGGCGGGAAGCCTGGCGCTTCAATACCATCCCAGGACCGGGAGAGCCCGGCCACGAGACTTGGGAGGGTGACTCCTGGCAAACAGGAGGCGGCCCGGTGTGGATGACCGGCTCCTACGACCCGACACTTAACCTGACGTATTGGGGTGTAGGCAATCCCAGCCCGGACTGGAACGGCGACGTTCGACCTGGAGATAACCTGTTCAGCGATTCAGTGGTCGCCTTGGACGCGGATACTGGAAAGCTGAAGTGGTACTTCCAATTCACACCTCACGACGATCTTGACTTTGATTCCGTACAAGTTCCAGTCTTGGCCGACATCGAGTGGCAGGGCCGGAAGCGTATGGTCATCCTGTGGGCCAACCGGAACGGCTTCTTTTATGTGTTGGATCGCCAGACGGGCCAGTTCCTGCTTGGAAAATCTTTTGTCGAAGTAACCTGGGCTAGCGGCTTCGATGAAAAGGGCAGACCAGTGAGAGTACCCTCGTGAAGGTTCCCGTCGAGTACAAGGAAGGCCGGGAGTATGCTGCCGGAACGGCCAGGTCGTCGATCCCCTTTGACTGGTCGCCTACTCCGAATTTCCGGAAAGAGGACGAGGGCTACGGCGCGGTCCGAGCCGTCGACCCGCAGACCGGTGAAAGGAAATGGGAATTCAAGATGACCGACGTCACCGAATCAGGCATCCTGACAACCGCTTCGGATTTGCTGTTCAGCGGGGGACGCGAGGGGTATTTCTACGCTCTAGATGCCCGCAGCGGCGCGTTGCTATGGAAGACCTCCCTCGGCGCAGCAGTCATTTCCGGTCCAATGACATATTCGGTGGGGGGCAAGCAGTACGTGGCGGTCAATGCCGGGAATTGCTTATTCACGTTCGCGCTGCGGCAATAGTGTCGATGTGGAAAGAGGAAAAGTCGGATGAATATTCTTGTTATTGCTCCCCATCCTGACGACGAGTCGATCGGTTGCGGCGGAACCATCTGTCTTCATACCATGCGCGGCGATCAAGTGGCCGCAGTATT
>WNFT01012992.1_pt1 | contig 12280 bp, 12 predicted proteins | sample 5400191 | NCBI WGS metagenome assembly WNFT01 (sample SAMN13153359, study PRJNA577476) | soil metagenome | isolation source: 80 cm saprolite under Madrone tree | place: USA:California | collected 2016-06-14
CCGTCCACGCTGCCCTTTACGGTCACGTGATGTCCGGCATGCGCCGCCAGTTTGTCCTGCGCGTCGACTGCATATACCTTCTTGTCCGCGTCGTTCACGAACACGTACTTGGCGCCGTGCTCCTTGACGCACTTGGTGGTGCACTCGCCTTGGCCTTCTTTCGCGCCCTTTACTCCACACTGGCTGTCCGAAATATAGCCGGTCCATGAACCATCCGCCGCCATCGCGAGAGCTCCCGCGAAAAGCGTCGCTGCCATTGCCACTGCAAATCGTACTTTCATGAGTTCCCCCTCCAGAAATCCACTGCGGTTGTTTGATCCACTGGGCCGCCCAGTAGCTTGGCACAGCGGCGGACCGGTGTCCAGACTCTTCCTAATAAGACCTAGTACGGCGAATTCTTATTCCCGGATGAGCTCCAAAAAAAAGGGAGGATTCTCTGGAATCCTCCCGTCCTGCTTTGCTCTGCAACTGCTGATCACCTACTCCTGAGAAAATCGCCTACTGTCCAGAAGTGGCCGTGCTCGCCGAGGCCGCGCCTGCCGCCTTCGGAATGCTCAGATAGCCCGTGGCCGTCGTCTTGGTGACCTTGTTGACCACCAGTTCGAGCGCCGAGCGGGTTCCGCCGGTGTAGAAGAAGATCGGCTCGTTGACGGAGCGATCCTTCTTTTCAAAGCTGCTGTCGTCCGCCAGCACGTTGATGGTGTAGCGGTTTTTCTTGGTGTTGGTGTCCTTCAGCTGGATCTGGATGGTGCCGACTTTCGTCGCGCCGCCCTTGCGCTGCACGGTAAATTCAAAGTAATCGCGCTGTCCCATGCGGCGGAGCTGATCGATTTCATCGTGATTGCGCGCGATGAGTGTGCCCATTTCGCTGCGCGCCATCTGAATGCTGTTCTTGGTGGCGTCCAAATCGCTCTTCACGCCAGTGACGTCGCCGTTCAGACGATTGACGTCTTCGCTGTTCGCCTTGGTGGCGAGTTCAGCCTTCACGGAAGTCGCCAGGTTGGTCACTTTCTGATCGACCGCGACGGTCGCAGTTTTGTTCTGCTTGCGCGCCGCGACTAGATCCGCATGCGTTACATTCAGCTTATCCGTGACCACCTTCACGTCGCTCTGCAGTTGCTGGTTGATTTCGTCTTCCTTCGCCAGTCGCTGAGTCAGCGCGTCATTGGACTGTTTTAGAGAGGCTTGGGTGTTCTGTTCGATGCCCCGGGCCTGATTGAGTGCGCTCCAGCCTATGCCCAGGCTGAGTAGCGAGATACCGCCCAACACTGCTACTGCCAGCCCGACCCAACGGGGGGTGCCGGTTGTGTGCGCGATGGCCGAATCGTGAAAGTCGCTCATATACTTCGTATCTCCTTTTGGCTTTCGCCCTGTACCTTGGTATTGTGCACCCACGCCACCAAAGGCATAGAGTCACCGGAATCTGCACTAAAGCATGCAGAATCTGAAGTTTATACTGGCCAAGGGGAGTCGGAGGGGGGAAGTATATAAGTACCAGTACTAGTAAAGATTACGCTGTATACCTCGCAAACGTAAATTTTGCAATTGAGGGGCGATCTTCGGCTGGATCGGCTAATTTGTTAGGTTGGGACTTAAACGAGAGGTTTAGTAGTGGAAGTAAGGGGAGACACAAACTCTTATGTATCAATAATTTAGATTGGGGGTCGACTAGGCAGCCTGGATGGCCGGTTCGACCTCTGAGGCTCGTTCCGTAGTAAAATAGCGATCAAGAGTGTTCACCGCTGCGTCCAAGACGAGGTGACAGTCCAAGCAAGTTTCCAAGTGGCGCTGAATCTCGGTCTCCACAGACTGCGAGAGACGGCCTTCTAAGTACCAACAAATCAGATGGATAGTGTCCCTACAACTCATAGCCCCCGTCCCTCAGGTCCCCGGCGACGACAAATGACCTGCGGTTGGTTGTGCAGTTCTTGCACCAATCTCTCCTGACAGGTCGCGCGCATTAACTGCTGTTAAATCAGATGTTTAAGCAGGATGACAAAGAGGGGAGCGGATTCCCCAGTGTGTAATTTTTCGAAAAGACTGCACTTCCGGGGCTGAAGTGTGCAGAATCTCGTCACAAAATCGTTATCGCAGAGGTGTAATGCTCATCTCTCGTAGGGCGGCGATGCGATCTTCCAGCGGCGGGTGCGTGCTGAAAAGCGACGACAGCATGCCACCACCAAAGAAGGGCTTGACGATGCACAGGGCAGAGGTCGACGGGGAAAGCGAAGTCGTGGGAATACGCTGGTTGTAAGTCCCCAGCTTCTGGAGCGCGCTCATCAGACCATATGGCTGGCCGACCATCCGGGCCCCCGTTTCGTCGGCAGAAAACTCCCGCTGGCGTGACAGACCGAGTTGCAGTAGCATGGCGCCGAGAGGCGCCAGAAAAAATAGAAGTAACCCGACGATCCCCGCGCCGCCACCCCGATCTCGATCATCACGGCTTCCGCCCCCAAACCACGCACCCCAGTGCGCAATCCAGGTGATGGCTCCGGCAAGGGTCGCCGCGATGGAACTGATCAGAATGTCATAATTTCGAACGTGCGAAAGTTCGTGGGCGATGACACCTTCGAGCTCGTCATCATTCATGAGTTCCAACAGACCTTCGGTCACGGCCACAGAGGCATGCCTTGGGCTTCTGCCAGTGGCGAACGCATTCGGCGCAGCTTCTGGAATTACGTACAGCTTCGGAACCGGCAGGTTCGCTTTTGCCGCGAGGCGCTCCATCACGGCGTAGAGCCGAGGCAACTCTTCCCGCGAGACAGGCCGCGCGCCGCTGGAGAGCAAAGCAATCTTGTCCGAGAAAAAATAGGCGAACGCATTCGTGCAGATCGCAATTCCCAAGCCGAGAGTCATCCCGTTTCGCCCGCCAACATATTGGCCCACCAGCATCAGGAAGAGCGTGAGTGCTCCCAGCAGAAAAGTAGTGCGAATAAATCTCATAGTGTCCCTTGTCTCTTGCTACGTCCGAACAACCCCAAATCTTACCTCTTTCGGTGAAACGCGGAGTGCCCGGCAGCGCTCCGCCTGCATGCATTAGATTCGCGCGGCCGCCGCGGGTTGTTTCGCCGGCACGCGTTCGAACCGTATGGTGTCCTTCTGCCCGTCGCGGTCCACGCGCACGCGATCGCCGGGCAGGATTTTGCCTTCCAGAATCTGTAGAGCCAACGGATCCTGAATCAGTCGCTGAATCGTGCGCCGTAGAGGCCGCGCGCCGTAGGCCGGATCGTAGCCTTCGCTCAGTAACAACTCTTGCGCCGCGGCCGTCAGCTCCAGCGTAATCTTCCGTTCCGCGAGCAGCTTCTCCACATTCTTCAGCAACATGCCGACGATGCTCTTCAACTGCTCCTTTCCGAGTGGATTGAAAATCACGATCTCATCGATCCGGTTGATGAACTCCGGCCGGAACGATGCGCGCAATGCCTCCATCGCTTCCTTCCGCGCCAGCTCCGGATCCTTGCTGGACAATTGGAAGATCGCCGCCGAACCCACGTTGCTGGTCATCACCAGCACCGTATTTCGAAAATCCACCGTACGGCCCTTGCCATCCGTCAAACGGCCGTCTTCCAGAATTTGCAGCAGCACGTTGAACACATCCGGATGCGCCTTTTCAATTTCGTCGAACAGGATCACCGAGTACGGATGACGCCGGACTTGTTCCGTGAGCTGACCGCCTTCTTCATAGCCAACGTAGCCCGGAGGTGCGCCGATGAGCCGCGAGACGCTGTGCTTCTCCATGTATTCGCTCATGTCAATGCGGATCATTAGCTTTTCATCGTCAAAGAGAAATTCCGCCAGCGCGCGCGCCAGCTCGGTTTTCCCCACGCCGGTCGGGCCGAGGAAAATAAACGAGCCGATGGGCCGCTTGGTGTCGGAGAGTCCCGCCCGGCTGCGCCGCACGGCGTTCGAAACGCGCGCCAGCGCATCATTCTGTCCCACCACGCGCTGCCGCAGCCGCTCTTCCATGTGCACGAGCTTCTGCACTTCGCCTTCCAGCAAGCGCCCGGTGGGAATTCCCGTCCACTTGCTCACCAGTTTCGCGATGTCTTCTTCGTCGACCTCTTCCTTCAGCATGGGTGCGCCCTCTTGCACCGCTGCGAACCCTTCCTCCGCCTGTTTCAATTCGTGCTCTGCCGCGGCCATTTTGCCGTAGCGGATTTCCGCCACCTTCGCCAATTCGCTGGCGCGCTCGTACTTCAGTTCTTCCGATTTCAGTTGATCGATTTGCTCTTTCAACTTGCGGATCTTGCCGATGGCTTCTTTCTCCGCCTGCCAGCGCGCCTTTCTGCCGCTCGAATCTTCCTTGAGCACCGCCAGTTCTTTTTCAATCTGAGCTCGGCGCTCTTTCGAATGCGCGTCCTTCTCCTTCAGCAGCGACTGGCGCTCAATTTCCAGCTGCATGATCCGTCGCTCGATTTCATCGATTTCCACGGGCAGGGAATCAATCTGCATGCGCAGGCTGGCTGCGGCCTCGTCGATGAGGTCAATGGCCTTGTCCGGCAGGAAGCGGTCCGAAATGTAACGGTGCGAAAGCGTAGCCGCCGCGATGATGGCAGCGTCCTTGATCCGCACGCCGTGATGCACCTCGTAGCGGTCCTTTAACCCGCGCAGAATCGCGATGGTATCCTCGACGCTAGGCTCCTCGACGAGCACCGGCTGGAAGCGGCGCTCCAGCGCGGGATCTTTTTCGATGTGCTTCTTGTATTCGTTGAGCGTGGTCGCGCCGATGGCGCGCAACTCACCCCGTGCGAGCGCCGGTTTCAGCATGTTGGAAGCATCCATCGCTCCTTCCGCCGCGCCCGCGCCCACCAGAGTGTGCAGCTCGTCGATGAACAGAATGACCTGTCCCTCGGCTTCGGTGATCTCTTTCAGTACGGCCTTCAGCCGGTCTTCAAATTCGCCGCGGTACTTTGCGCCCGCCACCAGCGCCGCCAGGTCCAGCGCCACGAGCCGCTTGGTTTTCAAAACGTCAGGGACGTCGCCGGCAATGATGCGCTGCGCCAGGCCTTCCACAATAGCCGTTTTCCCCACGCCGGGCTCGCCGATCAGCACCGGATTGTTCTTGGTGCGCCGCGCCAAAATCTGCATCACGCGGCGGATTTCCTCATCGCGCCCGATGACCGGGTCCAGCTTCTGCCGCCGCGCCAGCTCCGTCAGGTCGCGGGCGTATTTTTCAAGTGATGCATAGGTGGCTTCGGGATTCTGCGAAGTCACGCGCTGTGTTCCGCGCACGCTCGTCAGCGCCTGCAAAATCGCTTCGTGCGAAGCTCCCTGGCGTTTCAAAAGTTGACCTGCAGGATCGCGCTCCTGCTTTGCAATGGCCAGGAAGAGATGCTCGGTCGAAACGTATTCATCCTTGAAATTGGCCGCCTCTTTGAACGCCCGCTCGAGAACCTCGTTCAATGCCTTGCCTATGTGCTGCTGCGCGAAGCCTTGGACTTTTGGCAGCTTGCTAATCTCTTTTTCAATTCCCTGGGTCAACAGTTCGCTGCGAATTCCCAGGCGCGCCAAAAGCGGCGGCACCACGCCGTCGGCTTGCGCGGCCAGCGCCGCGAGCAAGTGCACCGGCTCAACTTGCTGGTTTTCATGGCGCGCGGCCACTTCCTGCGCGCTTTGCACGGCCTCTTGGGCCTTGACCGTCATTTTTTCAAATCGCAACATAACAACCTCGTTTCCCGCCCATTCTACAGAAAAAAGGCTGGCGCGATGGCCAGCCCCTCTCTCTTCCCACAGTTCCTGCGAACTACTTCCCTGCCGCAGCGGCCATCGCCGGGGCTCCCACGTTGACCTTGATCTGCTTGGGCTTGGCTTCCTCACGCTTCGGGATACTCAGCGTCAGGACGCCGTTTTCGTACGCGGCCTTGATGGCTTCCGAATTCACGGTGTTCGCCAGCGTGAAGCTGCGGGTGAACGAGCCGTACGAGCGCTCTACGCGCAGATAGTTCTCTTCGCTCACATTCTTCTCAAACTTGCGCTCGCCACGAATCGTCAGGATGTTGTTCTCCACGCGGATGTCCAGGTCCTTCGGATCAATCTCCGGGAGATCGGCTTTCACCACCAGCTCGTGCTCGGTCTCGTAGATGTCCACGGCCGGAGCCCACGCGCTGAGGCTGGCGTCTTCGCCGGTCCTCTCAAAGGAAGTGCTGAATAGGCGGTTGATTTGGTCTTGAAGCGTGGTCAACCCGCGAACGGGTTCCCACCCAGAAAGTATTCTCATTTCTAGCGCTTCTCCATAATTGACTTCTATAAAATAATAAAATCTTAGTGCGTTATTGTCAAGCTCAATTTGTGAATTTTCCATTTCTGCCGTAACACTATTATTATCTGTATTTTATGAAATCTATTGACGCCATTGCTTCGCCAGATTTTCCCTCTTGCCGCCCTCGGCGTCCCAAGGTGGGTACCTCCCTTTCGTTTCTTGGCGTTAGGCAGAATCCTGCTAGACTGCACGCTTTATGCGGCTAGACGAGCTCGATTATCACCTGCCGAAAGAGCAGATCCCTCAGCGGCCTCTGGATCGCCGCGAAGCTTCGCGACTTCTCCTGTTGGACCGCGCCACCGGCCGGTTCGAAGATCATCGCTTTCTTGAATTCTGCGAACTTCTTCAGGGTAACGAGCTCCTCGTTCTCAACAATGCGCGCGTTATCCCTGCCCGGCTTTTCGGGAGGCGCGTCGGGATTCATTCCCAGCCTCCATCGCGGGCTTCGCGTTCCGAGCATCTTAGCGGCAAGGTGGAGGTCTTTCTGACTCGGCAGCTTGCTTCCGACACTTGGGAAGCGCTGGTTCGGCCGGGAAGAAAGATGCATACCGGTGAACGCGTTTTGTTTGGTGATGGCGAACTTGAGTGCGAGGTGCTGACGCGCGGGGAACTCGGGTTGCGCACATTACGATTCGTTTCCTACAGCCAACACACCATCGGCGAACATTTCGAACGTCTCGGCCACGTGCCGCTCCCGCCCTATATCGATCGCGCCGACGAGACCTCGGATCGCGAGCGCTACCAGACCGTGTTTGCCAAAAATCCTGGCGCCGTTGCCGCACCCACCGCCGGTTTGCACTTTTCAACTCAAATTTTGGAGAAAATTCGCGCGCGGGGCATGGAGATTTGCGAGCTGACCCTGGACGTCGGCCTTGGTACGTTTCAACCCATTCACGGGCAGACTCTCGAAAGCCATGTGATGCATGCCGAAGCGTATGAAATTCCGTCCGAAAGCACGGACCGCCTCCAGGCTGCACGCGCTTCTGGCAGGCCCATCGTGGCTATCGGCACCACCGTGGTCCGCGCGCTGGAAGATTCCGCGCGCCGCGCTGCGGAAGCGGGTTCGCCCAATCTTGTTGTCGCCGGAAAGGCCGCCGCGCAGTTATTTATTGTTCCAGGATGTCAGTTCCGCGTGGTGCAAGGCCTGCTCACAAACTTTCACTTACCGCGTTCGACGTTACTCGCTCTTGTGGCTGCGTTCGCGGGACGCGAGCATGTTCTTGCCGCCTACCGGCATGCGGTGAGGTGACAAGCTGGGAGGCTGCGGCAAAAAGCAGCCTCCCTCTCGTCCCAACGAAAGGAGTTACGGAATCTCCCCGATTATTCGCTGAAAACAAAAACACGGGTCTGGCCCGCGAAGCGAACTTCCTTCACTTGCCCGTTCTCGCTGACTAACAAGGAATCGTACGAGGACTTGGTGCTGCGGTCTTCCCAGCGGCCTTCGGATTCGGCAACAATGTCCTTGCCCTTCTGGACGGTGGCTTTGTTGCCTTCGATCCGCAAGAGGTATTCACCGGCTTTCAGTTCAGACTTGCCGAGCTTTGCATTTTGGGCAACGTTGATGGTCTTGGCAAAAGGCTTCGCGAATGCCGGTACCGTCAAGGCGATAGCGGCCAGTAAAGCGATGCTGCGGAGGAACAATTTGGCTTTCATGCGTGTCAACTTCCTTTCGGTCAGGATCGAGTCAGCCGCACGGCGGGCTGCTGCTGGCTAGATGGAGTTGACACGCGCGCTGCGGGCGAGTAGTCTCGCCCGGAAGACACCTCTTCTTCCTGGACTAACGGCCGGAAAGACTGCGTGTCATAGCCCCGCGGCTGCCACCGCGGGGTTTTTTCTGAATCTCACCTAGAGCAGCCGCATAACGGTCTGCACCTGTATAGACGAATGCCGCCTCGCGAATGTTTCGTCGCTTCGGCCACAAATTTTCTGCCGCGCCTCTCAAACGTAAGCTTCCGCCATCCTGGCGTCTTTCGGCAGCTCGCGTGCCCTCTTCTAGCTCTAAACATCTCGTAAAATAATCGCTTTTCAAGACGACCAATTCCCGCGCGCCGCGTCGCAATTCGAGGCGGCCTTCTTGTAATGCTCCGTGCATCGCCTCGCTTGTTCATCTATACTCTGTCCCCGATACTGAACGTCATTTTCTGGATACCCAGGATGCGGATTCTCGTTCTCAGCGACCTTCACGCAAACGTTACAGCACTGGACGCCGTACTCGAAGCCGCCGATGGCCGCTGGGAGCGCTCCGTTTGTTTAGGCGATGTTGTCGGCTACGGACCGGATCCCAACGAGGTCACTGCAACGCTGCGCAAAATGGGTACGCAAACCATCCGCGGCAATCACGACAAGGCGGTAACAGGCGTTATGCCCACGGACGATTTCAATCCGGTCGCGAAAGCCGCCGTGGACTGGACACGCGCACAGCTTAAACCCGAACACTTGTCCTGGCTCGCGGGGCTTCCACCGGGCCCGCTCGCCTCCGACGGCATCGTACTCGTTCACGGTGCGTTTCAAGACGAAGATGAATACGTGTTCACGCCCGCGCAGGCGCTTGACGGGCTCCTGGATTCCGCCGCGGAAGTCACTTTCTTCGGTCACACGCATCACCAAGGCGGCTTTTCTTATCAAGACTCGCAGCTTGAAGTTCTTCAAATTCATCCGCGCCCAACCGAATCTATTGCCGCGCTGCGCGTTGAAATGCCGCGCCGCTATCTTCTGAATCCGGGCTCGATCGGGCAACCCCGCGATGGCGATCCCCGCGCCGCTTTTGCGATCGCGGATCTCGAGCACCAGACCGTGGAATTCTGGCGCGTGCCCTACGACATCTCTTCCGTCCAGGAACGCATGCGTCAGGCCCGTCTTCCGGAACCTCTGGTCCAGCGGCTGATGGTCGGCCGCTGATTCCCATTTTATCCTTATTACGTTAGAGCCTCCTGAAATATATAGTTGATGAGATATATATATCCACTATAATTCGGCACGTGGAATTCGCCGCCGAATTGCAAGCCAGCCTGCAGGAGTTCACCGCCTCCGGCATCGTGGAGGTGCATGAAAACGGCGGCCGCGTCGCGCCGTTCTCTGGAATGTCCTGGGAAGTGCGCGGCGCGGGCGAAATGCCGCTTCTTCATTTGTGGTCTGAACAATTCAATCTCACGCGCCGGGTCCTCGCCATCACCGATCATTCCGAGAGCCGGCTGGCGCTCGCGGTGGAACGCTTTGGCCGGTCAAAACCGGATCGTCTGGAATTCATCCGCAGGGATGTTGAGCGCAGCGCGGGCGAATTGTCCCGCGCAGAATTTCGTGACCGGCTGGCGCGCCTCCTCCCCGAGCAATTCCCGGATGAAACGCTGGAGTCGCTCATGGTTTCTCCGGATCTGGAGCATTCTCTCTCCGGGAACTATTCCCGCGGACTTCTCCGGCGCGGTTCCGCTTGGATCGCCCTGCTGGCGGTCGCGGATGGCGAGTCCGCGGACACAGCCGACAACAGCCTCACGTTTGCCCTGCTCTGGTTGGCGCGAGCGCGCCAGTCAAATCGGCGAGGAACCATTGGAGCGCTGCGCGTGATTCTTCCCAAGGGCGCCAGCCGCACCGCTGCGCGCCGTCTCGCCGCACTTGAGCCCCACTGCACGGTCGAACTGTACGAACTGGATCCGGCGCTCGAATCCCTGGAAAAAATCGATCCGCGGCGTGCTGCAAATCTGGATGCCTGGCTCGTGCCGCACCGCGAATCGGAAGCACTCCTGGACCGAGCGCGTCCAGCCCTCGCGGAGATCGCCGCTCTGACCTCGCGTGCCGTGACGATGCATCCGGTCACCCAATCCCGCGAAGTCTGGCTCCGTTTTCGCGGCCTGCCTTTTGCCCACTGGGACGATGGACGCATTTTCTTCGGCATCTCCGATGCCCGCGAAGAACTTTCCTCCGCCTCTCTCCCCGCTCTAAAGCATCTTCTTCACGATCTCGAAGTGCATCGTCACCCGCTCGCCAGCGATACCCGCCATCCCCTGTACCGCGCGCAAGCCGAACGCTGGCTGGAATCCCTCGTTCGCGAGGATGTCACCCGCGTGGATGCCGCTCTCGATCCGCGATTCGTCTATGCTCAAGTTTTTGCCAACGCTGGCGGCGAGCATGGGATTCTCGATCTCCTCACCGTCACACGCACGGGACGGCTCGCCATCATCGAACTAAAAGCCAGCGAGCACATTCACCTGCCCTTGCAGGCCGCCGACTACTGGTTGCGCATTCTGCGCCAGTTGCAGAGCGGAGAAATTGCTCGTTACGGCTATTTTCCCGGCGTTGCGCTGCAGCAAGCCCCTCCGCTCGTTTATATGGTCGCGCCCGCGTTGCGATTTCACCCCACCACCGACGAGCTCCTGAAATATCTCTCGCCCGATCTGGAAATCGTTCGCGTGGGCCTCGCGGAAAGCTGGCGCCGCGGACTCCGCGTAGTGATGCGCCAATAGCAAATTGCCGCTCGGCACTCGCCGTAACTGGACCAACATTTTTTTTCACAATCTTCTGCTTCTTTGGAATATTGCTCGTCCCTCTCCGGTTCCACTGGTAAAATTGTTTCCGCCCGCCAGATAAGGCCTGAACCGTGACCATTGCAGATTTTTCCATCAAGATTCGCCAGTCCGGCCTCGTTTCGCTCGTGGATGTTTCGGGTCGGTTGACTTCTTTTGAATCCGGAGCGCTTCGCGACTCCATCTCAGGACTCTTGAAGCAGGGTCACAAGGACATCATCCTGAACCTGACCGATTTGCAGTATCTGGATAGCTCTGGAATCGGCGAGCTCGCTCGCGTTTACGTTTCCGTAGTCAAACAAAGTGGGCAGATGAAAGTAATCGGCTTGTCGTCCAAGATCGAGGAAGTTCTCAAAATCACGCACCTCTATCAGGTCTTCCCGGAATTTCCCGATGAGGAAGCGGCGTTGCAAAGCTTTCCAGAAAATCGCCCGAAGCGGTAATAGAAAACCATTAGACGTGAAATTTTCCGCTGAAAAGGAGAGAAGCGGTTAGAGCCTTCGCTCTAACCGCCTCCCGGGGTGTGTCCTCGAAGTGGTATTGTTAAGTTAGATGTACGGGAGCAAAAAAGGTTTCCTTCTATCTAAAACTTTTTCACAAAATCGATTTAGCTGCGGAAATCCTAGTAAAACAAATACTTACGCCACCGCTCGTCCCGGTGCCCGATCAGCCGCATCAGCTGCCGGGAGGTGTGCAGAGTAAACGGCCGGGGCCTCCGCGCCAGTTTCAGGCCGGCCTCTTCGGGGGTCCGGTCGCCCTTCCCGTTGTTGCAGCGGTAGCAGCAAGCCACCAAATTCTCCCAAGAAGAACGCCCGCCCCGCGACCGCGGCACCACGTGGTCCAGCGTCAGCTCCGAACTCGGAAACACTCCCCCGCAGAACTGGCACGTATTCCGGTCGCGCAGCAAAATATTTTTCCGCGAAAGCGCCCGGCTCTGCTGCGGGATGTGCCGGTACGCCAGCAGTCGAATCACCGACGGCACTCGATGCGCATGCGACGCCGAATGCACTTCCGAATTGTGCAATTCTTCCGCCTGCGCTACGCCCTTCAGCATCAGCACCATGGCCCGTCGCACCGCCGTGACGTTAATCGGCTCGTACGTCGCATTCAGCACCAGCACCGGCTCCTGCATCAGCGATGCACGGCGCCTCAAAAGTAAGTTGTGGGATCTACTGCCTACGGGATCTTCAGCCCCGGACACAGCCGCGCCGGCCGCTTCGGGGGTATAGCGCCCCCGGAAATCCACCGACTTTTGCCGGTTTGCGCCCATCATGCGTTTCTCGGGTTACCACTCACTGGAGCTTGGCAGGGGGTTCCTCGCGGCCCGGGCTACCGTCAGCCCCACTACCGATTTGGCGCCCGCTTCCAGCAACGCTCGGGCACAGGCATCGAGTGTCGCTCCAGTGGTCAATACATCATCTAACAGTAAGACGCGGAGGTTGTCAACCTGGCTGCCGGGACGTGTGGCAAAAGCGCCACGCACGGACTCCCATCTCTCCTCCAA
>WNFT01004418.1_pt1 | contig 12277 bp, 8 predicted proteins | sample 5400191 | NCBI WGS metagenome assembly WNFT01 (sample SAMN13153359, study PRJNA577476) | soil metagenome | isolation source: 80 cm saprolite under Madrone tree | place: USA:California | collected 2016-06-14
CGCCGCGCGGCTGGGCACTTGCCGCAACAACCAGTGGTCGCGCCGGGCGTAGCGCCAGCCGCTGACCAGATCGTAGCCTTCCTCGATCTTTTCCAGGAAGCGCGGAATCTCTTCCGGGTCGTGCTGCAAATCTCCATCCATGGAGATGATTACTTCGCCGCGCGCGAAATCGAAGCCCGCCTTCAGCGCCGGCGTCTGCCCAAAATTCCGCCGCAGCCGCACCAGATTCACGCGCCGGTCGTGCTCGTAAATGTCGGAAAGCACCTTGAAGGAATTATCGCGGCTGCCATCGTCGATAAAAATCAGCTCATAGGTTTCGCCGATGGAGTCCATTACCTCCGTAAGCTTCATGTACAGAGGTGGGATATTCTCCTGCTCGTTGTAGAACGGGACGACGATGGAATATCGGACGCTGGATTCGCTTCTCATACCGCGCTGCCCACGAAGCCATAGTCTATCAGGCGTATCCCCTGGGATGCGACAAGATTTCGTATCTCCGTGTCGGTCAGAATTTCGACCTCTTTTTCGCGCGAGCCCTGCAGCCGTGTCGCGGTTTTCCGCAGCGCTTCGTCCGCATAACCCGGATGGCACATCAGTTCCGTGGTGCCTTCCGGCAAGCTTCGCAGCAAGCGCGCCACGCCCTCCTTCGTCAATTCGCCGGTTTGCGCGATCCCGCAAAAATAGTCGGCGGTCGAGACTCCCGCCCTGTCCGCCTGCTCGCGCGCGTCTCGCGCCAGCAACTTCAGCCCGCGCGCCTGCACTCCTTGCTTGAGCACCACAGCCGCGCGCACCTTGCCGGTGGAAAGGGCCGCCCGCAGACCCGACGCCTCGTGCGACACCCGAATCGCTCCAATTCCGTGGCGCTTCGCCAGCCGCAGCGCAATCTCAAACAATCCCGGCAGCATATGTACGTGTTTGTGACCGTCCAGGTGTGTAGGCTCGACTCCCGCGCCGCGAACCTTGGAAATTTGCGCCTCCCACTCCATCTCTACTTCGCGCATCGAGAGTCCGCGGGTGGCGATCTTTAGCAGTAAGCTGTCGGGACCGCCCTCGAATTCCCCCGAAGCGTTCACCAATGTTGGCACCACCTCGCGCGCCGCGGTCGGCGGACCATCGCTCAAATTCAAGTGCACGCCCACACCGAGCCCGCGTGTTTTGCGAGCCAACTCTGCGGCCTCGGCAAACGCCGCGCCATTCGACAGCAGCGATGCGCTGGTCACAATCCCGTTGCGATGCGCCTCCGCCACGCCGCGGTTCACTCCCGCCGTCCAGCCGAGGTCATCCGCATTCACAATCAGATTCCTGGGCACCTGTACTGTTCCTTTGCGCAGCCCTGTCCTTGCGGCCAGCTACACAGTACTGCGCCGACGCGCTTGCGTACCATTGACCGCCCCGGCCACCAACTTTAGCATGGCCATTTAGAGGCAGGTATGTCCGTCCAGACCAAAGAGCCAAAGAAAGAGCCGCGGCCGCAGCCGAAGCTGGCGGAGGCCCGTTACAAAGAGAAGCGCCGCGGGCACCGCATGAATTCGCGCGTCCCCGTGCGCCTGGAATGGGATTTGCCCTCGGGCAAGCGCGTCAATGCCGAGGCGCATACCCGCGTTGTGAATCCTTACGGCTGCATGGTTGTTCTGGACCACGATCTCCCGCTCGAACATCGCGTCGCTCTCACCAATGTGCCAATGAACGCCAGCAACGCCGCCGTGATCGTCTGGAAAAGCGACGAGCGCCCCGAAGGCGGCTGGGAATACGGCGTGGAGCTGGTCGCGCCTGCGATGGATTTTTGGGGGCTCGAACTTTGAAGCCGCCGACGCCGAATCTGAAGCCGGCCATGCCGCATCCTTCTGCGCGGCCGGCGGTCGCGCGTCAGCCCACCGCGGAGGAGCGTCGTCGCTCGCAACGCGTGTTGGTGCGTATGCCAGTGGTCATTCACGTCGCCGGGAAATCACTGCCGGGCAACACGCATACCGTAAGCGCCGGCGGGGCCATGGTGATTCTCAAGGAAGGCATCAGCGAAGGCACGAAGGTTACCGTCGAGAATCCCGCCACCAAGATCAAGGTTGAGGCCAAGGTCGTCCGGCCCCCGCAGATGAATCAGGAAGGCTCGCTGGTTCCGGTGGAGTTTGCCACGCCTTCGCCGACGTTTTGGAACATCTTCTTCCCGCCATTCACGAATTAAGTTGAATTTCTCGTTGCTGCGCTCCGCAGACTCTGTGTCTTCGGCGTTGCGGCGTTTTGTTGCGTATAAAGGAGAACGGCCCCGATGACCGCGGCCGTTCTCGATTTGCTGTGTCTCTCGCTACTGAACCGTGACTGTCGCCGCTGGCGATGTGGAGCCAGCGTAATTTGCGTCGCCGCTATACACGGCCGTAATGCTATCGGTGTGTGTACCGCCGCTGCCGTTGCTAGATCCACTGCAGCCGGCAAATCCGGCCGCAACACACGCGAAGAGCACCAGGCCCGCGACCGCATAGCCCAACCTTGGCCTTCTGTTTCGTAGCGGCGCAGCATACCTCGCCATCGCCAAAAATAAGATCAATAGCCATGCTGCGATCCACAGCGGCGCGACAGGGATAGGCAGCCCGGGCCGCGGCTGAGTTAATGGAATCAACTGAGACAACGCGGTTGTCAGCGTGGCTGTGCACGACGCTTGTCCGGTTTGCGCACCGCTCGTCCCCGCATAGGTTATGGTTCCGGCGAGCACAGACGTGCCGTTCTTGAATTGCACCGTTCCTGGGTTGACTACGCCTGAACCGCATGGCGGCTCCCCGTTACTCGACGCGGTGACTGTTGCAGTCAGCGTCACGCTCCCGCCTGACACAACGCTAGTCACATTGGGAGTAACTTTCGCCGTGGTCGTGGCTTTCGTAATCGTTACGTTTTCAGCCGTAGATGTGCTCGCGTTATAGCTGGAGTCGCCGGAGTAGCTTGCCACAACGCTGTAAATGCCGGCCGGCAGCTGAACCGGCTGATCCTCGGCAAAGCCTCGGTCGTTCAGCTTGGCTACGTTAGTTACGTTTGGCGTCTGTGCGTTCGGGAAATCATTTAACGCTGATCCATTGCTTGTTAGCGTCACCGTTCCAGTCGGACACACAAAACTTACGGCACCGGTGGTCAAGTTCTGGCAAGTCTGACCGCCGCTATTCTTGACGTCCACCCGCAAAATGTATGGCGAGCCATAGGGTACGCTGATGGCTCCGGTGTTGAGCGTGGGAACATTGGTGCTACTGAAAGTCACAAAGCTCACCACCGTCTGGCTCCCTTGCGGATTCACGGTTACCGGCATCGGTGCGGAGTCGCTCGCAGCAAAGGTGCCATCGCCTCCGTAGTGGGCAATCACGTTGTACGACCCACCCGGAAGAAACGCGGTGGTTCCATTGAAGCCTCCGCCTGAAAGGGCAAACGCGTCAATGGCGGGGCCGTTCGTGCTCCCTTGGAATAAAGTAACGAGCCCCGTAGCAGTATTGGGTGCGACAGTGCCGCTGACGGCCACGGGCGTATCCACCGTGACTGCGGTTGAGGGAATGACCAAAGTAGTTGTCGAGCCAGTTCGGCTTGGCGCCGTCCACTTGCTGAGCAAATTTGCCACGTTAACCGAACCCAACCCAGTCGCCAGGTCATATCCGGCAGCCGTGTTGAATGCAGGAGTGGTTCCGCCCTTAGCTGTTGCCATGGCACCGAACTGGTTTGCCGCTGTGCTGGTGTTGCTGCAGTTCGCGCTGCCGCCGACGCACGCCACGGAAACATTGCCCTTCGTGACATCATTGAAGACGCAACCATTTGGCAGAGCATTCCCCGTCGAATTGCAGACGTTGGCCACCGTTTTTGCTAGTCCATACAGAACATAATTCACGTTGCCCTGGCGCGGCGCGGGATTACCGACCGTCGCGAGTTGCTGATTGACCAAAGCAACGATCCCAGCAAAAGTCGGCGTAGCGGCGGAAGTCCCGCCCACCGCCTGGAAGTCATGAAACGGGGAAGTCGTGACGAATTTGTTGAGGTCGCAGCCGGTGTCCCCGGGAATGTCCTGATCTTGCTGGCACACGATATAGAACGTCTTATTCTGGCCATCGCTGGAGAAAAGCGACACATCCGGAAGGTCTCGCGCGCTGTCTCCCAAGCCCGTTTGCCAACTCGGCTTCAGAGAGCCGGTATATACCGAACTCGGTCCTCCGCTCCCCGCCACGGAGTTCAATGTAGCCGCCGTGCTGCTCAACCCTGCGCACCCGGTTATACCGGTTCCCGCGCAGGAATCGTTCCACGTCGTTTCCGGAATGTAGCCCTTCGCCGAAGCCAGCACGGGCGGAGTGGTGGAAGTATTCGCGGCGTTCCAGAACGTTGTCTGGTTGTTGGCGTCGTCGAAATCGGTCCCGCCCATGGCCACGTTGAAAGGCGTCGACGCCAGTCCGCTCACCGCAACGCCGCTAGATGCCGGTGCGTCCGGATTGTCGCAACCTGCCGACCCATTGTCCCCGGCAGAAATCACCACCGTGATGCCTTCTGCCGCTGCCTGCTGCCACAGAGCGTTATAAAACGCGTTCCCGGCTGTTCCCAACCCGGACTCGCACGCGCCGTAGCTCTCGCTCAGAATGGGCGCGACATTGTTGTCCACGATGTAGAGTGCTGAGCCGTCAATCCCCGCCGTGGCATCTGTATCTGTGGACTGCGTAACGACGAAGTCGATCGTCGCGGCGGGCGCGACCGCTCCAGCCCATTCCACGTCCAGATCGGATTCGCCTTCGTCACCGCTCACGAGACCCGGATCCGGGCCGTTCAGAATGACGTTCAGTTGCCCTGGAGCATATGCCGGCAACCCAAAAATCGACCTAAAGGCTGTCACGTCCGCCACGTTGATGTTACTTTGCCCCACGATGGCAATGCTCTGTCCGGTGCCCGTCGCTCCGACCGGGATGTTGTAGATCGTCGAGAAATCCGCCGGACCCATCGCGTAGAAGGTTCCGTTGACGTCGGTGAACGTCAGCGCAGGCTTCACCTCGCCCGTTTTAGTATTGCGCTGAAACGTGCCTAGGCGGTGATACATCGGCTTTGGCCGGAAATTGTGTAGAGCCACCACGCCGCGCAGGACTGGCGCAAGCGCCGCGGGAATCTGCGGGCTGCTCACATTTGCGAAGTGTTCCTTGCCATTCACGTTGTACTTGTGGATCTCTGTGCCGAACGCGTTGCGCACTTGCCCGACATTCCCGGAAAACTCCACGACCGTCTTGCCCTTTGCCACCTTGAGGTTCTGGAATCCTCGCGATGTCAGCCAATCCGTCACCGCCTGGACATCCGCATCGGCGGGGCCAAATCTTTTACCAAAATCTTGCGGCGTAAGCCACGCGTGATAATTCGCTGACCCTTTCGCCTGCTGTTCCTCCATCAATTGCCGCAGTGCCGCCTCCTGCTCCGCGCCGCGCTGGAACAGCAGCATGATCCGCGTCACCGGCTGGGCGTCGGCTACCGCGCCGCGATCAAACTCGGCCCGCGCGTGAGGATGCACGTTGCCGCGCAGCGCCACGCGATTGGTATCGTCCACGGTCTGGGTGACCCGCGCCGGCACCCGCTTCGCCTGCTCCGCCGCGGATTGCGCCGCCGTCGTCTGCGCTCGCGCCTGCAGACAGGAAAGCGCTACCAGCAAACCCCCTACCGCTACACTTCGACGCAAGCCAGTTTTGTGGATTCTCATAATCCGCCCAAGGCTAAATTTGTCTACACTTCAGCGAATAAGACCGCACACCAACCTACAAAGCATGTTGAGAAGATTGATTTAATCCGAAATTGGTTGCCCGCGCGCTTGTTTTCTGTCTTCACTTCGCTCATGAGGCAATGTGTACAAGGGACAGTCTTCGAGCTGGCCACGTGGTCAGCTGCGTTTTTCCAGTCGCGTGACGGTCATCGCCAGCGTTAGCTTGCTCGGTTCCGTGAGAAAGTTGCCTGCCAAGAATGAATGCAGCCGCCCGCGCTCGCACACACCTGCCGTTTAGTATTCCCAGAAACGCGGGATAAGTTCCCGTCTAACTGTAGAGGCGGAGGGAGAGCGGCAAGACAGGGCATTGTCGAATTCGCGTCACCCCCGAGGAATTCTCCCTTGCCAGTTCTACTGTTAGTGACTAAGCTACCCCCCTTGTAGTAGTGAGGGTCATTGACATGCCAAAAGAAAAGCCGCGCGTAAATATCGGCGAAGTCATCAAAACCTACCGCAGTCAACGCGGATTGTCGCAGGGCGACATCGAGCGCCGCACCGGCCTGCTGCGCTGCTATCTCTCGCGCGTGGAAAACGGGCACACGGTGCCGTCGCTCGAGACGCTGGCGAAAATCGCCGAAGCTATGGACATTTCGCTCGCCGACTTTTTCCCCGGCACCGAAACGCCGCGCGACCGCGAAACGCAGAAAATGCTCGGCGAGCTATCGCAGGACGAAATCCGGTTCCTCGGCGAAATCAAGCGCTTCAGCACCACGCTATCCGATGGCGACAAGCGCCTGGTGCTGGCCATGATCCGCAAAATGGCGACGCTAATCCCTCCGCCCGCGACAAAGAAGGCGCTAGTCCGCCGCCCCACCGCATAAAACCGGTTTTTCAGGACGAAATCTTCCTTTTTGACAGACTCGTCTACAATGCTGCGCGGAGGATTCATGTCCAAATCGCGCAGGGAGTTCCTTTCTCGAACTTCGCTCGGTCTCGTGGCGGCAGCGGTCGCCCCCGGCATTTCCGTAGCGGAGGAAAAAGTCCAACATTCTCAGGAGCCAGCGCAACCAGCGCCAGGAACTCCGCCCGCCTTCGGCACGGGGCCTGCGATTGGTCCGGAAGTCTCGCCGGCAACCTTCGCGGAAGCAGAAAAGTTAGTCCAGGTGGAATTGACCGGGCCGGACCGCTCCCTGGCTTCGGAAAGCTGGCGCGTGAATCTGGCGTCGGTGTACGAGCGGCGCATTGGACTGCGCAAGGTGGCCCTCGAGCCAAGCGTGGCGCCGTGGTCGCGCTATGTCTCTGCTTTGCCTGGGGAGCGCGTTGGTCCGCAGCGTGATCGCTTCCTTCGCACCGCGGGCGATCCAGGCCCCTTGCCGGCTAACGATGCAGATATCGCGTTCGCGCCCGTAACGCGCCTCTCCCGCTGGATCGAGCAGCGCAAGCTTACTTCGGAGCGCCTCACACAGATTTATTTGCGCCGCATCGAGCAGTTTGACCCCAAGCTACATTGCGTCATTACGCTCACCCGGGAATCAGCTCTGGCGCAGGCGAAGAAAGCTGACCAGGAAATCGCGGCAGGGAAGTATCGCGGTCCGCTTCACGGCATTCCTTGGGGCGGGAAGGACCTGCTGGACACGGCAGGAATCCCCACGACCTACGGCGCCGAGCCTTACCGGAACCGTATTCCCAAGGAAGATGCTGCGGTCGTCAAGCGCTTGCACGCAGCGGGCGCGGTGTTAATTGCGAAGCTCAGCCTGGGCGCACTCGCATTGAACGATATCTGGTTTGGCGGGCAGACGATGAACCCGTGGCTGCTGGAGGAAGGATCGTCCGGATCAAGCGCGGGACCAGGTGCCGCCACAGCGGCGGGACTAGTCGGCTTTGCAGTCGGCAGCGAGACAGGCGGAAGCATCATCGGCCCAAGCATGCGCTGCGGCGTCACTGGGCTTCGACCGACGTACGGCCGCGTTCCGCGAACCGGTGCGATGACTCTCTGCTGGTCGCTCGACAAGCTCGGCCCCATGACTCGCAGCGTGGAAGACGCCATACTCGTCCTCAAGGAAATCTCCGGACCCGATCCTGGCGATGTCTCGAGCGTACCCAGCCGGTTGGATTTTGAGGCTGGCGGTCAGGTCAAAGGGCTGCGCGTCGGATACTTTCCCGCATGGATGAAAGAAAATCCCGCGACCGACGTAGATCGCGCAGCATTGGCAATGCTTCCAAAGCTAGGCATGATTCCCGTGGAAGTCTCTCTCCCCGATTGGCCTTACCAAGCTCTCAACCTGGTTCTTTTCGCCGAAGGCGCCGCCGCTTTCGAGGAACTCACCCTCTCCGGCGGCTTGAACCAACTGAAAGTGCAGACGCCCGACGCCTGGCCCAACTTGTTCCGCCAGGCTCGCTTCCTCTCCGCGGTCGACTTCGTCCAGGCCGACCGTTTCCGCCGCAAAGTGGCCGAAGAGATGGCGCGAATCTTCTCGCAGGTAGATTTGCTGCTCGTGCCCTCGCTGCGCGACGAAATGCTCACCATCAGCAACAACACAGGCCAGCCCTCGCTAACGCTGCGAGCCGGTTTCATCGAAGTGTCTGAGGCGCGCTCCGACTGGGCGCCTGACCCAAATCATCCGCTGCCAAAATTCTTGCCGCCGCGCCGCGTCCCGCACGGCATCACTCTAATCGGGCGCCTGTTCGAGGAAGGCACGCTAGCTCGCGTCGGTATCGCTCTCGAACGCGCCTTCGCCGTAAGCGACCAGCGTCCGCCGTCATTCTGATCTGTCCAGTATTTCTCATTGGAACTTGCCTATGCGTGAGGAAGGGTGCCGTCGCGTACGCATTACGCGTCACTTGTAGCGCAGGGCGGAGCCTGCCTGCCGCAGGCAGGTCCGCGTAGCCCTGCGGTTTTTCGTCAGCTACTCTGCCCGCGAATGATTCGGATGGGATCGGGCACTCCGGCGTCGCCGCGGCCATTTGCAGAGGCCTCTAAGCTTTCGGTCTCCGTCGCGGAAGCATCGCCTTCGCCAGGCGCCAGGAAGAGGTTAGTTTCCACCGCGTGCTGCTTGGTGTATAGCTCAAAATAGCGGCCACCCTGTGCGTACAGCGATTCATGCGTGCCGCGCTCAATAATGCGTCCCGCCTCGATCACCAAAATCTGCTCCGCCCGCCGTATCGTAGAAAGCCGGTGCGCAATCACAAACGTAGTCCGCCCACGCATCAAGTAACGCAGCCCTTCCTGAATCAGCGCCTCCGACTCCGAATCCAGGCTCGAAGTAGCCTCGTCCAGGATCAAAATCCGCGGATCGGCAAGAATCGCCCGCGCAATCGAAACGCGCTGCTTCTGCCCGCCCGAAAGTTTGACGCCGCGTTCCCCCACGACAGTGTCGTACTTCTGCTCGAATGATTCCGCGAATTCGTCCACTCGCGCGATCCGGCACGCCGCCATGATCTCTTCTTCCGTAGCTTCCGGCCGCGCAAACGCCACATTCTCGCGAATCGTTCCGTCAAACAAGAACGTCTCCTGCAACACCACGCCAAGCTGCGTGCGATACGAATCCAGTTTGACCGTGGCGAGATCAACGCCGTCGACAAGCACACGTCCGCTAGCCGGCACATAAAACGCGGCAATCAACCCGATAATCGTCGACTTCCCCGCGCCCGACGGCCCCACCAGCGCCGTCACCGTTCCCGGCTCCGACTGGAAGCTCACATCGTGCAGCACTTCCTTGCGCGAATCGTAAGCAAAGCTCACATCGTGCATCGCGACGTAACCGGTAATCCGGTCCAGCGTCACATTTCTCCGCGGATCAGCATCTTCCTGTCTTTCGTTCAGGATCTCCCGAGTCCGCTCCAGTCCAGCTAGTGCTTCTGTAATTTGTGTTCCGATAGCCACAATTTGGAAAACGGGCGCGACCAGTAGGCCCAGGAAAAACGAAAATGTCAGAAACGTGCCAAGCGTCATGGTCCCCGCAAGAATCTGACGCACACCCATGCTGATAACCAGCGCACTCACGATTCCCAACAGGGAAGAGGCTGAGAGACTCATCAGCGAAGTCGCCGTCAGCGTCTTTAAAACGTTTTCGAGCAGCCGCTGCACGCCGCTGGAGAAAACTTGCTCTTCGCGTCCTTCCGCATGGTAGCCCTTCACCACACGCACCCCGCCGAGGGACTCCGTCAATCTTCCCGTGACCTCCGCATTGATCTTTTGTCGTGCGCGGAAAATCGGCCGAATCGTGCCAAACGCTTTATTCAGCCCGAAACCGACGCCAAAAAGGATCGCCATCGCCAAAAGCGTCATCTTCGCATTCGTATGCAGCAGGTAAATCAGTGCAATGGCTGCGGTCATCAACCCGCCGACAAATTCCACCAATCCCGTTCCGATAAGATTTCGTATCCCCTCCACGTCGCTCATAATCCGCGAAACCAACGCCCCGGTCTTGTTCGCGTCATAAAAGGCAACAGGTAAGCGCCCAATATGCGCCTGCACTTGTCTGCGCATATCCGCGATCATCCGCTGCGCCGATTTCGAAAGAAGCTGTGTGAGCGAATACGAAGTAAGTGCCTGCACCAACGTCGCAAGCAGAACGACCGTCACAATTGGCGTCAAAAGTTGAATCTGCCGCTTACCTACAATGTTATCCACCCAATATTTGGTCGAAGCGGGCAGAACCAGTCCGGACACGCGGTTAATGGCCATCAGCACTAAACCCAAAATCAGCAGGCCCCGCCGCGGCTTGATCAGTGCCCACACATCGGGCAGTACGCTCCACGCCTTCGCGAGCTTCTTGGTTTTTGATTTGCCGGCTTCTTCAGTAGCCATCGTCGAGTATCTTAGCCTTTGGATGCGGACATCCTTACAAAAACTATACGCAAAGTGCCTAGCCAATCGGCTAGGTGAAAAGCCGGGTAAGTAAGGATCTGCAACGAATGTTCTGGGAAGGGAACTCGCTCTAGTCCGCGGCCGCTCCGCCGCGAGGCAGACGCGCAGGGGTCGGGGGATCCAGCACGCTCGAGATAAATTCACTCAGCGTAATGCCGAGATGGCCCCAAAGCCGCCGCTTCAGGCTCGTATAATCCTGCGTGCCGCTGAAAAGATCGCCCATGAGTTGCCGAAACACAGGACTGCGCCGCAAGAACTGCACCATGCGCGTTGTGACCGCCGTCCCCAGGAACGACCCGCGATAAAACCGCCGCACTATGCGCGCCGCAAATTCCAGTTCCGCCGAAAACGCCGCCTTCACTCGCGCCGGATATTTCTCCGGGCAGCCTTCCGCAAGCGAGCGCCCCAGCAATTCTCCCGAACGCATCGCGTAAAAAAGCCCTTCACCCGTAAGCGGGTCCACCCACGCGGCCGCGTCGCCAATCATCGCCCAATTCTTCCCCAATACCGTGCGCTCGGAAAATGTTCGTTCTCGCGGCGACGGCAAAACGTGACTATAGAATTGCGCTCCCTCGGTCGGGATCTTCTTTTTCTGCACAAAGCTCTGCAAATGCGAGCGCAGCTCCGTGCTCGTGTGCGCGGCCATGCTGCCGCAGATCCCCACCGATAAATGATCGCAGCGCGGAAACGACCAGATGTATCCCTCAAAGTGAGGCAGAAATTTCACGGTGATTGCGTCGCAAGTCTCCGGGACGAAGTATCCCTGCGTCATTTCCAATTCATCGCGCTCCAGCGGACGCGTCTCCGGCAGCAAGCGATTGCGCGCTCCCGCCGCCAACACCAGAAAATCAGCGCTACGCCATTCGCCGTCCACGCAATAGCGCGGCTTGGCTTCGGACGTATCCACGCTCATCACATGCGAGCGCTGCACCCTACAGCCCGCTTCGGCGGCGCGATTGAGCAGCATGCCATTCAGCACCGTGCGTGAATAAATCACGATCGGATGGCTCATATCGAGCATGACGCTCTGTTCGTTGCTGCTGATCAGTTCAATCGAGCTCACCAGTTTTTTGGGGTAAGGATTATCGAGAAGAAAAGGGAAGCACTCGACCGCTTTGTGAGTCAACCCGCCACCGCACGGCTTTTCCCATGCCAGATGTTCATCAAAGATATTTACGGTGTGTCCTGCGCGCGCCAACTGCTCGCCACACATCGCACCCGATGGCCCGCCACCGACAATCGCAATCTCTGTCATGTTTTGGTAGCTCGCTGAGGTCCCGCACTCGCTTCCTGCTCGCGAATTTGCAGGTAAAAAGGCCCTTCCCGCCCAAAGAGCCTGTTCAGGTGACGGGGAAAATCACCAGGCAGAATCCAGCCAGGAGTATAGCACCGAAGACCGCGGCGGCAATTGGAGACTCCGTTTGCTGTCGCACAATGTCCATCCCCATCCGCTGGAACACGAAAAAGAGTGCCAGGTAGACGGCGAGAAGAATCAACAGGATGGCTCCGCTGTGTAGCACAAAAATCCCAAACACCAGAACCAGAAAAGCGATCAGCCGCAATGCGAACGCCAGCAGAAACCGCGCTACTTTGCCGCGAGGAGCAGGAGCTCCAAGTAATAATTCTTCGGCAAGGAAATACCCAACCGCCGCCACAAACATTACCGGAGCGCGAGCCCAGCGCGCCCAGGTAAGCCACGCCTCCGTGAACGTAACATCCAG